>Ga0153961_1000461_pt1 | contig 10683 bp, 14 predicted proteins | sample TSFL045MetaG_FD_104748 | JGI IMG/M metagenome (GOLD analysis project Ga0153961, IMG submission 104748) | Attine ant fungus gardens microbial communities from Florida, USA - TSFL045 MetaG | ecosystem: Host-associated > Fungi > Mycelium > Unclassified | place: USA: Florida, Withalacochee...
AAACCAAGGTTATCATTTGGGATGAAGTTCCTATGCAGCACAAGTATGATATTGATGCTGTTGATCAGTGTATCAGAGACTTGCTTGAAGTAAGTAATCACTTGCACTTGATAGCTCTTGAATTAATATATTATCTAGAATGACCATCTATTTGGTGAAATTACAGTGGTATTTGGAAGGGATTTTTATCAGACTTTGCCTGTGGTGCCCAAAGGAACATGTCAACAAGTGGTAGCAGCATTTCTCTACAGAGGAAACTTATGGGAACATATCAAGTTCTTGTATCTCAGACAGAATATGCACTTGGGTCACTCTGAAGCTGACAATCAATATGCTCAGTGGTTGCTAGAGATTGGTGCTGGGTCAACTATGGATGATAATGAGATGATTCAAGTTCCTCAGTCTATGGTTTGTGCTAATCTCAATGCTCTTATCAATAGAATCTATTTAGGGATTAGTAACTCAAGGGCTCAAGATGACTGGTACTTTTTGGATTGCATTATTCTCTGTTCTAGAAATAATCAAGTCCATGATATCAATGAGGCCATTCTTCAACAGTTCAACCCAAATACAAAGGTCCATATGCTGAGAAGTGTGGACTCTATATCTAAAGAAGATAGAATGCACCATGCCTATCCTGCAGAGTTTCTTTAACAACTCAATACTGGTGGATTGCCTCCTGCTTAACTCTGTCTCAAGGTTGGCTCTCTAGTTATCTTATTGAGGAACTTGGATCCAGGAGAAGGACTTTGTAGTGGGACAAGAATGGTGGTATTGAATGTGAGAAAAAAGATGCTCCAGTATAAAATTATCAGCAAGAACAGGAGATTTAGAGGCAAGGTGGTATTGATTCCAAGGATCAGGTTATCACCTAATATAGAGACATTGCCTGTGCCACTCAAGAGACTTCAATTTCCAGTCAGACTGGCCTTTGCTATAACTATCAACAAGTCTCAAGGACAGTCAGTGGAGTATGTGAGGATTAATTTGCAAACATTAGTGTTCTCCCATAAACAACTTAATATGGCCTTTTCAAGATGTACTTTACCTCTGAATATCTTAGTACTTCTTCCAGAGCAAAGCCAAGAGAGTAAAAGAACACTTAATATAGTATATAAAGAAGTATTTAATAGCATTAGATTATAGATTGTATATGTATGTGACAATAGACTTCAAATTGATTTTTCTTATAATTTGAGAGATAAAGAAATGAGTTAGAAAGAAAATCCTCACAGACTATTGGAGAAAAGGAGCATAGCGATCCTTCAGACAACACTATCTGCTATTCTACAGACTGTTGTAGGAAGGAAGCATAGTAGACTGACTTCAACATAAACTTCACAAGCCAGGCTAAAGGCCTAGATAAAAACCTTGTCTAGTTGTTCTCTAAATAGCCAAAGTGACCAGACAAGGATGTGACATAGTGTTCACCATTCTACAAGTCACAATCATGTGTGATATTATATGTGACAATGTCACTTGTCACAGGTTGTGATACCTGAGGTAAGCTGTCACAGTCACAGATAACTAATGTGTCACATTCACCTGTCACATCACAGGTGTCTGGCACTGTACTGCCACTCTCCACTTGAGAGAATGACTCAGTTGTTCTATGGTTTAGGCTATGAGGCATTAAACTAGTTGACAAAGGGGTCTAGGAGGCAGAAATTACCCCAAAGGCAAGGTCCTTGCTCTCCTCAGCAGAAACTTAGTCATCCCAACTCATAGAATGTGTTCTCCCTTTAGGAGCAGAGAGAGAGAGCAGCAGGGAGCTAGAAAGGGGCAATTCTGTAAGAGAGCTTGCCTGTAATAATCCTAGAGGTAGTAGGTGTCCTGGGACCAGAACTGACCTCCTCCTCTTTACTTTTCTCCTCCTCAGAGGAAGAAGAGAACTCAGGAAATGCATTCCTAGAGATCTCAATAGCTAAGATACTCCTAAAGGAGTGTTTGATAGTGCAACGAGCATGAGAGTGTCCTCTGGGATGAACACATTTACTAGCCCTAGAGCTGGTATGAGAAATAAGGTTGAGTAAGTCTAGGAACTCACCAACACTAGTAAAGGTAGCTTGGGGACCAGGGGAACGAGTATTGGTAGCATAAGATTTATTCTGAATATTTGATTTAACCATGGTTAGAGGAAAAAAAGGAATGAATTCTATTCCTCTAGCTGACCAAACTATCAGTCGTTCAACTTCTAGTTTCCCAAGGAGGTCAAGACACCTCCACTTAGGAGTACCTTGTACTTTAGTATGTCCCTTGTTATCTCTACTTCTGATAGATCCTTCAGAATTCCATGATGTAGATCCTATTACTATTTCTTATGTCAATGACGACCCAGACTAGGTCAATGCTCCTATTTCTATTCCTACCCCTGTTTTCCAAATCTCATCTTCTATCACTGACTATAATCCCATTGACAATTAGTCAGCTGAGGCTCTCTAACAATTATCAAAAAACCTTAACAAAGGATCAGTACCAAAACCTTATCAATTGATGGCCTACATTCTGGATACCTTTGACAGCTCTGATCCTCACAAGCTTAATCACTTCCTGTTTCAATATTGACTCTACTTCTGTACTAATGTCCCACAATTTCTCACTGATAAAGAAAAAATCAATTTCACAATGATCTATCTCTCTGGTATAATGCAAGATTGGTTCAAAGTCACACTATAACAGGAAGACCTTGGCTATTCATAACCCTGGCTTTCTACTTGGCAGCTTTTTGTAAATAAACTCTGGGTCCATTTCAGACTCTCGGACCCAGTAGGGAATGCTGCCAATCTTATCAATAACCTCCATATGAAGTTAGGAGATAAGATTGCCACTTACAATGTGGAATTCATATGGTATGTAATACAGTTAAACTGGGATAATTTAGTTCTATACCATTGTTTCTATCAGGGGTTGCCAAATTACCTTTAGGATCTGATAGCAAACTAGGAATAGGGCAAACCCTCTTCTTTCTATGCTATGTACCAATTGGCAATCACTTTTGACAATTGCTACTGGGAACAAAACTGTGAACAAGATTGTCTCTGGAATATGGAGAAGGAAATAGTGAATAGCCACAACCAAAAATAGGATAAAATAGCTTAGTACTCTGCCTCCTCACAAAGCTCTGCTCTATCTTATCCCTAGTTAACCACAAATCCACTATAGACTATGCCCTCTTAGAATTTCTTGAAACCTCCTAGATAACTACTATTTTCTATTGCTAAATCACTATCCCCATCCACTTCACATGTTAATCTCTCCAACAAACTAGGCAGAGACAGTAAATTGAACAGTAATAAGCATAAGCACTGTATTGACAATAACCTCTGTATATTGCAGATTGAAGGACCACAAAGTAGATAGGTGCCCTAGAAAACAACTGTTAAGGACACAACTAACTACTCTAGTGGAACAAAAAACTCTGCCTTCTAAGAATCTCTTAGAAAACTAAAGTGCGGCCCCTAAGACTCAGCACAAACTAGGGGTTGTGTTGAATTTATTTGTACAACTACAAGTCTAATGCATCTCAATGTATCTGCTCTTTCTGATCCCAACTCTCTTTGCATACCCCTTGTTTCTCTTCTAGTGTGTGCTCCAGACTATCTTCAGCCTATATCCATCTGAACACTAGTAGACTCCAGATCTACATACTGTTTCTTAGACTCTGTTTTTGCTCATAAACATTCCTTGTCTACTAGTGTTACTCCTCCTATGGAACTATGCTTGTTTAATGGAATCTCAAATAATATTATCTTTTTTCTTTTTTTTTTTTGTTCAAAAATTTATAATACAGTGCTCGATCACAGTCTATGGTAAACTATCTACAACAAATAGCCTACATGGACCTCAAGGACCAGATTGTTCTATCACAGACAAGAGACACTATTAGTATCAAAGAAGAAATCTAACCTAAGAGGAGAGAGAACTAGATATAGGTTACTCATAACTAACCTTCAAATAACATGTCCAAGTCAAGAGACCTATCATACCTAGAATACAGAGTCAAATGAAACTGAGAAAGATGAGACTGAGAAACTATCTACAGCACAAAGAAAAGAGAAACCAAGTGGGACACTCATGGAGGCTCAGGAGGCTCGGAGAATGGGCAATCCTGAGAAGAGAAGACAAAGGCACTAGGATGCTCCTTCAGGAACTTGACAATCAAATAATATTATCTCTGAGATAATATTGTTGCCTGTAAAATTTCCCTCTAGTGAATGTATGACTCTTGATTTCTACTTGATTCTTGTTGTTCTTTGGTCTTTGGTCATTCTTGGCTCACCTGTTACAATCTGTTGATTGACTAGGTTTCTGGGTCAATATCTTTTTGACTACCATCTTTACTTCAAAATCCAGCTCTAGTTCCTCCTGTTAAAACCTTGGTAAATCCTCTATTCTCTCTAGTAGAAAACCCTCTGCAGTTCACCACATCTGAGACATTCCTATCTAACACTAAGCGACCTCACATCACAATTATCAATGTACTAGCCCTACTTCAGATCTTGTGCCTTTCAAGCTTGACAATATTTTCCCTTCAATTCTGTTTTACAATACAGGCCAAATCCACTATAATCTCTGAAAAAATTAACCTCTCTTTTGTTCTGGAAGAATACCATGAGTATGCTAATGTATTTAGCATGTCCAAAGCAAAAACACTTGCTCCCTATCACCCTTACAACCTGCAGATTGAACTAGAGAAAGATTTCCATTCTCTAGTAAGAACTATCTACTTCTTGTCTAAATTTAAACAAGAAACATTAAAAGAATTCATTGACAAAAACCTCACTAATGGATTTATCTGTTTGATGTTATCTCCTCACAGAGCACTAGTTCTATTCATAAAAAAGAAAGACAGTTCCCTCTAGCTCTGTGTAGATTTCTGCAAACTCAACAAAATCATGAAAAAAGACCAATACCTACTTTCTCTCATTTTTGATCTCTTAGATTCTCCTTACAAGGCTTACATTTACACCAAAATCAACCTCCAATATACATATCATCTGGTCTGCATTACTGAAGAGGATGAATAAAAAACTGCCTTCTGAACTCGCTATGGAACTTTCAAATGATTAGTAATGCTATTTGGATTAACTAATGCTTCAATTATCTTTCAATGCTTCATGAACAATGTGTTCACTAACCTCCTTGACATGTGCATAGTAGTTTACTTGGATGACATCTTGATCTACTCCAATGATATCACGCAATACTAGAGCCATGTCAAAAAAGTACTAAAACAACTCCAAAAATTAGGCTTATATACAAAGGCAGAAAAGTATGAATTCTATGTAGATTCTGTGGAGTATCTAGGCTATGTTCTATTACCATCTGGCTTGACTATATTCAACGCTAAAGTGAAAACTATTTAGGAATAGCTAGAACCAAAGAAAATAAAGAATATCTAGTCTTTCTTAGGATTCGCCAACTTCTATAGGCATTTCATTTTTAATTATTCAGACATAGTCATACTACTTACTTGGCTTACTAGAAAAGACACTCCATGGAATTTTGACAACAAATGTAAAGTAGTATTTAATACCCTGAAACAAGCCTTTACCTTAGCATCTATCCTTACACATTGGGTTCTGAATACACAACTTATTATGGAAACTAACGCTTTAGACTATGCTCTTACTGCTATCTTTTCTATTATAACTAAAAATAATCAAATTCACCATGTGATCTTCTACTTCTGAATGTTTTTTGTTCCAGAGCTCAATTATGATATCCATGACAAAGAATTACTTGTGATATTTGAAGTCTTCAAAATTTGGCGACACTATTTAGAAGGGTCCGCTTTATCAATTGATATTGTAACAGATTACAAGAACTTGGAATATTTTTCAACAACCAAGGTTCTAATGTGCTGATAAGCAAGATAGTTAGAATATCTCTCCTAATTCAACCTCATAATTTACTTCTGTTCCAGACATCTTGGTACCAAACCAGATACACTTACTAGATGATGGGACATCTATTCAAAAGAAGGAGATAATGGCTATGCTATAGTAAATCCTCATAATTTCCATCTAGTCTTTATTCATAAACAAATTGTAACATCTCTCCGAGCAACCATTCTCACCACCCCAACACTTCACACAGCCACGATATTGGACAAAAACCAACTCTACTCTGATGTTCTAGTAGCACTCCTCTCTAACTCCTCTATCTCTGACCATTTACTCCATCTGAAAGGACACTGGTCAAAAGACAATGCAGGTTTCCTCAGACTCAACAATAGAATATATGTTCTGGATAATGCCAACTTACGCCTCTGGGTTCTCCAGTATCACCACGAGTATGTTCTGTTAGAACATCTAGGCCAAAATAAGACATTATACCTGACCAAATATTCATAACAACATACAAAAGTTCTGTAGGTCTTGTATCACCTGTATGAGGACCAAACCACAATAGCACAGATTATATAGATCTCTCTAATAACTCTCTATTCTAGAATGTCCATAAAATTCAATTTCTATGAACTTCATCAAGAAACTCCTTTTCTCCTCTAGATTCAACACCATCCTGATTATAGTAGATTGCCTGTTAAAACAAGCTATATTTATTCCCACTCACAATACCATCACTTTAGTAGAATTAGCACATCTCTTTATCATTCATGTCTTTTCAAAATATGGCATTCTGTCTCATGTTACATCTGATTGTAGCTCTGAGTTTGTTTCTCACTTCTTCTACTTCTTAGGTACTACTTTAGATATGAGACTTCACTTTACCAGTGGCTACTATCCAGAGGCAAATGGTCAAGCAGAATAAACTAATTAGATGTTGGAACAATACCTTTGCATATACTACAACTATCAACAGGACAACTGGTCTGAATTGTTACCCCTGGCTAAGTTCTCTTATAACAATGTCCCTAATGCTACAACTGGGATATCCCTATTCTTTGCCAACAAAGGCTACTATCCTAACCTCAATATATACCCAGAATGAGATATAGCCTTCTCTCGTACCCATGACTTCATAATTGATATTAATGAACTACAAGGTATGCTCAAAAGAGAAATTGCCAAAGTCTAACAATAATATCAACCCTCTACTAACTCTCATCAAAACAACCCACCAGACTTCCAAGTTGGCCAATTAGTATTTGTTAGAGTGCAGTACTTTTGCATGACTCACCCATTGAAGAAACTCTCCAAAAAATACCTTAGACCATATGAGATAATTGCTTAGCCCAGTCCACAATCTTTCACACTTTACCTTCCAGACACTACGAGAGCTGTTTATCCTATGTTCTATGTCTCTATGCTCGAACTAGCCATATCTAATATCTTTCTAGAGCATTCTGAGCCCCTGCCAGCACCAGTAATCATCAATGGAGAACTAGAATATGAAATCTTCAAAGTAATCGACTCCAAGATTGACTACCAAAGGGCATATAAGCTACTCTACAAGGTTATATGGCTAGGATACAAAGATACAGGCAACAACTCTGAATAGTTACCAGTGACAGAACTAGAACATGCCAAGGAACTACTGAACAATTTTCATCTCAAGTACCCCTCTAAACTGGGACTATTACAACCCTAAAGAACCTTTTATTCTATTTTTTACCTCTACTACTTTGCACTTACTTCTACTTAAAAAAAAAAAAAACTTTGAATACTTACATACATTTCAGAGTATAGTTTTTGTTGCACTAACTCACTTACTTGTATTTCACTCTGGTATTTCCGTTGCAGTCTGATACTTGTATTCAAAACTCATGCACTTGTATCCTTCTGCAATCCTCTCCTGCAAACGTCCACTACTTGTATTCTTATTTCATTAACTATCCTCACTTATATCTATTTTCTACCCACAAAAAAGAAAATAATATTCAAAAGAAAAAAAAACATTACAAAGTTCCAGTACCAACAGAATACATAACCAGAGAAAAACTACTACTTCTTTCTTCCACATCCTCTATTCCATTTTCCTTTTCCTTTACTCTGTCTATTCTCTCCTCCCTCTGTTTTTCTTTTTCTCTGCTATCTTGCACCTTTGTCTCTTTTTTCTTGGACTTTGGCCATGAAATGTATTCTTTCTCAGAATCCTAGCTCTCTATGCCAACCAACTTCTCCAATGTCATTACAATTCTCTGGACATCCTTTCTTAACCCCCATAACTTACTCAACTCATCCAACTTCCTTAAAACATTTGTCTTCCATTCCACATCTGTTTATTGTTTTGTCTTTCTAGCTTTTGACCTCTGGATCACTTCCACCCTTGCCTTTGTGCATGCCTTATTAGCATCAAAAGGCTTACAGGCAGCCTTAGCCTTGGTGTAGAGAGTACATGACGTTGTATGACTAAAAGAGTTAACAAAGTAACAAAAGAAATTAAATAAAAACTCATAGCAAGTTTTGGGAAATGCACAAGATCCCAATGTCTATGCATCTCTCACAAAGACTTCCTCTACCAATAGCTACCATCCCCATTTCCTTTGTCAACTCCTCATGTTGTTGATGGGCCTCTGGAGTTTCCTTGGGCAAATAGTAGACATATTGCCTCTTAGTCAAAGACGGGAGGTCAATAAGGTTCATCTCCTCATTGGAAGGAGGATTCAAGAGAAATAGGAAAGTATTAGTTCAGTTTTTGTGACATTGTTGTTCGACAGCGGCAGTGTAATCTACCTCTAGTCAATGAGCCAGGTCTCTCTGGTATTTCTCTTCTCTCTGTTGCATCTCTTCTTCCTTCTGTTTTCTTTGTGCCTCTTCCTCCAAACATTTCTGCTCTGCTAACTTTGCCTCTTTTCAGGCTTGGCGCTCAAGCTGTTTTTTTTCTTTCCGCTATCAAAGCAGAGTTTTTGCCTCAGCATGTCTTTGGGCTAATTTAGCCTTATCATCAGAGTCAAAGAAATTAGCATTTGAGGTAGAGTTGAAGGATATAGTAGTAAAGTTTCAGGTTAAAAGTCCACAGAAAAGGATTTTTAAAAAGTAAATCAGGTGATATTTAAATTGCTTATGTGTAACAGCTTTGAGGGCTCAGCCTTAAAGGGGGGAGTACTGTCATATTCTGGAAATCTAATAATTATGTAATTTATTTCTCCTAATAATTCTCCTGAAATTATAATTAGTAGAATAGCATAATAGACTACTTTTCTCCTATTCAGGACTTCCTATAAGTACTAAGTAGTTACAGTGTATTTCCTCAGTTTGTAAATTAATGTTATTTGATCCTATTTCTATTCTTGTTCACTTCCGTTCCTATTCTATATTTCTAGAACCTCTACTCTGCTAACTTACTTTTGTTCTGAAATAAGTGACTGACCTCATGACTAGAGACCGAGGCACAACATATAAGTTGAAGCCAAGATCATTCTTCAAAAGTTGTACTCTGCTCTAATGTTCTGTTCTATTTGCCAGAGTCTGCCTTCTTAGGTTTTTCACCATTGCTAAGTACTATCTACTCCCTGAAGTAGTACTATACATCTGTTCCATAGTATAAATCTATTTATAACTCCTCCATTCCATTATCCATCTCCTGTATTTGACATAATTTAATAAATGGTACTATGGTAATTACCTATTGATTTGCCTGATATCTCAGCCAATACTTATTGCCTCAAGATGTGACTCATATTGATCAAAAGGTATTTCAAAAGCTTCCTGTAGCTGTTAATACTGTGAGAATCATTGAAGAATTAATGGAGATAGGTCCAAATAAAGTTTGTGATAGTTATCTTAGACAACTACTAGAGAATATAGTTGAGCCTTTTGCTAATGCTAGTGCAAAGTGGCAGGTATTAATACATGTTTTTGAAGGAGGCCAAAGTGTTAATCTAGATGACTTTCCAGTGGTAGCTGCTATTATGACTTGGCAAAATAGCTAAGCTATTATTTATATTTCTTTTTCTATTTATATTTCTTTTCTCTAGACTTACTACACAAAGGGAGAGTATAGGAAAGTATCACATGACCAAGGTCACAAGTCACAATCACAAACATTGTGATACCACATGAGGAAGTCACATGATATGTGTGGGAAAGTAGGGCATAGACTAGGTAGTAATTGTATAAGTAGTATATAGAAATTAATAAAAACTCTATCGAGTTCTTCTTGTCAACTCAAACTTGGAGTAGGCTTAAGTTGTCTTGGCTAGAGTCTTATAGCTACATGGGATTAGTATCTTTTATTGAAGAAATGTGCATATATGCTATAGTTGTATATAAGCTAGACCTATTACTTTGGATAACAAGGAAACTAAAGTTGACTACATAACCAAACTGCTCCCTGTATAATCCCTTTCTAGTCCAAATAACTGTATACATACAGAAGAGAATGTAATGACCAGTAGTACTATAGGTGAACCATTTTCTTGCTCAAGTTTTACAGACCAAATCAACAAATCTATACCATCTTCTAAACTTCATACTATGTTACTGTCAGAATAGTCAACTCCTGAGCTGGAATAAAGCCAACTGCTCCTTTATTAGCATTTAACAAGGAAAACTCGATAGAGTTCCTATTAGATTTTCTATACTACTTATACAACTACTACATAGTCTATGCACTACTTTCCCATGCCTATCATATGACCTATCATGTGACATCATGTGATGTGACTGTGACTATGTGATATAACACTTTCCCATACTCCCTTCTGTGTAATAAGTCCAAGATAAAAGAAAAAGAAAAAAAAAAAAGAAATATAAATAATAACTTAGCTATTTTGCC
>Ga0153961_1000462_pt1 | contig 10677 bp, 8 predicted proteins | sample TSFL045MetaG_FD_104748 | JGI IMG/M metagenome (GOLD analysis project Ga0153961, IMG submission 104748) | Attine ant fungus gardens microbial communities from Florida, USA - TSFL045 MetaG | ecosystem: Host-associated > Fungi > Mycelium > Unclassified | place: USA: Florida, Withalacochee...
ACATGACGATCTGAAAAGGGCAATCGAAGACACACAGCGTCACTACCAAATACCAGCGGACAAGAGAAGGACACCAGCACCCAAGATAGAGGTGGGCGACCATATGTTCATACTCACCAGATTCATAAAATCAACCCGGCCTACCAAAAAATTATCAGAAAAATACTTAGGTCCCTTCGAAGTTATAGGGAAACCAGGTACTCACTCGTACCTAATCAAACTCCCTAACTACCTCTGCGCTATCTATCCTGTCTTCCATGTATCGCAGATTGAGCCAGCACTCCTCAGCAACATCCCTAACCATGTCAACCCTCCCCCACCTCCCATAGAAATTGATGGTAACTTGGAATTCGAGGTGGCCCATATACTGGACTCCAAGCTTGACCGGCGAAGGAGAGACCCACTACTATACCTCGTCCAATGGTCAGGCTATGAGGGCACCCTGGACGAATATTCGTGGATGCCAGCCTCCGATCTAGAGAATGCAGCCAAGTTGGTGTCTGAATTCCACTCTCTTTACCCAGGGAAACCTGGGCCACGCACTAGACTCTGAACCATGATCCCAGGAACCTTCAAAGCTATACCGCCAGTCGCAGACAAGGAAACCGTGAGCTAATCTATGGCTACAAGGATGTGACCATAAGAAGGGGGTACTGTCATGATGGTGACACTGTGATGCATACTATGCATGCATCACGCACGTACATGGATTGGTCAGCTCACCATTAGCCTTTCTGGAATCCTCTGAATTATTTAAATAATTGCCAATTGCTGTAACTATCTTAGTTTCGTTCTCTCTCAGAAGGACCCTATCCTTGTCAACTCATATCTCTTTCTTTCTCTCTTAATAAATCTTTTGAATCCTAGAAGGGGCAAGTGTAGGAGCAGGCACAACTTACTATTGAGGCCAAGCCCCCCAAGAAGAATTCCCTTCCTGAAGTCGAACCTGACAAGTAGCAGCCTGACTAATGGTAGCTAGAGAGTATTTAAGAAGTCTTTTGTAACAGAAATAGGACAGCAAAATACAGGAGCAGTTTACCATCTTATCTCTTTCAACTTTGCAATAGGTCAGTAGCCAATGATGGACGGACACCATCGTGCTTGCAAACAACCTATCCTTGATATAATCGTTAGAATAAACCATCAATATGAGTAGCAAGAAAGTATTCACTAAAATGGATCTGAGGTGGGAGTTCAATAATATAAGGATCAAAGAAGGAGATAAGTGGAAGGGAGCGTTTATGACACATGTAGGCTCCTTTGAGCCAATAGTAATATCCTTTGGAATGACAAATTTGCCAGCTATATTCCAGGCAATGATGAATAAAATTCTGAGGGATTTGATCAATGAAGGAAAAGTCGCTGCATTTGTAAATAATGTAGGAACAGAAACAGAGGAGGGACATTGTAAGGGGATCACTCATTGGCAACCCCTAATCATACTAAGCATGAGTAGTGAAAGTGAACTTAAAAAGGAATAATAGATAGCCCAGGAGTTCCAATCAATGTTGAGGTAAGGTATTCTACTGTATATCACTAGCCATATATACTAGACTAGCTGGTCTGTGTGCATGTCACTAAGGGAACACAGATCAGGACACTAATAACTACCATACCTAATAAGGCTATATAGTACTAACCATGGCAATAAGAACAAGAGGGAAGGAAACTATAAATAGTAGGCTTCGAGGATCCAAGGGCAAGCTAGATAATACTCACCTATACCAGGTTACCTAAGCTATCCTAGAGCATCCCCTTATATACATAATGAGATTGTGGAGGAAATATTGAGAAGGTTAGAAGAAAATAACTTGTATGTCAAGCTAGAGAAATGTGTTGTTATGCTGCAAGCAAATTTTCTATGGAAGATAACATTTGATACACTTTATACCAACAGATTCTTAATTAGAGTTTGCTCTAGAACCATTTCTATATCCTTAGAATGTAATACTATATGATGAAGACATTGAGCAGGTGATAATCAACCTAGAGCTTATGTTGAGACCTCAAGAGGCAACTAGGATGAGCTGGCATTGGGTTATGAAGAAAGTTACTAAGAGGCTACACTCTAGATCCACCTTTGAATAGACTAACTTAGAAAGATGGCAGACTTGTACTCTAGAACCAGTACTACTCAGACAATGAACTTAGACTGATAGACTTTGTGCTTGTAAATAAGCATTGATGGCATCAACTCAGGTATATTTAGATAAATAGCATCTGGGATGCAACTTAGAAAATTCAGACAACAGTTGGGGCTTACTAATGACTAATAGGTAACTAGGGAGTAGCTAATCACAAGACAATATCAAATAGAAGCACAAGAAAGAAAGAGGAATATTCTAGAAAGAAATCTACTATGAGGCACATCATCTTTGATGGGAAGAACTTGGTAAGGGAACATGTCATTATAAAGAATGTGAGGACTTAGTATGAGAAGTGGTTGAGGGCAATCCAAAAGTAGTAATAGTTTCTCTTGTATCTCTTAATCACTTAAGTTTCAGGGCTTTGTAATCATGATAATATAGTATTTGGAGTACAGTTGGATCAGAGAGGAACCTCTTGACTCCTATCTCCATCTACACTGCCTCTGGAATTGTGAATGCAGATCTATTGTGTAGTAACTTAGCCTGGATGACTTAATCACCTTCCAAGTCCAAGTTGATAAGGAGAACTCGATAGAGTTCCTGTTAGATTTTCTGTTGGAATTTAGATCTGATGCAAGCCTGTGCAATGCATGTGATTGCTTATTGTTTCAGATTCTATTGTTTGAAATAGATATATAAGTAGTGTAGTTATTTTGTACTCACTATCCATTTGTAACCTTGCAACCATAATTCAACATTTTCTACACTATTTATACAACTACTACATAGTCTGTGCACTACCTTCCTATGGTTCCTATGTGACTCAGTCATGTGATGTCACCTGACTGTGACTTGTAACCCTGTGACTCTGTGACTCTTAGTCATGTTAAAGAGGCTATTAATGCTAGAGGTTCTCCTGTTTTCTTTTTAGAATGAAGTTCTCTAACTGCTGTCTAAGTAGCAGTGAAGATAAAAGTTTAAATAAAATTAAAATGTGTGATCTCCTAAGGAAAGCACCCTAGTTGACACTGTGTATCAGTACAGTATCCCTCGTGCAAATTCATGAGAAAATGAATCCAGAAAATGAAGGTAAAAAGAAGTTGTAAAAGTAAAGTTCTGCTAATGTATTGTGGTAGCAGTGATGTTTGAAACTTGATTCTCAATTCTAGACCAATTCTATCCTCTTCCACTATCCTTCATGCTCTCCTACTAGTGTATTATGGTGTAGTCAGATAATTTCTGCTCTCAGCCTATCATTCTTAGGTACATATACCTTTTCTTCTTTGTATATGATGCCATCTATCTTTTTTCACTCCTCATCTCTTAACATTTTTACTCTTGCTTGTTTCATCTCTTCTACTGCTTTTATCACTTTATCATTTTTTACTTTAGACTGTTTGACCTTTTCAAGCAGATCTACCCCTTCTATAATTATCTCTACTGTCTCTGTCCTTCTAACTTCTAGCCATTCTGGCTTTACCAATGTTTCATCCTCAGTATCTCTTTCTACTTCTACTTTCTAGTCTGGCCTCCTACTTAAGCTATCTGCCTTTCCCATTTTGCTTCCAGGAACATACTTTAATGTGAAGTCAAATTTTGATAGGTAGAGTACCTATCTAGCTTGTTTGCAATTTAACTTTTGTGCTTTCATAAAGTATTCAAGATTTTTATGGTCTGTCCAAATCTCAAATTTAACTGTTGTCCCTTTTAGGAAGTGCCTCCATGCCTCTAAGCATCTAACAACAGCCAACATCTCTTTATCATGTATCTTATAGTTTCTTTCTGTATTGCTTAGAGATTTCGAGATAAAGGCTACTAGTCTCCACAATTTATTAGAGCACTTCATAGATAGTACTCTCCCAGTCACATAGTTTGAGACGTCTACCTCTACCTTAAATTCTTTGTCTAAATCTGGGACTGCTAGTACTAGTCTGGTAGTAAAGACTCTTTTGAGTTTATCAAATACCTTTTGCTGCTCCTGTTCCCACTGCCACTTCACATTCTTCCTCATTAGTACATTCATTAGCCTTGCTACTCAAGCAAAATCTTTGATAAACCTCTTGTAGTAATTTGCAAGGCCTAAGAATTTTCTGATATCTTTCATATTTTTTGGCTCTGACCAACTAAGTACTCTATCTACTTTCTCCCCTTTTATTTTTATCCCATTAGGTCCTATAACTATCAAAAATGTGAAGTTAGACAAGTGACAAAAGATGTTGTTAAGTCTGAGATCTAATCCTCAGACAGGGAATCCTTATATACAGAAAAGTGATAGTCTGTACACTAGGACAGATCATCACATGCTACTACCTATTGTTCTACATATGGTAGTGCATTTGTACTAGAAATAGTGATAACTTAACCATATGGAGGCTGTCCTTTGTTCTAAGAAAAGGACAGATGACTATCTATAAGTAATTAATGAAATCCATGTACAAACATTGAGGCCTTTATATCTCCACTGATATTAATCACCTTGAGGTTGTTCTAGGCTCATTCTGAGTGGTATAACAAGGGCTTCTGATGAGCCTAGAACCAAAGCATCAATTGTGGTGGTTTCCAAGATATTGGTAATTTAATAAACAGTACCATAGTGGTTACTAGTTGATCTGCCTGATATCTTGGCCAATATTGATTGCCTTGAAATGTGACTGGCATTGATCGAAAGGTTTTTTCAAGGGCTTTCTGTAATTATTGAGACTATGAGAATTGTCAAAGAATTGATAGAGATATGGTCAAATGAAGTTTGTGACATTTGGATATTTATTTTTAGATGGTCTATGAATAGAACCAATTTGTATTGCTATTACTTCAATCATGTGTATTTTACTCTGGTCCAAGTTTTTGTCGCAAATAAATCAAATATTTACTGTAGTCCATCTATTCTGATGTCAGCGACTGACTTAAGGACCTAGACTAGGGTTGAGTCCAGGTAGCTCTTCAGGGTTAGAAGAAAACTTGATGGAGTTCTTGCTTCATTCTGCTACACTACTTATACACTTCTGTACTATTTGTTCATGTTTATTCTACAAGTCCCTACCAGTCTAGGATTCAATTCCTGTCTATGTCATATTCCTTAGTCATGGTCAAGGCAATTCATGACATTTGATAGTGTTTTATTCTTTTGGTGTCATTATGACAGTGAAGTCAGTCATGGTGAGTCATAAATGGATTAATCTGGCCATCAAATATCCATTAGACTTAGTCATTACATAATTCCAACCAATGACATGTTTAGTAGAGGAGAGCACTACTCTCGTTCTCTGAGCCCCAGGCCCACAACAAGGGAATATCACAAGTAGGGCACCATATTTCTTTGTCTGTCATAAAGGCAAGACAAGTACTTTGGTATCCATTACTCTTTCCCCCAGAGATAGAAGAATTCTTTTTTTTTTTTCTTGGTAGGAGAAAAACTGGTCATCCAGTATGGGATCATTTCCATAGTATGGGCTTGACTAGGCCAACCCACTAAAAACCTCCCTGGGTTCCGAACCCCACCTGAGCTCACCTGAGTGAGGTTAAAAGGGAATGTTGCCCTTTCTTCTTTACTCAGAGCAGGTATATTGTACTGATAGGACAAAAGTCCTATTTTATTTGTTATTTGGTCTTTGGTCATTATCTTTTCCCATTTCTTTTCTAGTTCTAATGTTTTCTTGTCTCTGTGGTCTAATCTTTTTATTTTGGTAACGTAGATCCATTCTATTTCTTTTTTGGTTCTTAAGGTTTTCTTTAGTATTCTTATTACCACTTCTTTTAGTATCTTTTTTCTATTAAATATTTGGTTGTTTCTTATTGTCCATATTAGCCATATTACTTCTGTTATTCTCTCTATGTATACTCTGTTCGTTCATCTTGGTCTTTCTCTTAGTTGTATTGATTCTAGTCCTTTTATTAGCTCTATTGTCAGTTGTAGCTATTGGGTCTTTGGAAAGGTCTGTTTCCATTCACATTCCATGTAGTCTATCACAAACTTCATTCAGTCATATCTCCACCAATTCTTTGACGATTCCCACAGTCTTAAAGCCAGCTTAAAGCCCTTAAAAAAACCTTTCAATCGATACCAGTCACATCTCAAAGCGATCAATAATGGCCAAGATATTAGACAGATTAACTGGTAACCACTATGGTACTGTTTATTAAATCACCAATATCTCGGAAACCACCAGGATCTAAGCTTCGGTTCTAGGCTCAGCAAAAGCCCTCTTCATACCACTCAAAATGAGCCTAAAACAACCTCAAGGCAATTAATATCAGTAGAGATATGAAGACCTCAATGTTTGCACATGGACTTTATTAATTACCTATAGATAGTCATCTGTCCTTTTCTTAGAACAAAGGACAGCCTCTATATGGTTAAGTTATTACTATTTCTAGCACAAATGCACTACTATATATAGAACAATAGGTAGTAGCATGTGATGATCTGTTCTAGTGCACAGACCATCACTTTCATGTATATAAGGACTCATAGTCTGAGGATTAGACCTCAGACTTAACAACATCTCTTGTCACTGTCTAAAACTCACTTTCTAAGCCTTTTTGAATATTCCAATATCAAATCACAAATCAGTAAGTGGTTTTTTGTGATATAGTCCTATATTGTGGGTCCTTGATTTAGTGGGTATTCCATTATAATGTGATCCATGGTTTCTAATTTTCCACATTTACAGTGGGCTCTGTTCTCCCATCCTCTAATTTTTAGGAACCATGTACCTATCTTATGTCTGTTATGGCACAATTTCCATAGAAAGTCACTAATCTTAGAGGAGATTATTCCTTTCTGTAAGGGGCTACTTGGAGGCAACCCAGAACATGCTCGACATTAGTGGAGGAGGAGTCTTAAGTAAGAGCAATATATAGCCCAGGAGCTCTAATCAATGTTGAGGTAAGGTATTCTACCATACACCACTAGCTATATATACTAGACTAGCCTGGTCCATGTGCCAGTCACTATGGCCACACAGATCAGGACATTAATAACTACCATACCTAATAAGGCTATGTAGTACTGATGGCAGACCCAAACTAGAGGAAAGGGAACTATAGATTGTGAACTCCAAGGATCTGTGGGTATGCTAGTTGATACATACCCTACCAGGTTGTCTAAGCAATCCTAGTGCTGTCCCCTTATAGATATCTAGGTTTGGGTCTAGTTTTAGGTTTCTGGTCATAGTGGTCTCTTCTAGTTTCCTAGCAGTTGACCTGATAGCTAGACAGGTTGGCATGTCTTTATGACTATTTTATGTGGTTTATCCTATTGTACAATTCAGTTTCAGTTTTATTGTTTACTAGGAGAGACTCAGTATGCAGTCAGATTATTCTGTCTTATTGGTTGCTCTGTTTGTGGTCTTATTGTAATTCATTTACATTTTTCTGGCATTTATAAGATTCAGTATAGTCTTTTAATTTTGGTGTATTCATGAGACTTGGTATAGTCTTTTGGCTTTGATACATAGTTGCCTATCTTTTGTCTAGTCTATTTGTGGTCTGAGTTGTCAAGTTTCTAGTCCAATTTAGTCTGTTATTTTACCGGAATTTTTGTTGGTTTCACTCAATTCTGTCTTCCCTTAGTTCACTCTCAGGTTATCTGTCAATTCAAAACAAAATTTTATTTGGCTGTATTGGCTGTTAACTATCTATTCTGCTTAATCTGTCATACCCATATTATTACTAGATGTCCCTGCCTACCTTCCAACACTCCCTGGTTCTCCTAGACTGATGTTCCAAATAGGATGTTGAAGAGGCTGTTTGTGCTAGGGGTTTTTCTGTTTCTTTTTAATAGAAGTTCCCCAACTACTGTCTAAGTAGTAGTGAAGATGAAAGTTTAAATAAGATAAAATGTGTGATTTCCCTAGTTGACACTATGTATCAGTACAGTGTCCCTCATGCAAATTTGTGGGGAAATGAATTCAGAAGTTGAAGGTGGAAAGAAGTTGTAAAATTAAAGTTCTGCTGATATACCATGGTAGTGGTGATATTCAAAACTCAAAACTCAATTCTAGACTACTGTCTTGGCCTTGTGCCTGAGTCCTGCCTACCTGGTGTTGCCCTAATGCCTTGTTTCAAAGTTGTCCTTACAGTAGCACTCTCTGGCTATGTGATCAGACTATCCTCGCAGTAGTACTCTTAACTATGTGATCAGATATGTGACTTTGAATCTTCCCTGTATAACTCAACTCCCTAGCAATGCTAAGCTCTGTCTTAGAGCTCCTATAACATTGCCTCTGTGGCTAAGTCACTTGTCCTGTAGTCCCTTTGGTTTGACTCAGTCTTGAGTTGAAGCAACTTAATCACTGATCTGATCACTCTAAAAATAGATTTCCACTTTTGAAAACCCAAATAGAGGAAAGAGGCAACCAAGATTGCTTGCTTTCTTTCTACTAAGTGGGGGTTTTTATAGGTTTAGAGAAATACAAAAAGAAATATACAAAAAATAAAGAAAATAATAAACCCAGTCATAATCTATTATTACAATGATTGTTCCAGTAGTGATAGGAAATCCTGCACCTCCTTGTCTTTTCTCGATTGTTTCCTATTAGTTTTTGCTAGGTCTGCTCTGTCCTTGCCAAGTTACTGGGTTGCCTACCACTGATCCTGTGGCAGTCTCCCTCTCTCTTTGGCTTATCTCAGTGACTCAGGACCTGACTCTTTCCTTTCCTGCCTAGAGAGTTTTGGAAGTTGTTTCTACTGCTCTCTGAGGCTCTTTGTTACTCCTTTATTTCTGATTGTAGTAGATCAATTTTGATGCACTCCTATTCTTAGCCATCACTGATTGAGTGATGTTGCAGCTATTCTTATTTCCTGCTAGGCCACCAGTCCTGTTTCTTGTGATGGGTATCTCTTCAGACTTTTCTACATAAGGCTTTCTTTTCCTGACTAAGCTGCTTTTCTTGGCAATGATACTATGGGGCCATGGGCTCGACTCCGCTGGTTCTTAAGTGATTGGCCTGTTGGTGGTAGTGACCTTATGTCCCTGGGTATACTGCTATATAGTTAGGTAGCCAGCTTTTGGTGGTGAGGTCCTCTATGCCTTTTCTGCTACCTAGCAGGTGATTCTATCTTAGTCCTGCTTCTTGGGGTGTGAATTCACAAAATTTGGTTAATTTTAGGCCTGAATATATTTTGGGCTTCACAATGTATGCTCTTGAAAGGGCATTTGGGGAGGATGTGGTTGTGGCCATGACATATTTTGCAATTGGGCACATACTGTAGGGTCAACTCTGTTATTTGGTTCATTTTGTACTTTGCAGGAAAGGTCCTCCTGCAGTTAGGTTTGAACATAATCTTAGTAGTGAATACAAAATCAGTGTTGGTAGTTGGCAACACTTCTATTTCAGCCCTATTTCCCCAAATGCTTTTGAAGATGCTGGCTACTTTTGCCTTAGTCACGAGAGGTCCAGTGCATCTTATTATTCTTGGGGCTGTTGCTACTATCTAGATGTAGATATAGTTAGTGTAAGGGGACAACCCTGAGATTGCTTAGATAACTTGGTAGAGTTCACATTATCTAGTATTCCCATGGATCCTCGGAGTCTGCGGTCTATAGTTCCCTTCTCTCTAGTTCAGGTCTCTATCACAGTACTATATAGCTATATCTGGTAGTGTAGTTATTATTGTCCTAATGTACGTGTCCATAGCGACTGGCACACAGACCAGGCTAGTCTAGTATAAGTAGCTAGTGATGTATGGTAGAATACCTTACCTCAACAATAGTTTGAGCTCCTGGGCTATCCATCGCTCTAACTTAAGATGCCTCGTCTACTATATTCAAGTGTGTTCTGGTATGCCTCTGAGTACGCCCTTACAGTTAGGGGATCTGTTAGTGATAGACTGGAATGTTACTAGGTCTTCCTTTTCTATTGTTATTACAGTTCTATATTTTATTAGTGCCTTGGCTTTCTCTGAGTTTTTGACATTTACAGTGATCCAGAGACCAACTGGATTCAGCTCTTCAATGTCTTCTTCTTTGATGGCGCCATTTATCAAAAGATCAATAGCCTTCACAATGTAGCTGATTTTGGCTGCGTTTGTTGACTGACTACAGTAGATGGTCAGGACTTTTTTCTTGCCATTGGATTCTCTATACCACTTTTTCATTGCATTGCTCAATATCTTTCTCTTCCCCCAGTCATTGGGGTAAATGTTACTGGTAATAATGTGGTAGGGCTTTAATTTTTGGGGGACAGCACTCTAGACAAGGGCTGTAAGGGGACCTCTCACACACAACTCTGGAGCCCATACTAGTCCTCCAGAGTGACCCTACAGCTGATTAAATATTACTATGTAATATTTAAACTCACCCCTATTGTTCTAAGTGCATTTCATTGCCTCCCAACACAATTTCATTGTTCAGACCCTAGTTACCAAAAGCAGGAACATGAGGACACTGTAATATATATATTGTAGATTATTCCCTCCAGGAGCCTCATCTAATTCTCTGATGAATCTTCTGGAGGTAGATTGTAACATATTTCATAGAGTATAATTTAACTGAGGAATCTTCTAGAGTGCTCTGCTCCAGTTGCTGTAAGGGGACAGTCTATAGTAGCTTAGATAACCTGGTATGGGTAAGCATTATCTAGCTCACCCT
>Ga0153961_1000463_pt1 | contig 10642 bp, 11 predicted proteins | sample TSFL045MetaG_FD_104748 | JGI IMG/M metagenome (GOLD analysis project Ga0153961, IMG submission 104748) | Attine ant fungus gardens microbial communities from Florida, USA - TSFL045 MetaG | ecosystem: Host-associated > Fungi > Mycelium > Unclassified | place: USA: Florida, Withalacochee...
CCTCGTCCGGCTAAATATCAGTATACCGACGAGAATGGTGACGTTAAGCAATGGACGGGTCAGGGCCGAACCCCTTCGGCGATTAAATCAGCCATCGATGCAGGTAAATCGCTGGACGATTTTCTGATCTAATTCAGGATACCTGGATGATAACCGCCTGGCGTTGCTCAGGTGGTTCTTTACCAGCAACAGACGGAAAACACCAACCTCATACTTCCCCTGCCTGTACACACGCTGCTTATCCACTTCATACACGATCATGCACAGACACTAACCTGAATGTAATAACCGAAATGATCTGCGCAATATCGTTGCAGATAAAAAGTTTCATTCACTTAGCTCAGCTGTTTTATCTATTCACAACAGACCGTGAAATTGCGGCAGACATCTCTGCAACAGATGCATTGTCTGACTCAGCGCCCTACCTTCTGCACCGGTGGTGGCGAGCAGTTTTTCAAGCTCGCGTTACACTTCGCGCAATGAAAGTTCAGTTTGCAGAAACGTATCGTCAGCCTGCCGCGCCTGCGACAGCGAGAGATTCACGGCCTTATCCTCAGCTTTACGGACGGTTTCATTCCAGCCTTCCCGCAGCGTCCTCAGATTCAATCCAATTACCGTCACGGTCAGCAATACGCCGGAGAGCATAATGCTTCTCAGCAGCGGCGAAATTTCTGGCGCAGAACCATCATTTTTAAGGCGAAACGTCATGCCTGTCCTTCATAAATCCTGTTGACTGATTTAAGTACAGTTAGTCAAAAGCAAGAATGCAAATCCCGACATCCCGCTTCAATAATGACAATCCGTATTAAACCAGCAGAATCCGCTTAAATCTTTTCCTTGAATGGCTCAAACAGTGTCCATAATGCAGTTTTATGGCGAATTAACCCACTTTTAAGCTTCAACTCTCTGACAGCTAAATGTTACCCTTACTGGCTGAATAATTTGCACTTTATTGATTAACTTGAGTATTTGAGGAATTTTATGACTAAGAACCTGAGCAGCCTGAATAATATCCGCACGCTTCGTGCAGAGGCACGCAATATGGCTCTGGATATGCTCGAAGAGTTGCGCCAGAAATTAGAGGCCGTGGTAAATGAGCGTCGTGATGAGGAAAACGCACGAGCGGCAGAAGCCCGTGAAAAAGCAGAGAAACTGGCTTTTTATCATGAGCTGTTGATGGAAGAAGGGATCAATCCGGCAGAACTGGTGAATAGCGATGCTCTCGCGGTATCCGGGAAAAAGAAACGCGCGAAACGTCCGGCGAAATATCGTTACACCGATGAAAACGGTCAGGTTCGTGAATGGACGGGTCAGGGCCGTACTCCCTCGGTCATTAAGGCGGCGATTGAAAATGGCCAGTCGCTGGATGATTTCCTGCTTTAGTTGCAAGAATTCCTGCCGGCCTGGTGACCGCTATTGCGAGGCACTATGCCGGCCTGGAAATCCCCGCAATGCCGGCAGTCATCCCGCCGCATCACACATTATCTTCCGTCACTATCGCATTGTTCATCTCCGGTTGTGGACCGCGAAACGTCCGTCGCCACTCGCTGGGAGTAACGCCTAACCGGGATTTGAAACACTGCCAGAATGAAACGGGCGAATCAAAACCTGCCCTTGCTGCCACGCTTTCAATGCTGATACCGGTGGTTTCGGGTAACCGCTGGCTATGCTGCAGACGCTCAGCTGTCAGCCACTCACCCAGTGACATGCCCGTCGCCTTGTGAAAATGGCGCGTCAGCGTTCGCCTGCTCGTACCATGCGCCTATGACAGGGTGTCGGGGGCCTGCGGCTGATGGAGATTCTCTCGCAGGGATGCCAGCAGCGCATTGATTCTGCCGTCACGGGTCGTTTCCGGAACCGGCCGCTCAATAAACTGCGCCTGCGACGGTTTTTAAGCCGGATTATGCCACCAGGACACAATAATGATATCTGCCTGATCGAGCAGGCTGAGCCCGTTTGACACCATGATTGACAGTCCCATCTCTGAGATCACCGGGCCTGGTTTTTCTGCGCAGATATCAATATGAAACAGATCCTGCTGCGGGAGTGCTGAGCCGAACAGAATGCAGGGGACAGAAAAATGAAACGGACTAAAACCGGCCGTTACCAGCACCGCGACGTTCAGAGCAGCCGTCTTATCCCCTTTTTGTGAAACGCATGATTGAGCCCTCTCCGCGTAACGGTGCCGGTTCAGGACGACGATGCTCAGAACGTCATTACTTCACCATCTTCCGGGATCAGTACCCGGTCAGCAATACCCTGTTCCAGGATGTAAGCACGCAGTTCAGCGCGTGCCAGCAGACAATGGTTAACCACTTCCATATGCGAAGTCACCAGGGTCGCTTCAGGCAGAATATGGAGGGTGCGCAGTCTATCCTCCTCTCCCATAATGATGGGGCCATAGAGATCGTTAGTCGCATTGCCGGCATTGATTACCACTACCTGCGGCTGAAAACGTTGCAGCGTTCTGACATAAGGCTTAACCCAGACGGTATCCCCGGCAATGTAGAGCGTTTTTTCTGACAGATGGATAAACACCAGACCACAGGTATCGCCCAGAATATCACCCATGACTTTGTCGGCATACAATGCATTGCTGCGGTGCTGACCCTCCGTTTTATAGATCGTCAGGCCGTCAACAAACGGATTTTCATCCTGCAGTACCCGGACGTGTGCAAAACCCTGCGAACGAATCAGCGCTGCATCACCTTCATTCTGGCTATAGATCATCATCGTCTTTGGTATCAGCTGCTGCACGGCCTCGTCCCAGGGGTCCATATGTGTATGGGTCACAATCACTGCGTCTACCGCCAGCAGTGCCTCAATCGGGAGAGGCAGTTCAGCCATGGGATTGCGCAGATGGGGACGGGCATTACCGGCAAAGCCAGGCCACGCGTCTTTGTCTGCCAGCATCGGATCGATCAGGAATGTGTTGCCAGCATACTCCAGCAGCAGTGTGGCATTACGAATCTGAGTCAGCTTCATTTTGTGCTCCGCAAAGGGTCTCTTTAACATCAGCCAGGCTTACAGGCTGCGATACGTTCACTTTACGGCACTCCCTGAGCTGCGCGTGACAGGCTCACAGGACAGTGATCGATGGATTCGTGCCACTTTTGAATGTATCGCTGACTGGAATCTGAGCGTGATGGAAGAAAGGACATGACCCGAGTGTGAAACGAATTTTCAGGATCAGGGCTGACAACATGAGGACAAAAAAATGCCGCAGCAGGCTGCGGCATGTTCATTTCAGGTTCGCATCAGAAATCGGCTTTCAGAACCACACGGTAATTGGCTTTACCGGCGCGGACGTGATCCAGCGCTTTATTGATGTCTGACATCGGGAAGAACTCAACCTGGGGCGCAATATCTGCACGCGAAGCGAGCCGCAGCAGCGAGCGCAGCTGGCCTGGTGATCCGGTTGATGAACCGGTTACCGCTTTGTCGCCCAGGATCAGATCAAACGCGCTGACTTCAATCGGCTTCATCACGGCACCCACGGTGTGGAATTTCCCCTGAGGTGCCAGCGCGGCGAAATAGGGTTTCCAGTCCAGGTCGACTGCCACGGTGCTCAGGATCAGATCAAAACGACCCGCCTGCTTCCTGAGAGCCTCAGGATCACGGCTGTTAACCACTTCATCCGCACCCATATCCAGAATCGACTGCTTCTTATCCGGCGTTGAGCTGAAGGCCACGACTTCGGCACCCATCGCGTGCAGGAGTTTGATCGCGATATGGCCCAGACCGCCGATACCGATCACGCCAACACGGCTGGTCGCAGTGATGTTGCTCATCAGCAGCGGTTTAAATACGGTAATACCGCCGCACAGCAGCGGACCGGCGCTGGCCGCATCCAGTTTTTCCGGCAGCGGGATAACCCATTGCCAGTCGGCGCGCAGCTTCTCGGCAAAACCACCCTTATTCATGATGGTCGGGATGCTGCCCTGCTGACAGTTAACCTGCTCGCCGTTGATACAGGCATCACAGTGCTGACAGCTTTTGGCTGTCCAGCCGATTCCAACACGCTGGCCGATTGAGAGACCTTTGCTTTTAGCCGCTTCGCCAAGGGCTGAAACGCGGCCAATCACTTCATGTCCTGCAATCACCGGGAACTGAGAGATGCCCCACTCGTTATCGATCATCGATAGATCTGAGTGGCAGACGCCACAATATTCGACCTGGACTTCGACTTCTTCGGCTGCCAGTTCGGCGGCATCGTACTCATAGAGTTCAAGGGCCTGGCCAGCCTGCATGGCTGCATAACTTTTGATTTTCATTAGTACCTCTGCGTGGTTAATCACCGACAAGTGTAACAACTGGAAGCCTGCCTTGCCCGGCCGTTACGCTTACACCGCACTTTTTTGTCTTTTATGTTGATAAATCAGCCTTTAACCTGCGCTCCGGAAAGCGTTTGTAACACTTTGAGCTGCGCGACCGCTTCCTGCATCGCATCCATTCCCTGCGTCAGTTCACGCAGGCTGCCGAGATGCTTAGCAATGTCGGCGCGCTCATGTCGGGTCTGCTGATTCATGGCCGCCAGCTTATCGGCCGCGCTGATACTGCGCTCCGCCATCTGTGCAGCCGTCTGCGCCGAGTCACTGGCCACCAGCCGGATCCGTGAGATGGTGGTGACCGCCTCGCCAATGTTACTCGCCGTTGCTTCAGCCTGCTCTTTCGACGAATGTGCCAGACGACGAACTTCGCCTGCTACCACGGCAAACCCGCGGCCAGCCTCGCCTGCGCGTGCTGCTTCGACGGCGGCATTCAGCGCCAGAATGTTGGTCTGGAAAGCAATATTGCTGATGCCATGTGTGATCTCATTAATGCCATTCGAGATTTTTTCCAGATCGTCCAGCCCTTCATCCAGCCGTCCCTGCGCCTGCTGACTCTCAGTAGCGATGTTACTGATGTTACGGATACTGCTTTCTGCAAGGCTCAGCGTTTCGCCCTGGCTGTGCGTCGCCGTTTCGAGTACCGGTAACACCTCCATCAGCGGCGTCAGCGCCTGCTGATAGTTGATAACCCGATCAAGCACCCGCGTCTGAATCGTGTTCAGCGCCTCCCAGCGGCGTAATGCCCGTTGCGCGTAGTGGGCCGCATAACCGGCATACTCCACCGGGAACTGGCTCATCGCTTTAACGTCATGATTGAAAAATACCAGCGCAGAAAGCGTCTGGTTAATAGGCACGCCCAGGATTTCACCAAAGCTGGAAAAACCGGCGGCGGCAATCCCTTTGAAGAAATGGGCATTATGCAGTTTGTCAGCATTACCGACGCGACGCAGGATACAGTCGTTCATCAGAATCGCCGCAGGTTTGCCATGCCGGGCGGTAAAAGCCTGCCACTCCTGCTGTGTCGCCTGTTTAAAGTCTTTTTCTTCCATCAGGAAAAGCCGATCGCCAAACTCAAGGTCACAGAAAAACTGCACGCCACCCGCTTCAATTTTGGCGATCGAGCGAATAAAGTATTCGCCGCCGACTTTAACACCAAAGGTCAGCCCCTTCAGGCGTTCAGTCAGTTGCGCCTCGGTGCAGTTAAGATGCTCACACAACGACGCCACAAACGGCTGCTGCTGCCCCTGGCGGTTAAACACGGATGTCACCGTACGCGCAATCGGATCGGCTTCAGCAATCAGCCAGCTCTGCTCGCGTGGCGTGAAGTTCTGGCTTTTAAACGGTGCAAAGGATTTTCCTGCTGCCATCTGGCAGAACACGATAACTGCCTTGCCCTGCAGCACTCTGCCACCCGCCCCAATCCAGGTGCCATCAAAGGTAATTTTGCCACCGGCTGAACCGCCAATCGCCAGGCAGGGGAAGCGCCCGCTGTTATACCAGGCCTGCATCAGAAAACCTTCTGACGCCGACAGGCCGTCGCAGTATATCAGGGCGAAAGTCCGATCGGCCGACAGCGACATCCGCACCTGCAACCGCATCAGCTCCTGCTGGATGGCGTTGATACGCTGACTGGCGGTCTGCGTATCGGCAACATGCAGATCGACAATGTGTGTCTCATGGCTGGCGATCAGCGTGTCGGGCAGCCAGAGATAGCTTCCTTCCGGACCATTGCTATCACAGTAGGTGCTTTGCGATCGGCTGCTGCTCAGCGCGCCGTTGGAGGAAAGCGTCAGTACCGTCAGATCGGGGGTGTTAAAGCGCTGCCAGGCCTTGCTGACCCGCTTAAAATCGGCTTCAGGCGGAACAAATGTCATCAGAATGCCACCCGCGCGCGAGCTTAAACCAATGGAGGAGAGTGAATCTGGCAACGCACGACAATCCCAGGTGCCATTCGCTGGCTGGCTGCTACGCCTGAGACGGGCAACAGGCAGGTGTCTTTTGATCGTCTTAATGATCGACATATTATTATTTTCACTTTTATATGAGTAATTCACGCTTAAATTCGCGCTTTCTGGTGTGTAGAAGGAGGGCTAAATGCAGGTCCGTTCGCGTTCAGAACTCGTCGCTGAGTGCCGGGTTCATCATTAACTGGCGCGCTCAACGCCATTGGGTTATCGCCATCAGCGGGAAAACCTTTAGCGATTGCTGCGGTTGGTTTAATGAATGAAGTTGTTACATTTTAGTGGCATAAAATAAGCCGGGACAGGAGTCTGGCGGGCAGATGTAAAGCTCAATTGGTGAGAGGTTCTTACTGTTTGCGATACCGACTCACCAACGCGAAAATTGTAATATCAAATGTAAAAGCAAAGGGCACTCGCTGTGGGCACAATTAACATTCGAATCGATGATGACCTGAAAACACGATCCTATGCTGCGCTCGAAAAATGGGTGTAACACCTTCTGATTGACTGCGCCTCATGCCTGAATATATCGCAGATAATGAACGTCTTGCTTTTAAGCAGACGTGACTCAGTGACGAAAATACGACTTAGCAGACATCGTTAAAGAACGCCTGATGAACCCTGAGCCTGTACGGGTCACACTGGATGATCTTTAACGAACCAGGCCGTTTCGTGGTAGCTGTCGGTAAAAGAGAGCGCTGAAAGGGTTATTCTGCCGCTTGATGGCGTCTCTCTTAAACAGGCGATTTTACCGCTAAAAAGTTTGAGCGGCGTTATACACCACCTCTTCCGGCCACTCTGCTGCCAGTGCCACTCGCAGCGCTCCCGTGCTTCAGCAGGCAAATCACGTAAATCAGGCAGCGTATCACCGGAACCGTAGGCCATTGATCCCGTCGCTTCCTGCTGTTCATCCTGCGCGGCGAAGCTGATTTTCTCCTGCAGTTTCTGCCAGCTATCGCCCTGCTGCCGGGAGATCACAGCAAAAGTGGGCGTTTGTGCATCATCGCCGTAGATTTCATATTTCTGCTTATGCTCGTCAGAACCAAACTCAAGCGTGTCTATTAACGTCGCGTCGCTCATAGCATTCTCCTTTTTCGTCAGGCCTTTAAGCGCAGTTCATCGGTCTTTGACCGGCTGTCGCGAACAGGCAGCAGAAATTTAATCTCTTTTTTATCAATGCCTTTATGACGAGTATTTGCATAAACGAAGCGGGCGGCTATGCTTCCTGGTGTGACTAGCTAGTCCTTTTTATCTAACGGAACATTGATATGAGGTCTTCCTATGACACAACAGAAATACAGAGGTGGTGCCGGTAATTTTGCCAACGATCCGGAACGTGCGAGTGAAGCTGGCAGTGCAGGAGGCAAGGTCAGTGGGGGCAATTTCAAAAATGATCATGAAAAAGCCAGGGAAGCCGGTCGGAAAGGAGGCAAGATTAGTCGACGTACTTCTAAGTAATTCTGAATAAAGCGCTTTAGGACGTTTTACGCCATGGAGTGGCATTTCTCCCGAGTGAATCCACGACGATGTTCGTCTCTCATCTCTCTGTCATAAAATACTTTTAGCTATTTCACGTCTCTGGTATTCGCAACCCGGATAGCAGGTCTGACGGCACGCTTTATTTTCAGTCACAGGAGCCGTAATTTCAGCCTGCCTGTCCTGTCAGACAGACGAGCTGAAAGCGTTATTTTCCGTCACGATGCCGGGGCAGTTAGTGGAACAGCGGAACGAAGAACAGAGCCAGCACGGTACCCGCCAGCGTGTCGCCAATGATACCGGTGCCGATAGTGATGCGGCTGTTAGCACCGGCACCGGTCGCCACCGCCTGCGGGCTCACCCCGGCGATAAAGGCCAGTGAGGTCATAATAATCGGTCACAGACAGGTTCGCGCCGCCAGCAACGCCGCAGCACTCAGCGAATTGCCCCTACGCGCCGCATCCTTGGCAAATTCGATAATCAGTATCGCGTTTTTGGACGTCAGCCTGACCGTGTTCAGTAACGCCACCTGGAAGTCGATATCGTTGCTTAATCCGCGCAGCGCCACGGCCAGCACCGTACCCAGTACACTGGGTGGCACCGCTAACAGCACGGAAAACGGCACCGACCAGCTCTCATACAGCGCAGCCAGGCAAAGGAAAACCACCAGAATCGAGATCGCATAAAGCGTGGTCGACTGCCCGCGCGCCTGCTTCTCCTGCAGTGAAAGTCCGCTCCACGCACCCGTCGTGCCGGCCGGTAGTTCAATCGCCAGCCGTTCAATGGTGTTCATGGCATAACCGGAACTGAAGCCTTCGGCGTTTTGTCCCTGGATTTCATAGGAGGCAGAACCGTTGTAGCGGTTAAGACTTTCCGGCCCTATGGTCCGGCGGGTCGAGGCAAACGCTGAGAAAGGCGTCATGGTTCCTTCACTGTTACGGATGTACCACTTATCCAGATCCGATGGCGCGGAGCGATACTGACCATCGTCTTGCAGACAAACGCGTTTCACCCGGCCACGATCGATAAAGTCATTGATGTAGGCTCCGCCCCGGACGCTGGTTAGCGTGTCGGTCACATCATCCAGCTGGAGTCACAACGCCACCGCTTTGCGGGTATCAATATCAATCTGCAGCTGCGGGGTCTGAAGCAGGATATTCGCCCGCACATCGATCAGATCCGGGCTTTGCGCAGCGTTCTTTCACAGCTGATCGCGCAGGCTGCCCAGCTGCTGCCACCACTGGCCAGCAGCTCATATGTGAAGCCATTATTCTTCCCCAGCCCCAGCCCCGGCACCGACGGCGACGGCGACGGCGACCTCAGCGCAAAGATCTGTGCATCCCGAATCGACACAAGCGCATAGGTGGCGCGTCCGGCAATGGCTTCAGCAGAGTTCTCACTGCCGGGTCGCTGGTCCCGATTTTTAAGCTTGATAACGCCATACCGGCATTCTGCGCCGCACCGCTGAAGTTAAAGCCGTTGATATAGGTTTTAACATCTGGTTAAACATCCTGACGTTATCTTTTCCTGAACCGGGCTGATCGCGACGCTGTGCCGCCAGTTCGTTTTGTAGCAGCCAGACCGGGTCACTTCTGGCGTAGTTGCCAAAAACATTGGTGTGGAACAAGTCTGATGATGCACTGAGCAAAATGGTCATCCCTGACTATTCTGAAATAAAAGATATTAATCAGCAGAGAACAATGAAATTTTTGTACTTTCTTTCGCTTATCGCCTCTGCTCACTATTTACTGATCTTCCTGCCCAGACTCCGCACCCGCCGTGAACCTATTACCTGCTGGGGATGCTGGATTTATCTGGGGGCCAACGCGATTTCCTGGGCTGTTGATGGCGTGCGGCACTACATTTAGCGTGGAATTTTAAGCAAAGCGGTAAATATTCATGTCTCTGACGCTATGCTGGTGATATTCAAGGCTAGTGCGGGCAACAGGATCAGTTATCAGTAGTGGGTAGTTGCCGGTTATCGCTTTAAGCCTGTCAGCCTTTCTTCTCGCGTAACAGCACGATTTCTCCTCTGGTTCCGTTGTGGGATATAGTGGCGGCACTATCGTGAACACCTCTGCAAAACAGGTAATAACTGCCATGGCTCTGATCCCCAAAAACTACTCGCGGCTGGAAAGCGGCTACCGTGAGAAAGCACTTAAAATTTACCCCTGGGTGTGTGGGCGCTGCTCACGCGAATTTGTTTATTCAAATCTGCGCGAGCTGACGGTTCACCATATCGATCACGACCACACTAATAATCCGGAAGATGGCAGCAACTGGGAGTTGTTGTGTCTCTATTGTCACGATCACGAGCACTCAAAGTACACTGAGGCTGACCAGTATGGCACCCGCGTGGTGGCAGGCGAAGATGCGCAAAAAGATGTGGGTGAGGCGACTTACAATCCATTTGCTGATTTGAAGTCGATGCTGAATAAAAAGAAGTAATCGCTGAATTTTGAGCCTGTCAGGACAACAACGTGCTGACAGGCTCAGCCCCGTTCCTGACCTGCCGCATAAAAATCACTCTGCAGCTGGCAGGCACGCGTTGCGCTATCCAGATCCAGACAGAGATCGACATCCTCCTGAAATCCGCGCTGTTGAAGTTCCAGGGCTGAAGCGCATTCGCGAAGAGATAACAGATTCAGCTGCTGCCAGGCGGCAACTGCGCCTGCTGCTTCCGGGGAGCAACGGTCATGCCCGATTGCTGTAATAATGCCACCGGCTGCAGCATAGTCCTCTATGGCCGGGCGAAGCGTGCCATCGGGCCAGCGCTCTCCACAGGGAACAACCAGAATACGCTCAAAGTTGCGACAGGCCTTTGCTGTCTGCGTGAGATTCCTTAAACAGCCGCTGAAAACAGTGACGCCCGCA
>Ga0153961_1000466_pt1 | contig 10627 bp, 7 predicted proteins | sample TSFL045MetaG_FD_104748 | JGI IMG/M metagenome (GOLD analysis project Ga0153961, IMG submission 104748) | Attine ant fungus gardens microbial communities from Florida, USA - TSFL045 MetaG | ecosystem: Host-associated > Fungi > Mycelium > Unclassified | place: USA: Florida, Withalacochee...
ACTCAACTTGTCACTCTTATTGCTTCTGTCACTGGACTGTCACTTAACTAGTCACCCTTAGTTACAAGTAGTGTTACCACATTGTAACATAGTCACAATACCTAGTTAGGATAAATACAGCCCAGAAAGAGAAGAAAATGGCAAGTTCTCTCTTTCTGTATTCCCTTTGTAAAATCCTTACTCTGAGGAATCAGTACTCTTACTTGTCTTAGGACAACCTCAAGGGTGCTACTCAAAGTCTCATTGACATCTCTCCTCCAATATAACTTCACTGAAAACCTTAACTGGATCCTTGAGAGAGAAGTATGAAGATATCAAATGTTAAATATAAGCTTTAAGCTGAAACACATATTCAACTGTAAGGTCTAGAGTCTTAACAAGCACCCAGCATAGCATAGTGGTCTTAAGCACACTAGTGACTCACATTATAACAGTAGTACTTGAGATGCTTCAACTAGAGAGCAGTGCAATGATATTTGTAGAAGATCAAGTTCAGTATGTATTACTAATCAATATATATTATAATAATTGTTTTATTTACAGCACACTCCCCCTTAACCTTGTCACTGCCCTTAATGGTTGTCAGGATTTTGCTTCGCTATTGATCATTTGTTCTTCAAATCCTACTACTATACCTTATGTACTACAGATAGTAAAAGGCAGAGGCTCCGTCTATTCTCAATGAAGTCCTTACTATCTAAAATGCTTTGCTTGAGAACTCTGCACCATGGCACCTAGAGAAAGAGTAACTTCCCTTTTCCTTCTCCTCCTTCTTTTATATCCATAGTATTTTTTCTTTGACTCTTCCTTCCACTATGATGTAAGGGGACCCCTAATCTGCGACTCCAGAGCCCGTTCCAGAGCTCCGGAGCGACCCTGTAGCCGATCCAATATTACTATGTAATATTGGGTCTTACTCCCATCATTCTGAGAGCACTCTGTTGTCACCCAACACACTTTCCTTGTTCAGACCCTAGCTACTGATGCAGGGACACGGAGACACTGTAGTATATAACGTAGATTATTCCCTCCAGGAGCCTCATCTAATTCTCTGAGGAATCTCCTGAAGGTAGGTTGTAACCATATCTCGTAAATTATAATTGACTGAGTCTTTCCTCCAGTTGCCCTTACATATGATGTGATGTCATACTAAATAGCCATTTAGGCAAAATTAGTGACTATTTTCACCATAATAATGAGAATAACCAGCTCAAGAGAAGAGCTTGGTCTTCCAGAGATGTTCTTTAGATGCCCAGCTATAGACTCGAGCATACCACTTGAGTAGCAGAGTAGTGGCTATGACCACTACTACAGATACCTCATAGACACTTGCTCAGGAGCCCCCTAGCAGATTTATAAAGGATTTCCTATAACGATCGACCTCATTGCACATAGGTATTTACCATAATGCAACTACATGGACTACTTCTTTGTTTCAGGTTACTTTATATATGTAATAGCTCAGTCAGTACCTTACTAGTGAGGCATGTTCTTTGCTCAGCAGACCTCATGTCTGCCATATGTATTCCTTACATACTCCTCATGGTACATAGGTATATATACAGTAGATACTCTCCTGTATTCCCTATGCTTTACCAATTGTATTATTCCCTTCCTTCCTCTACTCTCAATTCATTCTCAAGTCTTTACTTGAGTGTTGCAACCTGAGTTACTCCTTAAGGTTGTAACATTTGGTAAAGCGTCATCAACTCACCTTGCAACTGAAAGGACAGCAAACTAGTAGACTGGTCATCTGTCAAGGATGGACGGACGGAGTGCGGAGGAGTGGAGTAATAATAGAATTATACTCCATAGTGATGTACTAAACTACTTCAGAGAATAGAGGGTACTTAATAGTGATTGCAGAACTAGAAAGAAGGCTCCAGCGGACAGGCAAGGACATTGGAGCAAAGAACAACTTGTTGGACGACCTTGGCTTCAACTTATGTGTTGTACCCTGGTCTCTGGTCGTGAGGTTGGTCACGTATTTTGGAGTGGTGGAAGTCATCAAGACAGAGGTCCTAAGTGGGCAAGTGGAGGAGTCAGAGAGGATAAGATAAGATTAGGACTAGTTGACATTAATTTACAGACTGAGGAATTACACTGTAACTACTCAGTACTTATAGGAAGTCTAGAATAGAAGGAGAGTAGTCTACTATGCTATCCTACTATTATTACTTTTAGGAGAATTATTAGGAGAATTAAATTACATAATTATCATATTTCTGGAATATGACACTGTCAGTATATCACAAAAATTGCTGCCAAATGTATAATTAGAGCACAAGAGATAGAAGACCTCAAAGAACAACTCAGTTCAGTTCATATTAGTGAAGAATGGTCAGAGTACTAAGAAGAGTCCAAAGAACAAGACATACAAGAAACAGAATCAAAGGCTAATGAAACAGACAACAAAGAAGAAGAACTCGACAAGTTAAGTGACATACTATTAGTAGGACAACCAAAGCAAAACATGTTTGGAACACAAGCAGATACACCAGTACCAATGGCCAGGACAGCACCAGCACCAGCACCAACAGAGGTAGTAAACCACAAATCAATGGTCCCAGAACCTGGATAGTTCAATAGGAACAGGAAAACGTTCAAAGACTGGTGAAGAGCTATGAAGCTCTACTTCAGAGCAAACAAAGTAACAGACGCCAACGAAAAGATCATTGCAGTACTAGGCAGATTTTGAGGAGGAACTGCAGGAGCATTTGCTCAACAGAAACTTGACAAGATAGATAAAGGAGATGATACTCAAAGTTGGAATGCCTTCGAGGCAAAATTACAATTGGTATACAGTAACAAGATAAAAGAAGCTGATGCAGAATGACATATTGAAATATTCATACAAGGGAAGAAACACATTGCAAATTTCCTTATCAAATTCATGGCTTTAGCAAGCAAAGCACAAACAGATGATCAGCATGCAATATTTTTGCTGAAGAAAAACATAAACAGGAAAATTATCAGAGCTATAATGGCATATCCACCAACTTAAGCTTCCAAGAGCTTAGAACAGTAGAAGGTGGCAATCACAGCAGTAGAACAAGGATACAAGTGGACCAACATCTGCTATGGCTACAGAACAGGTTCAGGAATAACCTATGGAGAAATGGGCAAACCAATAGAAATAGGATAACAAAGAAACAATGAACAAGGACACAAACCCAAGTATTACAACTGTAACAAATTCAGACACATAGAAAAAGATTGCAGACAACCAAAGAAGGAGAAGAAAAAGCCACAAGGATGTTTCAAGTGTGGCAAAGAAGAACATATTGCCATAGGGTGCAGAGCACCTCAACAAATGAAAACCAGAAGTTCACAACAAGAAGACTCAGATGACAAAGAGCAAAAGGGTTTTGTCAAAGGTTTGGAGTAGGCATGATACAATGAACCACTATAAATAGTTCCACCAAAAATTGATATGTTATTCCACAAAGAAAAGAACAATTGGGGAACTTATAGTATACCCAATGATCAAAACAAAAGACAGAAGAAAACTCAAGGTCAAGGCATTAATCAACTCCAGATGTACAAACACCACTATTGCTAGGAAAACAGTTGAAGAAAAAGGGATACTGACCAAATCACTTCCAAAACCATTTGATGTATACAACTCAGATGGATCAAGAAATAGGAAAAAGATGATCAAAGAATTTGTACCCTTGGAAATCAATTCAAATAGACACATTGAACAAATTGATGCCATAGTATCAGAAATCAAGGAAATAGATCTATTCCTAGGACATGACTGGCTAGTAGAACACAATCCAGAAGTAGACTGGAAAGAAGGAGTTATATGGTGTTACATTGTAAGCAAATTTTCCATGGAAGATAACATTTGATATGCTTTATACCAATAGATTCTTAATTAGAATTCACTCTAGAACCCTTTCTATAATCCTCAGAATGTAATACTATAAGATAAAGACATTGAGCAGATGATAATTGACCTAGAGCTCATGTTGAGACCTCAAGAGGCAATTAGGATGAACTGGCATTAGATTACTAAGAACATTACTAAGGGACTACGCTCTAGATCCACCTTGGAATGGACTAACTTAGAAAGATGGCAAACTTGCACTCTAGAACTAGTACTACTCAGAAGACAAACTTAGACTGATAGACTTTGTGCTTGTAAATAAGCATTGATGGCATCAGATCAATTATATTTAGATAAATGACCTCTAGGACGCAACTTGGAGACACTAGACATTTATTGGGACTTGCTAACTGTTTAACAGGTATTTGAAAAAGCCTAAATTATAGAGCAGTATCAAGAGCATAATAGGGGAAAACGGAAGAATATTCTAGAAGAAAGTGGCGATGAAGACACGTCATTTTTGATGAGAAGGACTTGGTAAGAGGACACATCATTATAAAGATAAGAAAGGGCTGTGTCATCAGTAGGATTTTGGGAGAACTTAGGACAGAAAAGAGTTGAAGGAAATCCAAAAGTAGTAATAGTTCTCTTTTTATATTCTATTTCTTGAGTTTCAGAGCTTTGTAATAACTTTAATATAGTATCCAGAGTGCAGTTGGATTGGAAAAGAACCTTTTGACTCCTACTTCCATCTATACTGCCTCTGGAATCATGAATGTGGATCTTTTGAGAGTAAGAAGACTAAGACCAGGGAGATGTCTTGAGAAGAACACAGAATATACCCAGAACTCAATCTAGAGAGAAAATGCAGATGCAACTCAGGCAGACTTTGGAGAGGACAGCAGGCTGGGAAAGCTTGGCTAGGTGCACACTTGGATTGCATCACACCCATAAGGTTCAGTGTTAGGAGTACAGACAAGGGGGCAACTGAGTATAGAGGGTCTATGAGTAATCAACTAACTGTATTTTCCAGAAGAGCTTTTGTTACGGTATGTAAAGGTTGATACCTTAGGGAGGCTATGCAATGACGATTTAGAGTAATCTTACAATCCTTTTACAACCACCAACATATATTTTACTAGAGCTGTATATAATTCTTATTTCTCTAATTATTTATAAACCTTCAACTTTGATTATCTTCCCTTGGACCTTTAGCATGCAATTAGAAGCTGGTGCATTATTATTTTGTTTGTCCCAGTATACAATTCCCTTTTGCACCCTTTCAACGGTTCACCAGATGCCTAAAATATTGCAAAATAGAACACAAATCTATATAGTTTACCCCATGGTCAAGGAGACTACTACCAAAAGAAAAAGAAGAATCAAAAGGAGGAGACAAAGAACCCAATCCAACAAATCCTGAAGATCTTCCAAAATACATCCAACTATTCATATACTTATTCAATAAGAAGAAATTTGAGAAACTACCAGACAGATGAGAATGGGACCACGAAATCAATTTAACGGAAAAAGCACTAAAGGAACTCAATGCAAAAGCCTACCCAATGACACTTAAAAAAGAAGCAACACTCAGTCAATGGCTAGATAAACAACTCAAAGCGAGACTCATTGTAGAATCAAACTCAAGATATACAATACCATGTTTCTTTATACCAAAGAAAGATGAAACACTATGATTGGTACAAGACTATAGACAGCTAAATCAATATACAATCAAGGACAAAACACCACTACCCCTGATCAATAAAGTAATTGACAAACTTAAAGATGCAAAATACTTCAACAAATTAGACCTAATCTGGGGATACAACAATATACAGATAAAAGAAGGCAACGAATGGAAAGTAGCCTTTTTGACAAACAAAAGACTATTTGAACCAAAAGTGATGTACTTTGGACTGTGCAACTTGCCAGGAACATTTCAATGGATGATGACAAGTATTTTTTGAGAACTACTATATGAAGGAACCCTCGCAAATTACATGAATGACTTTGTAATTCCAGCAAAGACAGAAAAAGAACTAGAAGAACGCACAATCAGGTTTCTTAAAATAGTGGAGAAACATAACTTGTGTTTCAAACAGTCAAAATGTGATTTTAATGCTACAGAAATACCCATACTGGGGGTACGAGTTGGAAATGGAGAAGTACAAATGAAAGAAGAAAAAGTCAAAGCAATCAAGAAATGAAAGACACCAACAAAAGTAAAGGATATCAAAAGCTTCTTAGGCTTTGCAAACTTCTATCGACGATTCATCAAAGATTTCAGCTACATTGCAGTACTATTAAATCGACTAAAAGAAAAAGGAGAATGAAAATAGACAAAAGAAAAACAGAATACATTCAAAGAGTTGAAACAAAAGATAACCATGCAACTAGTACTGGCCCTACCCAGAAGAGAAGGAAAATTGAGAGTAGAAGTAGACATATCAGAACATGCAATAGGAGGAGTTCTTTTACAAGAATAAGAAGGCAAATAGAAACCAGTCACTTTCCTGTCAAGAACAATGTCATCTGCAGAAAGAAACTACAAAATATACAACAAGGAACTACTGGCAATAGTTGAAGCATTAGACAAATGGCAACAATACCTACTAGATGCAGTTGAGAAATTTGAAGTATGGACAAACCACAAAAACTTAAAGTACTTCAAAGAATCACACAAACTCAATAGTCAACAAGCAAGATGGTATCTGAAACTACAAGACTATGACTTTACCCTATGACATATCTGTTAGGGGTCGATTCCAGCACTAGGGCGAAGACCTCTGAAGCTAATGGGTAGATCCTGAAGCTAAGGTGATATTCAACTGAGGTATATCTACAACAGAAGACTAGTATTTATACTACTAGATCATCAAGGCACCGTTCTCATGGTACCTGACAGATATTCACACTATGTCCAATAATAGATTTAGAGGAATCACATGATATGACACAGAAGAGAAAGTAGGGGAGACATGGGAATGCGATCGGAGAGATGGCGGCTCTTAGGTGGGAACTTACTCATGTCACTAAGCACTGCCCTAGGGTAGTCCCCTTACAATATCCTAGGAAAGACAAATATGAAAGCAAACATATTGTCTAGAAGAGAGAAAGTGGACACAAAAGAAGACAACCAAGATATCCAGATGCTCAAAGAAGAGTTATGGGTACAATGAACAACAAGTTAAGATGGAACACCTATCATACTACTCAGACAAGAACATCTACAAGTAGTAGAAAAAGAAATACTAGAACAAATTAGAAAAATCCCAACAAGGAAACAAGAAGTAACAAAACAGTTGGAAAAAAAAGACAGACAATCATGGGAAGAAAACAGAATCATCTACATAAATGGCAAGATCTATGTCCCAAGAAACAGGTAACTTTGAGACAAAATACTTAGTGACAACCACAACCCACCAGATGTCAGACACCCAGGACAACACAGAATGATGGAATTAATCAAGAGAAACTATTAGTGGCCAGGAATATGTAACAATATATGAAAATATGTCCAAGGATGCCAGGAATGCCAACAGAACAAGGTACAACACATGAAAAAAGTGGCACCTTTACATTCCTTACTTACATCAAAAACACTATGAGAGGAAATTAGCATTGACGTCATAGGACCCCTGCTAAGACCAGAAGACAGATGCTATTTTGGTAATAGTGGACCAATTCTCAAAAATGATCAGACTCATGGCCACAACGACTTCAATCTCTTCAAGTGAAGTAGCAAGGATATATCAGGATGACATATGGAAAATACATAGCATACCAAAGAAGATCATCAGCAATAGAGAACTCTAATTCACATCAACATTTATGGAAGAATTGTGCAAAGCATTAGGAATCAAAAGAGCAATGTCAATAGCCTACCATCCACAAACAGATGATCAAATGGAAAGGATCAATCAAGAAGTCAAAGTGTTCCTAAGACACTATATCAACCACAGACAAGACAATTGAACAAAATGGCTAGCAATAGCAGAATTCCAGTACAATGACAAGGAACATGCAGCAACAGGACACTCTCCATTCTATGTGAACTATGGAAGACACCCCTGGAAAGGAAACCTAACAGTGGAAACAGAGATACCAAGCTTGGAAGACCTATTAAAGAAGATGGAAACAACAAGAGAAAAAGCAAAGACAGCAATAGAAAGAACAAAAAAAACAATGAAAAGGCAATATGACAAAAGAACATGCCAATCACAAGGTCTCAAAACAGAAGAACAAGTATGGCTAGAGGTGAGAAACATTCAAACAAATCAACCAGAAAAGAAGTTGGACCAGAAAAGATATAGACCTTTTACAATCAAAGAGGAAATTGGATAGGAAGCATACAGACTACAGCTTCTAGAAGAATAGACCATATACAATGTTTTTAATAAAGATCTGTTAACACATTGCAAAAAGGCGGAGTTTGCAAGTCAACACAAGGATCCAGCACCACCACCTGACATTATTAATGAAGAAGAAGAATATGAAGTAGAAGAAATCAGGGGACATCGCAAAAAAGGAAGAGATACTCAGTTCTTAGTATACTAGAAAGGATATGGAAATGAACACAACCAATAGATGGCAGAAACAAACTTATCACATGCAAAAAAAGCAATTCAAGACTATTGGACACAGCTTTCAAGACGAAATCTATGAAAGAGGAAGCTAAAGGTCATTTTTTGACATTTCAAACACACATTAGCAATCGAGAAATACCACAAACATGTCTTCTTTCATTAATGCTACTACCAACACTTCTACTATGGCTGTCTCCCTTACTTGGAACCAAGAAACCTATAACAAGATCATATGTTATAATAACAGAACCAAAGATTGGGCAAGCAAAATGGATCACATTATCCAAGCCATTGAAGCTATGGCAGAACTTGAAGATAAAGCAGAAGAACTAGTTAGGATGGCCAACATTATCAACAATACCATGGCAGATACAGAAACAGGAACATTACTCGCTAGAGAAGGATATTGTACAGACATTGCCACATAGTTCTATGAAGTGGCCGAAATACTTAGGCTCATCTTATATGATGCCTTACCCCAATGATTCCATAGTATCCAATGTAACCTAGTTAACGAACTTACAACATACCAAGGCCAAGGACATCCAACAATTGATAATCATATTCAAGAATTACAAGAATTATTTGCTCATACCAATCAGTTCATTTCCCTTCCATGAGTTAAACTAACAATTCCCCCAAGAGAAAATAAAGATAAAGAAAAAGTTATTTTAATATGTCCATTTCCACCTCCACCTGACACCAAATCCACAACTGTAAGGGGACAGCTTATAGTAGCTTAGATAATCTGGTATGGGTAAGTATTATCTAGCTTGCCCTCAGATCCTCGGAGTCCACTATTAATAGTTCCTTTCCCTCTTGTTCTCATTGCCATGGTACGTACTACATAGTCTTATTAGGTAGTGTAGTTATTAGTGTCTTGATCTGTGTTCTTGTAGTGACCGGCGCACAGACCAAGCTAGTCTAGTATAAGTAGCTAGTGATATACGGTAGAATATCTTACCTCAATATTAGTTTGATCTCCTGGGCTATTCATCGATCTAACTTAAGATACCTCCTCTACTATAGTCAAGTGTGTTCTGGGATGCCTCCGAGTGCCCCCTTACAACAACCACATTATCAAGTAATGAATCAATGGTCTTAGCATCCAAAAATCCCAACATACAGTTATCAGAAGAAATCGACAATCTCATTACATGCTTAAAACAATTTAAAGCTCTATCCAGTGTTACTCATTTCTTACCACCTGCTAGATATTACACCATCAGCAGAAATAGAGAAAACAGTTCCAGATATTGGAACTGGATTGTCAAAGGATTGTTCAAATCAAAACAAAATTCAGAAACAGTATAAAGGGGATTCAAAATACCACTATACGCAGGAGGACTACCACATAAACTATGGTTCATATCAGAAGCAGCAGACAATAGTTATATTGTGGGACCACAGAAAAAGTCAGTGGCTATCTATGCTATGAGAGAAGAAAGGTTGTAGAAAATTCATGAGGACATGAACCCTGAAAAGAGGGTATTGTAACAATTGGCCTCATTGCACACAGGTGTTTACCATAATGCAACCACATGGACTACTTCTTTGTTTCAGGTTACTTCATATGTGTAATAGCTCAGTCAGCACCTCACTGGTGGGGCATGTTCTTTACTCAGCAGACCTTATGTCTGCTATATGTATTCCTTACATACTCCTCATAATACATAGGTATATATACAGTAGATACTCTTCTGTATTCCCTATGCTTTACCAATTGTATCATCCCCTTTCTTCCTCTACTCTCAATTCATTCTTGAGTCTTTACTTGAGTGTTGCAACCTGAGTTACTCCTTAAGGTTGTAATATTTCCCTTCTAGAGTGCTCTTAAGAACAGAGGTAAACTTCAAAGACTAATATTTACTGAAGTGATATCATATCTTAGTAACTATAAGGGCGACTGGAGCAGAACACTCCAGGAGATTCCTTAGTTAATTATAGTTTATAAAATATGTTACAACCTACCTCCAGGAGATTCCTTAGAGAATTAGATGAGGCTCCTATAAGAGGACCACTAAGTAGGCAATCACTCCTTAAGCTAGTGGATAGTCTCAGAAGCTAGTTTGAGATTCAAGTGGGGATATATCTACACACACTTGCTAGTATATATACTACACTAGATAGTCAGGCACACAGCACCATGGCAACTGACCTATAATCACAGAATGTCCTAGAACAACTAATAATAGGCATTGCACTG
>Ga0153961_1000467_pt1 | contig 10604 bp, 9 predicted proteins | sample TSFL045MetaG_FD_104748 | JGI IMG/M metagenome (GOLD analysis project Ga0153961, IMG submission 104748) | Attine ant fungus gardens microbial communities from Florida, USA - TSFL045 MetaG | ecosystem: Host-associated > Fungi > Mycelium > Unclassified | place: USA: Florida, Withalacochee...
TTCGTTGTTGGGAGCATATGCCGTTCATGATATACGCAGATGGCAAGGATGATTTGTGATAAGTGCTGGTAATCCACTACCTTGTCATTCTACATTTCCAGCTTAAGCATTGGAAATATAAAGCACTGAAGCAGTGATTGTAAAAAGGTATTATACTCTGAATCACCAGTCTTACAGAAATATCATTAACTACCAAAGTCTATGATCTTGTTATCTAGGTGTCAAAGAATACTGACTCAGTCTCATGAAGGCAACACGAATAACATTTTTGCACCTATTAAAATACAGACTACTCTACATAGGTAATCTACATGGTGAATTTAATATGGGACTTACCTCAGTCTCACACAAGGCAACGTGAACGACTGAGGCGCAGCCACCCATCAAATGAAATGTACAAAATATCTGTCGGCAAATTGCAACACAAGTTGACAAGAAAGTAAAAATAGAACAAAAACAAGCTTGCCGACACTAGTTGTACTGTTGCACCTTTCCAAATAGGATCAATGAAAGCTGTGAGGGTGAAATAACTGGATAAGCTTCCTCGAGAACATAATGCAGGAGCCAAAACAAACTCTGTTGTCGCAAAGTATAATTGAGTTACGACCCCATTAAATCAATGCAGTGACAATCAAATGAAATCTTGATCATCGCTTCTTACTCCAATACCACCATCTTGTATGGTAGCACCCAAGAGTAACATAGCGAATATACATAATTCTCCTAAATTCATGAACCCAAATGTCGAAAGCACCAAAGCGAGGCCAGATGACACTGCCCTGAGTATACAACGAGGCCGTCCCCCGCACGAGCACCGAGAGCTCTCGCAGCTCATCCCCCTCCCTCATGGATGATTTGCCACCATCAGAATGCAACTATGCTGAGCGAGTCGCAGCGCAAAAAAATATGGACATAGTGGCAGACAACGCCCCCCCTCCGCTGGCTCCCAGAGGTACGACTTCGCCAGGCCACCCTTGCAAACTCCACATGCCCCCCACAAGGGAGCGCCTAACAACCCCCCCTTACTGACAATGTTAACACGTCACCGGAACCCTCACTGCCCACAGTCATTCCCTATAGTGCTAACGTCCCGGCAGACCCTAACCTGTGGGACGGCAACTTCACAGCCACATCACTATTCGGCACCAACGAATTCTTGCAAAGTAACGTTCATAATATGGCTTGCTCGCTACAGCACATGGCATGCTTCCTCAAACAGCGAAGTCTAGAAGGGCGCGACGGCAACAACATCCCACAGCTGGAACTCTTCGGCGAATCAGCTTGGGTTTTCATATCTGCAATTTTTGAGTCTGGGTGGGACCAGCTGCACTCATCTGAAAACAACTCCATCTGCGACAATATCTCTACTCATTTTGGAAACATCCAGATCCGCGATACAGCCGAAAGGAACTCTGCTTATCCCAAGACGTCAACAATCAGGAAAACCCCACCACCCATCCCACCCCGCCCCTCCAAGGAACAATTGGAGAATTCGAAGAAGTGCCAAGAGGCATGCTCGTCCAAGGATAAAAGCTCTATGTTCTCCCCTATGTCCTATGCCTAGGCCACCAACTCTGCAGCCAACATCCTCAAGATCAAAGAAGCATTCCCAGCTCTACCAAATAAGAAAATCCTCAAGATACACAATGTGGCATTCCCCAAACCAGATAACAAGGGACGAAAAGTACAACACACCACAAAGGGCCCGTCCAGAAAACAGGCTATTGTACCTGCCTTTGACAAAATCAGGGGCACCATCATGGGAGAAGCTAACACTCACATCTTCCAGATCAACATGCTATTAAAAAGCATCAAATCAGCAATGAGAGCTGAGTTCATCCACCCCTGCCCAGGAGGGGTATCCATCAACACAAATAGTGTTCCAAGTGCAAGCAACCTTAACACTATAGAAAGATACCTTAAGTCAATTGACAGCACTGGCAATGATGAGATACTTGCTCCCCAGCTCCCTCAATCTAAATCTTATCTGAAAATCACCAGTATTCTCTATATACAACCCAATGGCAACAAACTCACTGGTGATAACATTGCAACTACCATGAAGCAACTAGAAATATTTGAATCTGTGAATCTCGCAGCAAAGCCCAGGGTCATCAAGGCCTCTCCCAAATCTGATATGGCTATTATCTGGTTTGACATTTGGGATTCTCAAAATGGATCCAAAGCAAAGTTGCTGATAAACCATTCATTTAACTTTGGCAGGTACATCACCACCATTAGGACCACCAACATGAACCCTGGAGTCTCTCAGTGTCACAACTACTGGAAGTAAGGCAACTCTACATTCTCATGCTGTGCCCATAGCTCAAAATATCAAAAGTGTAATGGCCCTCATAAGCTAGAACACCATAAAGACTTAGCATAATGTTGTAAGACTAATTTCAAGCTCAACCCTCCCAAATTAGAAACCACCAAGAGCGAGCCATGCCCCCACTCTTTCAAATGTGTTAACTGCAAAGGCGAATATATGGCAGACAACAACAAGTGTCCCTTCTGAAAACACAGATTCAATTATGAATAGCACTCAAAGAAAGCTCAAAAAGCCAGGAAAACCAGGGCCAACTCAACATACCTAGCTGCAGGTGGCAACAAAGTATGATTAGGCACAACCTAAAAATCTTCTCACAGAATGTTAGGAAAAAAAAAGTCTTAACCAATATTATATTAGAAACTCAGAAAAACTCAGCTGATATTATTTTCATTCAGGAACCACCTAGATCCCTCATGCGACATATTCCCAGTCACTCAAACCCTATAGGAGATCTACTTTATGACATACCTAATCATCCAGAATAGATGTTGTTTATCTGCCAAGACACAACACAAGAAAACTATGCAAGAGTCACTACTTATGTCAACAAATGTCTAGCTAGGATGAGATTTGCTTTGCAACTAGATATTATCAATCACTGCAATATTAATGTCCTGGCCTTCCACAATGATCAGGGCATCAACTATATGATCAACATATACTCAGATAGTAATCAATTTGCCCTTCAAGTCCTCCAGCAAAACATGGCAAATATGGATAATACAATTATCCTAATAGGGGACTTCAACATAAGAGATAGTGACTAGAATCCCAATTTCAAATACCACTCTTCTCATACTGATGATTTCATTACTATCGCAAATAGCTTAGGCCTCAAACTGTCTTTACTCTCAAACCCTGGCCCTACTAGGTTTGTAGATAACCCATGTGATACTGACTCCATTATAGACCTCATTTTCCTCCCCCCAAGCAACACAGGCTTTGGTTGACACACACTCTACCCTGAAATCTGCAAACCATCTGACTATGTTCCACTTATCATTGAAATTGGTATTAGTGAAATAAATACTGATATCCATATATGGTCTATTAAGAAGGATAGCAAAGAAGAAAAGGACTTCATCACCTCACTAGTTCAAGGAGTACAAAGCCTCAATACATCAGCTATTAGGAGCAAAGCAAATTTGGAAAACCTAGTCCAACAATTGGTATCTGTCTTTGAGAATATGTGAAGTACTCACTCCAAATGGAAGCACATCACAAAACACTCTAAAGAATGGTGGAATCAAGATTGCACTGACAGACTCAATAGATACTATGAATCAGGCAACCTTCAACACTAGAAGGAATTCAAATCAGTAGTACATACAGTCAAAAGGACGTTCTTCAATGACAAAATCCACAAAATTGCATTATCTAACAAGAGACCCTGGGACTTAATGAGCTTGTAAGAAAGCTAAACTCCAAGCTGGAATAAAGCCAACTGCTCTTTGTTCAGCAATTAACAAAGAGAACTCAATAGAGTTCCTGTTAGATTTTCTACACTACTTATACAACTACTACATAGTCTGTGCACTATCTTCCCATGCCTATCATGTGACCAATCATGTGACATCATGTGATGTGACTGTAACCTTTGTAACACTTGTGATGTGACACTTTCCCACACTCCTTCCTGTGTAGTAAGTCCAAGATAAAAGCAAAAGAAAAGAAAAGAAAAGAAATATAAATAATGACTTAGCCATTTTGCCAAGTCATGACAGAGCTGGGTCAGGAAAAAATCCCTGTCTGCTATCGAATCCATCTTGTATGAAAATTGCCTATGCAATATCCTCCTTGATCTGTGGAATGCTGAAAGGGTGCAAAAGGGAATTGCATACTAGGACAAACAAAACAATGATATACCAGCTCCCAATTATGTGCTAAAGGTCTGAGGGGAGGTAATCAAAGATGAAGGTTTATAAATAATTAGAGAAATAAGAATTATATGCAGCTCCAATAAAATATATGTTGGTGATTGTAAAAGGATTGTAAGATTTCTCTAGATTATTGTCATATAGCCTCCTTAAGATGTCAACCTTTACACACCATGACAAAAGCTTCTCTGGAAAATACAGTTAGTTGATCACTCATAGACCCTCCACACTCAGTTGCCCCCTTGTCTGCACCCCTAACACTGAACCTTATGGGTGTGATGCAATCCAAGTGTGTACCTAACCAAGCTTTCCCAGCCTGCTGTCCTCTCCGAAGCCTACCTGAGTTGCATCTGCATCTTCTTCCTAGATCAAGTTCTAGGTATATTCTGTGTTCTTTTCAAGACACCCCACTGGTCCCAGTCTTCTTACTCTCAATAGATTTGCATTTACGATTCTAGAGGCAGTATAGATGGAGATAGGAGTCAAGAGATTTCTCTTCCTATCCAACTACACACTGGATACTATATTAAAATGATTACAAAGCCCTAAAACTCAAGGAATAAAATATAAAAAGGAAACTATTACTACTTTTGATGTTCTCTCAGCTTCTTCTCGTGCTAAGTCTGTCCTAATTCCCAGTGATAATATGTCCTTGTGGTAACATATCCTCTTTATCAAATCCTTCCCATCAAAGATAACACGTCTTCATCGTCACTTCTCTCTAGAATATTCTTCCTAGTCTCCCATTACTCCCTTTGTAAGAGGGCCCTCCTTGGTTATTTGTTAAGTAGTCAGTAAGCCCTACTCAATGTCTAGTATCTCCGAGTCATGTCCTAGGGCTTATTTATCTAAATATAATTGATCTGATGCCATCAATGCTTAGTTGCAATCAGAGTCTATTTATCTAAGTCCGTCGTCCAAACACTACTAGTTCTAGAGTCCCAGTTTGCCATATCTCTAAGTCGGTTCCATTCCATAATGGATCTAGAGCATAGTTCTTTTATGACTTTCTTCCTAAACCTAATGCCAGCTTATTCTGCTTGCCTCCCAAGGTATCAACATAAGCTCTAGTTTGGTTCTCTCTTGCTCAATGTCTTTATTATATGGTATTACGTTCTGAGGATATAGAAAGGGTTCTAGAGTAAACTCTAATCAAGAATTTGTTGTATAAAGTATATCAAATGTTATCTTCTGCGGAAAATTTGCTTGCAGCGTAATAACGTGCTATACAAATCATACAATGTGGCAGAAAACAGACTAGTCAACACTAGATTCCTTAATGAACTTCTCCAAGCAAATGGCATTGAATGGACCCCATTCTCCAACTAGGAATTTATAGATGTAATAGCTAAGTGCTCATCATCATCTACTCCAGGACCAAACTATGTATCATGGAGGCATCTCAAAGCCTTGATCTCACATAACATATGCCTCAAAAGATTAGTGCACATTGCTAATGCTTATATTATATTAGAGTACTAGCCCTCCTACTTCAAATTTGCTAATACTGTTACCATTCCCAAACCAAATAAGACGTTGTATAACACACTGAGCTCTTTCGGACCTATTGTACTCCTCAATACAATTGGCAAGCTAGTTGAGAAAGTCATCAGCAATAGACTACAGTTTCATATGACAGCCAATGGCTTTCTAGACCCTAATCAACTAGGAGGCATCAGACAAAGATCTACTACTGACATAGGAATATATCTTACTCACCTCATTTGTGCAGGGTGGCTCAGACAATATAATACTAGCATTATAGTATTTGATATTGCCCAATTCTTTCCCTCTCTTAATCACAAGTTTCTCTTTACTTACCTAAAGAAAGCTAGACTTAACACTAATGCCATAGGCTTCTTTAATAGCTACTATTCCAACCAATCCACCACATACACCTGGAATAATTTCTCATCTCTAGCATTCAACACCAATATCAGAGTAGACCAAGGCTCTGCTTTATTTCCTATCTTTTCTGCTATTTACCTTGCCCCAATTATTAAAACATTCAAAAAAAGAATTAAAAATCTAAAAGAAAATATTCCAACTGACATTCTTTCTTTCATGGATGATGGTCTTTTAATTTCTCAGAAGAAAAGTTATTCACTATCTTCTTTCTTTCTTCTCTATAGCTACAATATTATGTCTAAGATTCTCATTGACACTGGCCTTGTTATGGAGCACAGCAAAACTGAGCTCTTCCACTTTATGAGAGCTTGACATTCTCTAACCTCTCTATCAACCTATTATCAGTAGGGGGCCCTGTTATCTCCCCTAAACCCATCTAGTGATATCTAGGCTTTTACTTTGACTGTAGACTCAATTTCAACTATCATATGCACTTCTATGCCACAAAATGCCTCTCCACCCTTAATGCCATGAAGCTACTAGGAAACTCTTTAAAGGGCCTCCTTCCCATCCAAAAATGCCTATTGTACAAAACCTGTGTCCTGTCTATCATCCTGTACAGATTTTAGCTATAGTTGTTCAAGGGTGCCCCCATTGTCAAAAATATTACCAAATTAAAGAAGATGCAGCAAAGAGTAGCTCTTTGGATCACAGGTGCCTTCTAAACTTCCCCATTTGACAGCATTGAAGCTATTGCATATTAAATAAATTATTATATTGTGTATTACTATAGTTTAATATATAAGTCGTGCTTACCTAAGCATGGTACTTCTTCATCTCAACTGCCACATTATGAACTGCTCTACTTCTCTCGAAATCTCTCTTTTCTATCAGGTTGTCTATTATTATCTGTTGGATAACTCAGTGAATAAGCTATTATTTGTCTCCACTGTAATTGCTACTCTCCATTCTTCTAACAGGTTATGGACCCCAGTTTGCCCTGACCTCCTTTAGTGCTCTCAAGCTGCCTTAGTTGATAGAAAGGACTTGACTGGCTTGCCAACCTATAGGGGAAATTGAGATGATCTCCCTGTTGAATTCCCTCATGTCCACAGGATCCTCTGCTCCTTTGCAGATGCTATGGCCCATAGCTATTTAGGATAAAGTGCTATGCATTCATTACTGCATCTGCTCCCTGAACTAAGCTGATTTCTTGATGATAGCTATGACTAGTTTAATATCCACTATCTCTCATCTCTCCGGCCCTGCTGTTTATCCATCTTGGGCAATCAGTGTGCATTTCTCTATTATCTTCTTTTACTCTCCAACTATCTCAGCTCAGTCCCTCACAACCTGTGCCAATGTAATGGCTGTAACTAGGAACTTTGTAACATCGAGTAGTATAGCCTGTATGGCTCGATGTAACAATAAATTTGTGTTACCTGTATCGCCTATAGCTGAGAATTTACAAAGATGTGATAGAGCACTATATACTACATGCAAGGGAAAAGAAGCACCATATGGCTGCTCTTATAATGATGAACAGTTCTTGGACTCTAGTGTCTTTGCCCATTTCACTCCTTTTGAGTCTGACTTTGTTTCTATGACTCAAGGAAATTATGGTTGTGTTGAGACAGCCAATTATAAAGCACCTCTTTTTATGGTTGCTGTAGGAACTGTCCTTATAGAACATGAAATCATTGACCTTAAAAACAGGACAACCAGAACTGCTATCTCTAAACTATGGCCAGTATACTGTGTTCCTGGTATAACTATGCGCCTCCTCTCCACTGGACAGCTACTTCAATCTAGATTGAGTATAGAAGGCACAATGGATGGTTCAACCTTTTGTGACTCATCTGGTGATGCTATTCTCTCTGTCCTACCTAATCTTTGGAGAAGCATTCAGGTTGTGAGGACATGTATCATTAAGAATAATGTTCCTAATCCTGTGAGCCTTGTTACAAGGCACCCAGATTATGAGACAATTTGTTATCATCTTAGACACATCTCTGATAAAGCCATAAGACATATTTCAGACAATGTTGAAGGTGCTGAAAAGATCTGCTTCCCTAACAAGAAGCATATATGCAGCAGTTGCGCTTTAGGAAAGCTGCACCAGCACAGTTTCCCTAAGAACCCTAAATGTTCTAGTGAGACTCTTGGATTGATCCATTTAGATCTCCTTGAGCTCTCCACTTTATCATACTCTAAGTATAAGTCGGTGATTACATTCCTTGATGACTATTCCTTCTATTGCAGAGTTGCTTTCTTGCGCAAAAAATCAGATGCTATAGAAGCAATTAAAGCTGTTTTCTGGCTGTGGTCAAATACTACTTCTCACTTTGTTAAATGCCTACATACTGATAATGGGGGAGAGTATATAACATCAGAATTGCAATCCTTTTTATGTGAGCAAGGAATTGTCCATGAGACAAGTATACCATATGTATATCAGCAAAATAGTCAAACAAAACAGTTGAATCAGACATTGTTAGAAAAGGTGCAATCTATGTGACTTGAAGCATGCTTACCTGATTCCTGGTAGGAGTTTGCTTTTGCAACTGCTACCCATGTCTATAACCATACTTCCATTAAATATCTTAAGTAAAAAACACCTCAGGAGATCTTTACAAGTGAAAAACCTAAAATATTGCACCTCTATGTCTTTGGCTATGAAGTATATGTGTATCTCCCTAATGAAGTTTGCACAAATAAACTTATACCATGCTCTGAACTCATGATATTTATTGGGTATGAGGATAATGGCTATAGATTTATTCACCACACACAAGGAAATGTTATATTCTGCTCTACCCAAGCTATCTTTGATGAAGGATACTTCCTTAGATGTCTATCTTCTCACTCCAGAGAGCAAATACCTTCTGGTAGACTAACCCCAGAGATAGAGTCATCAGTACCTAAACCTTTTGGTATAGATGAACCTGCTCCAATACCCTTTCTACCAATACCTGCACATTCTAGACCCTTTACTCCTCCAATTCCTCCTCCTAATTTGCCAACTCACTCAGAATCTCCATCTCCCTCTCCTCCACTGACACCACCTAAATAGTCCTTAGTAAAAATTGAAGAGGTTGAAGATGATAAATATAAAGATGTTGAGATACATTTCCCAAGTCCTCCTCCTCTTAAAGCTGGTCTCTCATAGTATACTTCTTCTCAGGTTCCAACTGTAATACCTCAAAAATGAGGTAGTGGCCCACAACCAGGAGAAGATGTTCCTCCTCTGAGATATGGCTTAAGGAGATCAACCCGTGAGACTAGAGTCCCTCACAGAAAAGACAATATATATGGAGAGGATTGCTATCCCACAGATGTCCTGAGTGGCGATAATATCCTGGTGAGGCTGATCCAGATATGGCATGCAGAATGCTTGAGAATGCTCACAGACATATTCAAGCACAGCCTGAGACTATACCAATTGGAGGAGTATACTATCCATATAGTTAATAAAACAATACCGTTGAAATTAATGGAATTTGCTATGAAGTTGATTAGGTAGAACAACGACCTATCATAATTGACATAGAGGGAAATAGGATGGATACTCCACCTCCAGCAGGTGAGTCAGCTACCACAGCTATTACCAACCACATGGTACGTCTTGTAAGAGAAGAGGGAGTAAAGTATATTCGCTTTCTCTTGGCACTCAGAGCAACTGAGACTTATGTTCTACCAAAAACCTTTAAAGATGTCGCTAAACTACCAGCTGATTCTAAGAAAAAGTGGCTTGAGTCCTGCCTTGAGGAGTTGAAATCGCTCAAAAACAGAGATGTTTATGAAATTGTAGACCTCCTTAAGGGAAGAAAAGCGGTCAAGAACCGCTAGGTATTTAATATCAAGCCTGATGGTTGTTATCAATCTTGTCTTGTTGCCAAAGGATTTTCTCAAGTCAAAGGCATTGACTTTGATGAATTATTCTCTCTAGTTGTCTGCTATGAAACTATGCGACTGCTTCTTGCTGTTGCTGCACTTGAGAATTTAAATATCCAAAGCATTGACATCAAAACAGCCTACTTATATGGCAATCTGGATGAGGAAATCTATATGGAGCAACCTGAAGGTTTCAAACTACCTGGAAAAGAAAACAAAGTCTGGTGACTTTGCAAAGCATTGTATGGCCTTAAGCAAGCTGACTTATCCTGGTAGTACACAATGACCAAGTCAATGCTTGCCCTAGGATTTAAGAGATATAAATCCGATGCTGGTGTATATTACTATTATGACAAAAAGACTAAAGCACTAGTTATAGCCATTGTCTATGTTGATGATGTTTGCTTTATGGGTACTAAAGGTTTCCTGCTCCTCAATGAGTTAAAGCAGAAATTTATAGCTAGATGGGAATGTCATGACCTTGGTGAAACCACAGAGTTCCTAGGCATGCACATAAGCTGTGATTGTAAAAATTGAAAGATATTTATTGATTAATATGAGTATTTGGAGAAGGTACTGGCATACTTTAATGTTGCGACTAATCCTACTCATACTCCACTGCCATCTGAGTTTAGCTTTAAACCAAATGAAAA
>Ga0153961_1000468_pt1 | contig 10591 bp, 10 predicted proteins | sample TSFL045MetaG_FD_104748 | JGI IMG/M metagenome (GOLD analysis project Ga0153961, IMG submission 104748) | Attine ant fungus gardens microbial communities from Florida, USA - TSFL045 MetaG | ecosystem: Host-associated > Fungi > Mycelium > Unclassified | place: USA: Florida, Withalacochee...
AGGGTACTAGTAATTCCCTCAGGGATATTTCACCCTGAGAGAGAGCTCAAATCAGTTCATCTTTGTACCTACCATGTCCTAATGTACTTCCCAAAGGTGATACCTGGATTTTGTAGAGGAACATATATATTTGTGGTAAGCTATAGAGAGCTCTTCTATATGAGTATTATTCAGTAATAGAGTGTTTATAGGATTCTTTTCAAGAGTAGATTCCTTTTGGCCATTAGTTCAGTCCCCAGATGGTGCCTTCTTTCAGTCTCAGTTATGACTTGGCAAAACAGCTAAGTCATTATTTATATTTCCTTTTCTTTTTCTTTTCTTTTGGACTTACTACACAGGGAGGAGTGCAGGAAAGTGTCATGTCACCAGTGTCATATCACATGACATCACATGACAAGTCACATGATAAGTATGGGAAAGTAGTGCACAGACCATATAGTAGTTGTATAAGTAGTATACAGAAAATAATAGGAACTCCATTGAGTTCTTCTTGTTAACTCAGACTTGGAGTGGATTTAAGTCGTCTTAGCTAAAGTCTTATACTAGAACTCGATTCTACTTCAAGCACCATTCACCTTGGACCTTGCTCATACTTACTCTCATTCAAATCAACTCTCAGTCAGTATTTATCATTGTCATATGATGGAAAATAACTATTAAATAATATAATTTCTTTTATATTTTATATTATTACTAATTTTTCGCTCCTAAACTCCTGTTGTCTACTCCTATAGGATCACAATATAGACTAGTTACTGGTACTCCTATTCCAGACTTAGTATAAGTACTCCAGTAGTTACATCCTAGTTCCTTAGTTCGTAGATTAAAGTCATTTACGTCTTCTCCTTGTTCTATCCTCACTGCTATCAATCTATACTATTCCTCTCCAAAACTCCTGGCAACAATTCCGTCCTCCTGAAATATGCAACCACACACGCGATAGTAGATCGAGGTACAGCGCATGAGCTGAGGCCAAGGTTGTTCCCATTTTATTGTCAAATTCCTTCCATTCCGGAGTAACTCTGCTCCTGCTCCGCACGTCCTTAACAGAATCTACGAACTAACATTGGTCACTGTCGCACTCAACTATCTTGACTTTACCGTGTTCACTTGTTTGCTCTGCTATTCCTGCCCTTCACACTGATTGATGTCTAATTCTATTTATTCAACTACAGTATCTCCAGCAGGTGTAATTTCTGGATGCTCTGGAACCATACTGTGTTAGAACAAACGAGTTCAGTTTCTGACCCCTCGTCCCTGACTCCTGCATTCCCAACCTCTATGTAAGGGGACCCCTCACACATGACCCCGGAGCAGTCCCCCATTGCCTCCCAACATAATTTCATTGTGCAGCCCCTAGTTACCAAAGAATGGAATGCAAGGGCATTTTAGTATATATTATAGATTATTCCCTCCAGAAGCCTCATCTAATTCTCTGAGGAATCTCCTGAAGATGAGTTGTAACATATCCTATACTATAATTTAACTGAGAAATCTCCTAGAGTCTACTCTGGTCGCCCTTACAGCAGAATTAGATCTCCTTGTCAGAGCCCCGGAATTTCTCAGTAGACAGCTGTCCTCTGGTCACCCTCCGCTAACAAACTCTGGCCCTCTGATCACTCCACTCCAAGAGAGATGTCACTTCCTGCGGATACCCCCCAGCCGTCGCTGACGCCTTGGGCTACCTACAGCACCATCTCCAAGAGTTGACCAAATGTCAGAATGCTTCAGAACACACTATCAACACTACCCTTGTGGGCCTAATAGCTCAACTACAACAACTCACTCAGCTCATAACCGCTCCCACCCCAACAGTCGCTCTGCCTCCGATACCCCCATCTCTACCACCTATTAGCTGTAAGAGGATATCCCTAGGGCAATGCTTAGTGACGTGAGTAGGTTCTCACCTAAGAGCCGTCGTCTCTCCGATTGCATTCCCATGTCTCTCCTACTTTCTCTTCTGCGACAACTCGTGTGATCCCTCTAATTCTATTATTGGACAATGTGTGAATATCTGTCAGGTACTATGAGAACAGTGCCTTGACAATCTAGTAGTATAAATACTAGTCTTCTGTTGTAAATATACCTCAGTTGAATATCACCCTAGCTTCAGGATCTACCCATTAGCTTCTTAGTGCCTTCGCCTTGTGTGTAAAGTGTGCCCTAACATCAGCCCTCCTTCCCCAGTTCTGTCTGCCCCATCCAAACAGTGGACGAGGCCAAAACTCCCTTCTCCTCCAGACTTCTCCAGCGAACGGAGTTCTGGACGAGCCTTCCTTAACTCCTGCACGCTGTATTTGCGCTTGGCCCTGGAGCAGTTCACCTACAACGAGGAAAAAATCTTCTGGACCCTTGCCTTCTTCAAGGATAGACATGCTGCGAAGTGGTCCCAGAACCTTTTTCGCCAGGAGGCGGACACTGGCATCTTCCCAATTCGATCCTGGACCGACTTCGAACAACAATTCCAGAGTCAATTCTTTCTGGTTAACGCAGAAGCAGACGCCATCAACACTTTGGAGGGGTCTTCATACTATCAAGGAAACTGGACGGTAGACGATTACTTAGACAGCTTCCTGATCCTAGCCTCGGACGCCGGATACACGGACCCTCAGACCTTGGTGGTCAAATTCCGCCACGGACTCAAATTGAACATCCAAAGTCAGATCACCACCATGCCCTTCGAACGACCTGCAGACACGGATCCAGAGACCTGGTATGCAGCAGCCTGGAGGATCGACCAGACGTGGTTGGCAAATGAAGCGTTCCAATCCACACTCTGGTCGATGACTGTAACTTCTGCATACTCTGCCCCTGCCCAACCAACCTCTTTCTCTGTACTTTGCTCTCCTCCAGCAGCTCCGCCTTCCGTTCCGCTAAAACTGCCTCCACCTCCGTCTGCACCATCCGGCAGAATACCTATGGACATAGATGCAGTCCAGAAAACGCGCTTCTTACCTCCGCAAGGTTGCTATCGGTGCAGAGAGGCCAACCATCTTGTGAAGAACTGCCCCTACCATTTGGACGTCTGGAGGTTAACCACGGAGCAGAGGAAGGAATTGATTGAAGATTTAATAGTCCTGAAGGATGCAGTAGAGGAAGAGAAGGTTTGTTTAGTCCTGGAGGAGAGTTTTGTTTAGCGTGGCTGGCGAAAAGTATGCCCCGGTTGCTGCTAGTTAATAGGTTCGCTGTATTAGATGTAGAAGAGGTCAATACAGATATCCGTGAACCTATAAACGCACCCCCTCTCTTCCCTTCCACTCTGGACAAGACAGCGCAACCCCGGAAGCCAAAATGGGAAAAGAGGCTATCCAAACAACTCTCCATCAACATCCTCGACGCTCGCGGGATGTTGATCATCCTGCCAATAGAAGTCAGCACCACAGACACCAGCGAGGTGCATTCCATCAAGGTGCTTTTGGATTTCAGAGCTACAGGCAACTTCATAGATCAAGACTTTGTCCGAACGAAAGGCATTAACACCTGGAGCATCTCTCACCCCATACCGGTGTACAATGTGAATGGCTCCCCCAACAAGACAAGTCAGATCTCTGAAGTGGTAGACGTGGTTCTCCATTACAAAACCCACTCTGAAAGAACGCTTCTCGCTGTCTCTAGCCTTGGAAGGCAAAACATGATCCTCGGTTACATCTGGCTCAAGGACCACAACCTGGAGGTCAATTGGCAGACCGGAGAAGTGCAGATGAATCGATATCTCCCTCGATGTAAAGGATGCCGTATGATGCGAAAAGAACAAGCGTCGCAGAAGAGGATGGAGACCAGAGCCCTCAACGTCTGCTGGTCTGGACCCTCTCCAGGGTATGCGGAAGACTTGGAAGAGGACAAGGCCCCTGTTCAGACTCGGGAAGCTGAATACAAGCCAGGGGACCAACTCTTCATAACTAGAATCCTCCCAGACTCTACTGCGGAAGACCTATGTGCTGCCTCTATGACCTCCCAGAAACTTGTAAAAGGAGCCCATCGATTCGCTGAGACACAAAAGGAACCTTTCATTCTGCCTGACTGTGCCAGAGGATTCAAGTCCGTGTTTGCCAAGAAAGACTTCAATGTCCTCCCAGAGCACAGGCAATGGGACCATGCTATTGAACTCATTCTGGGTTCGGAGCCTAAGTCGTCGAAGGTCTACCCTCTGTCTCTGGTGGAACAAAAGGAATTGGACTCCTTTCTAAAAGAGAATCTGTGCACCAGACAAATTCGCCCCTTCAAATCCCCCATAGCAGCTCCAGTGTTCTTCATCAAGAAAAAGAACAGCTTACTCCAGTTGGTTCAGGACTATCGAGCACTCAACTCCATAACGGTCAAGAACAAGTACCCTCCTCCGCTCCGCCGGACCTTTGCTCCCTTTGTTTTCTCTTCTTAGTACTTTCCTGTACTTCTGTCTCCTCTCTCTTGGACTTCGGCCATGAAATTTGCCCCTCATCAGAGTCCTGGCTCTCTATGCCAGCCAACTTCTCCAGCGCATTCACAACTCTCCAGACCTGGACGACCAATTCGTCCACCTTCCCCAACTTCTCCAACACCTGCTCCTTCCACTCTGCATCCATCTATTGCTTCATCTTCCTCGCTTGTGCTCTCCTCACTATCTCATCTTTTGCTTTTCTCTGTGCTTCATCTGTATCAAAGGGTTTGCAAGCTGCCTTTGCCCTAGCACAGAGAGAACATGACATAGCATTCCTAAGAACTAAATTAACCAACGATCCTACTCTGAAAAGATACAACACTTACAGAAGGTCTTGTGGCAAACACAAAATGCCAAAGTTGGCACACCTCTCGCAGGGATTCTCTCCACCTATTGGTTCAATTCCTAGCTCCTTCACCATTTCTTCCCTCACTCGGCGTTGTTCTGCAGTCTCCTTGGGAAGATAGCGGACCCGTTGTCTTTTTGTCAGAGGGGGGAGATCAATCAGATTCATCTCCTCCTTGAATGGAGAAGACGCCAATGGTTCCAGATTCATCTTCTTTAACCAATTTTTTCTCCACACCTGTACGACTGCCGCCTGTCAATCCACTTCCTGACAAAAAGCATTGTCTGCCTCTTTTTGTCTCTGCTGTTCCTCCTCTGCCTTTATCTGTCTCTCTGCTTCCTCTTTCTGTCGTCTCTCTTCCTCCACTCGCCTCCTCAGTTTCTCCTCCTATCTCCTTTTCTCTGCTGCTCTCACCTTTTTTCTTGCTCTCTGCTCTATCTGTTGTTGCTCCTCTTTCTCCCAGGGTTTTGCCTCGGCCTCTTGTCTTCTTTTTTCGAGTTCCTACTCGTACCTTTCATCATCGGAATCTGACATCAAAGCAGAGTTGATAGTAGATTGTGATGACATTATAGTTAAAGATCAAGAAAGAAAATTTCATGGAGCTGGTTTTTAAACCTTCGGATCAGGTGATAATTATATTGCTTATCTATTAGGGCTTCGAGGGCTTAGCCTTAAGGGGGGGATACTGTCATATGATGGAAAATAACCATTAAATAATATAATTTCTTTTATATTTTATATTATTACTAATTTTTCGCTCCTAAACTCCTGTTGTCTACTTCTATAGGATCACGATGTAGACTAGTTACTGGTACTCCTATTCCGGACTTAGTATAAGTACTCCAGTAGTTACATCCTAGTTCCTTAGTTCGTAGATTAAAGTCATTTATGTCTTCTCCTTGTTTTATCCTCACTCCTATCAATTTATACCATTTTTCTCCGAAACTCCTAGCAACAATTCTGTCCTCCTGAAATATGCAACCACATACGTGATAGTAGATCGAGGCACAGCGCATGAGCTGAGACCAAGGTTGTTCTCATTTTATTGTCAAATTCCTTCCATTCCGGAGTAACTCCGCTCCCGCTCCGTACGTCCTTGACAATCACAATTACTAGCCACCTTTATATATAGTTGGGCCCTTGGCTTAAGAGGACTTGTCAATTAGTTAAGGATTGATGGTAGAAGAGTGGTACCAAACTTGAGTATCATTTCTAAGACCTGATCTTATAAATGAGTGGTGTTTAGTAGATTACTTATACCCTTCTTAGTATAAACCTCATACTGTGCTCCATTGTGAGTTGGTACACATAGAAGAGTGATGGTTACTTCTAGAAGGCCATCTAGATTAGAGATCCTTCCTGTGAGGTAATAGTCTAACCATATTATTAGAGCAGTAGTCAGTAGGGCAGTAGATGTCTGGTTGGGTAAAGATCTTGTACTCCAACAGATGTAGTAGTTAGTAAAATCAAATCCTCTATTCCATACCCTTTGAGATATCAGTATGATGTCTCAGCACCAATATAACTTTCTTATGAGCAGCATGCTCAACCAAAAGCATGCCCTTGCTAAATTAAGAGCAGAATTAGAAGAAAGACCAGGGAAGCTATGTTACGAGTACAAGAAATTTGGGCATCTGGCCTATAATTGCAGGAACAGAAAGGAAGGAGAAAAGAGGATATTGTTTCCTCAAAATAGATTTGAGGTATTGTCGAGTAGGGTAATGAAGTGTAGAGTGAAGATAAGAAGACAGGAAGAGGACAGAAGAGAAAGAGTAGTGCAGACAGTGACACTACTAAAGGTGCAACCAAAGAAAGAGCTGGTGTGTTCCATAAGGAGAAATGCACAGGAGAATGAGATAAGGTGTTTTGAGTGTAAGAGGGTAGGACATCAATATAAAGATTGTCCAAATAGGAGACTAGAAAGAGAGAAGGCGGCATGTGTGGTAATCCCACAAAAGATGTAGCAAGAGACATGAAGGAGGAGCTCAGAAAACACTTTATAACAAAGAGCATTTGAGTATTGTGGAGAGAGAGTACTGGAAAAAGCAGATTTGTTTGAGTTGGGATAGAGTAATAGGAAAGTAATAGTCTTGTATTTGACGTACGAAGATTGTGGAAAGAAAGGCTATCATGTAGCAAAAGATAGAGGACAAGGAGTAGTCAAGGGAAAAGAGTGGGAAGAATTGAAGAAATTGTAAGGGGACATCTAGGGTAATGCTTAGTCACCATTGAGGGTCTGTTCTATTAATGGCCCACTGACAGTCGTGTACGCGTTCCCATAGTTCCTGTCTTCTCTCTGTCTGTGTCGTGTGGTGCAAGCCTTCTATTCTAACATTAGGACATTATGATTACTGATCCACACGCCCATGTGATAGTGTGTGAGATCGTCTAGTGTAGGCTATATATACTAGCAGGTATTGTAGATGTACTTCACTTGAATCTCAACTAAGCTTCTGGGACTCTTACCTAGCTTGAGGAGTAATCGCCTTTGAGTGGTTTCCTAACAGAAATGTGGAAAATGTTTGAGGAAAGAAAGAGGGAAAGTAGTATGTCCTACCAAGAGAAAAGTGCTATTACACTGCAAGTAAATTTTCTGTAGAAGATAACATTTGATATGCTTTATACCAATGGATTCTTAATTAAAATTCATTCTAGAACCCTTTCTATAATCCTCAGAACATAATACTATAAGATAAAGACATTGAGCAGGTAATAATCAACCTAGAGCTTATGCTAATATCTCGAGAGACAACTAGGATGAACTGGCATTTGTAAGGGGACAGTCTATAGTAGCTTAGATAACCTGGTATGGGTAAGCATTATCTAGCTCGCCCTCGGATCCTCAGAGTCTACTATTAATAGTTTCCTTCCCTCTTGTTTTTGTTGCTATGGCACTACATAGCCTTATTAGGTAGTGTAGTTATTAGTATCTTGATCTGTGTTCCTGTAGCAAATGGCGCACAGACCAAGCTAGTCTAGTATAAGTAGCTAGTGATGTATAGTAGAATACCTTATTTCAACATTAGTTTGATCTCCTGGGCTATTTATTAATCTAACTTAAGATGCCTCCTCTACTATAGTCAAGCATGTTCTGGGATGCCCCCGAGTGCCCCCTTACAGCATTGGGTTACTAAGAATATTACCAAGGGACTATGCTCTAGATTCACTTTTGAATGGACTAACTTAGAAAGATGGCAAACTTGTACTCAAGAACCAGTACTAATTAGAAGACAAACTTAGACTAATAGACTTTGTGCTTGTAAATAAGCATTGATGGTATCAGATCAATTATATTTAGATAAATGACCTCTAGGATGTAACTTGGAGATACTAGATATTTATTGGGACTTGCTAACTGTTTAACAGATAATTGAAGAAGTCCAAATTACAAAGCAGCATCAAGAGCATGATAGGAGAAGACAGAAGAATATTCTAGAAGGAAGCGGAGATAGAGACACGTCATCTTTGATGGGAAGAACTTGGTGAGAGGACATGTTATTGTAAAGACAGAAAAGGGTCACATCATCAGTAGGATTTTGGGAGGACTTAGGACAGAAAGGAGTCAAAGAAAATCCAAAAGTAATAATAGTTCTCTTTTTATATTTTATTTCTTGAGTTTCAGGGCTTTATAATAACTTTAATATAGTATCTGGAGTGTAGTTGGATTGGAGAAGAACCTCTTGACTCCTACCTCTATCTACACTGCCTCTGGAATTATAAATGTGGATCTATTGAGAGTAAGAAGACTGGAACTAGGGAAATGTCTTGAGAAGAACACAGAATATACCCAGAACTCAATCTAGAGAGGAAAAAAAGATGCAACTCAGACAGGCTTTGGAGAGGACAGCAGGCTGGGAAAGCTTGGCTAGGTGCATACTTGGATTGTATCACACCCATAAGGTTCAGTGTTGGGGGTACAGACAAGAGAGCAACTGAGTGTAAAGGGTCTATGAGTGATCAACTAACTGTATTTTCCAGAGGAGCTTTTATCACAGTGTATAAAGGTTGACACCTTAGGGAAGCTATGCGACGATGATCTAGAAAGATCTTACAATCCTTTTACAACCACCAACATATATTTTACTAAAGCTACATATAATTTTTATTTCTCTAATTATTTGTAAACCTTTAACTTTAATAATCTCTTCTCAGATCTTTAGCATGCAATTGGGAGCTGGCACATTATTATTTTGTTTGTCCCAGTATGCAATTCCCTTTTGCACCCCTTCAGCACTGATGGAGATCAAAAGGTTTGATCATGAAACAAAAATGAAAACAAGATCAAAGAGGTGAAATCTCCAAGTTGCTTCACAATTGTGCACTAAACAAGTAGGCACTGGGGAGATAAATCAAATAATAGAGAGCTTACTGAAGGTGAATATCCAAAGAATAACCAAAATATATTTAATAAAAACCTAAGAAAAAAAGAAATGTTTTTAGTATCTACTCGAGCGAACTCTCACTATAATAGGATCCCTAAGGTATGTGTTCATCTCACACCATGATATTACTGCTCTTACCTAGTCTAGTAGTCTGACTCGCTGTTGATATAGCAGTACTACCTAAAACTCCCATGCCATTGTGCAGGCTCTATTCTGTAAGGGCGACTGGAGCAGTATACTCCTCCAGGAGATTCCTCAGATAAATTGTACTATGGAATATGTTACAACTCACCTCCAGGAGATTCTTCAGAGAATTAGATGAGGCTCCTGGAGGGAATAATCTACATTATATATATAGTGCCCTCGTGTCCCTGCATCGGTAACCAGGGTCTGAACAATAAAAATGTGCTAGGAGGTAATGGAGTGCTCTTGGAATGATAGGGGTAAGACCCAATATTACATAGTAATATTAGATCAGCTGCAAGGTCACTCTGGAGGACTAGTACGGGCTCTGGAGGACTAGTACGAACTCTGGAGTCATATGTTAGGGGTCCCCTTACATTTACCCCCCTTCCAAGGTTGCTGCGCCTCGAAGCAACAGTTCCAGACTTGAAAAAAGTGTCAAAGTCCATCTAGCAGATGTGTCTTGGAGCAGCTGGGTGCTTTTGGTAGTACTCCACAATAAGGTCTGGCACCTTGACATCGGAGGCCACCTCCCAAGAGTTATGTTCTCTGCTAAAGCCTTTCCACTTAATCAGGAACTAGAACCTCCTCCGGTGCCAGCGACTATCTAATACTTCTTCTACTTCCTACTCTAGTTCTCTATTGATGACAATGGGTGGTGGTGGGGCTTGTGGCTTCCTTTCTGGTATCGGATTGTCTGGAGCAGCAGACAACTTGACCACATTGAACACCAGGTACAACTGTCTCAATCTGTGAGGTAACTTGAGTCAGTAGGCTATCGGTCCCACTTGGCACTCGATTTCAAAGGGTTCTAGTCTGCGATGTGACAACTTTGGAGACGGATGTGTCGTTTTGATATCTGACGCGTCTAGGTATACCTGGTCCCCTGGTTTGAATACAGGGGCCAGAGACCTTCTTCGATTGTAGTATCTCGTCATGTCTTCCTGCGTCTTGCGGATCACGGACTTGGCTTCCTCGGTGGCAGACTCTGTGAGGGCAACCAGAGTGGAGTGCTCCAGGAGATTCCTCAGTTAAATTATAGTATGGAATATGTTACAACTCACCTCCAGGAGATTCCTCAGGGAATTAGATAAGGCTTCTGGAGGGAATAATCTACAATATATACTAAAATGCCTGTTAGGGTGCAGTCACACACAAGGCAAAGACCCTTAAGCTTTAATGAGTAGTCCCAGAAGCTAAGGTGAGATTCAACTGAGGTATATCTACAACAGGAAGCTAGTATTTATACTACTAGACCGTCAA
>Ga0153961_1000469_pt1 | contig 10581 bp, 8 predicted proteins | sample TSFL045MetaG_FD_104748 | JGI IMG/M metagenome (GOLD analysis project Ga0153961, IMG submission 104748) | Attine ant fungus gardens microbial communities from Florida, USA - TSFL045 MetaG | ecosystem: Host-associated > Fungi > Mycelium > Unclassified | place: USA: Florida, Withalacochee...
ACCTGAGCAGATAACATTCGTATGGATTGTGCCTGCACCCTCAACAAATGCATAGCAAGCTTTGGATTTTTACTGAAGGCTTCTTCAAGCTGTTTATTTGTAATGGATATTATTATGCAAGGAGATGTTGTTTGTGCGGAAGAAACTCTGGGCATTTGATCAAAAAAGGCTGCCTCTCCCAAAATGCTGCCGTCACTAACTATTGAAATGGTTTTCTGCATACCGTCTATTGAATTAAAAAACACCTTTACATTGCCTTTTTTCAGATAGTAAAAGCATTCTGCCTGTTCACCCTGATGATATAGCGTAGTGTTTTTAGGGTAGTGTCTTACTGTGCCGAAGCCATCAAAAAGCTCTGCTGCACTTTTCGAAAGCTGTAATGTGTCACTGCTGTGCATAGTTTTATTAATCATATTACCCTGTCCCTTTTTCAAAATTTTATACAGTATTAATTGTATCATAGTTTACATTTTTTATTCAAGTATTATGTGATAATAAATACAAAGTACTTTGTACAATATCTTATAAATAGGAGGAATTAATTATGGGTATGACAATGTCCCAAAAAATTCTGGCAGCACATGCTAATTTGCCGGAGGTTAAAGCCGGACAGCTAATTGAGGCTAAATTAGATATGGTGCTTGGAAATGACGTTACCTCACCGGTAGCAATTAATGTTTTTAACGACTGCAATGCTTCAAATGTTTTTGACAACACAAAAATTGCAATGGTTATGGACCACTTTACCCCTAACAAAGACATTAAGTCTGCACAGCACTGCCTACAGGTAAGGGAGTTTGCAGGTAAGTATGACATTAAAAACTTTTTAGATGTTGGAGAAATGGGTATTGAGCATGCACTGTTGCCGGAAAAGGGCTTAGTTGGCCCGGGCAGTCTTTGCATTGGCGCTGATTCTCACACCTGTACATATGGTGCACTTGGTGCATTTTCAACAGGCGTAGGCTCTACAGATATGGCAGCAGGTATGATAAGCGGTAAGGCTTGGTTTAAGGTGCCATCAGCTATTAAGCTTAATCTTATTGGAAAGCCAAAAGAATATGTAAGCGGTAAAGACGTTATTCTTCACATTATAGGTATGATTGGTGTTGACGGTGCTTTGTATAAGTCTATGGAATTTACAGGCGAAGGTCTACAGTACCTTAACATTGACGATAGACTATGCATAGCTAATATGGCTATTGAAGCCGGTGCAAAAAATGGTATTTTCCCGGTTGATGATATTACAAGAGAATATACAAGAAATAGGTTCCAGGGTGAGGCTGTGGAATATACTGCTGATGATGATGCAATATATGACGAAGAATATACTGTTGACCTGTCACAGCTGAAACCAACTGTGGCATTCCCACACTTGCCTGAAAATACAAAATCTATTGATGAAATTGATAAAATTGAAATTCAACAGGTAGTAATCGGCTCCTGTACAAACGGCAGAATTTCTGATTTAAGAGCAGCTGCCAAGGTTATGGAGGGCAAGAAAATTGCCAAAGGTGTACGTTGTATTATCATTCCGGGTACACAACAAATTTGGCTGGATGCAATGCACGAAGGTCTTTTTGACATATTTGTAAATGCAGGTGCCATTGTTTCCACACCTACCTGCGGCCCTTGCTTAGGTGGTCATATGGGTGTACTGGCACAGGGTGAAAGGGCAGTTTCTACTACAAACAGAAATTTTGTAGGCAGAATGGGCCATATTGATTCTGAAATTTATCTTGCAAGCCCGGCTGTGGCTGCTGCAAGTGCTGTAGCAGGCTACATTGCGAGCCCGGCTGATGTCTGTAGTAAATAAAAAAGAGAGGATTGATTATAAATGAACGCAAAAGGTAGAGTACACAAATACGGTGATAATGTTGATACTGACGTTATTATTCCTGCCAGATATTTAAACACAGCCTCTCACAAGGAGTTGGCTGCACACTGTATGGAGGACATTGACGCTGATTTTACAAAAAATGTTCAAGACGGCGATATTATAGTAGCTGAAAAGAATTTTGGCTGCGGCTCATCAAGAGAACATGCACCAATAGCTATTAAGGCATCGGGAATATCTTGTGTTATTGCTTCAACCTTCGCAAGAATTTTTTATAGGAACTCTATTAATATTGGTCTACCAATTCTTGAATGTGATGAAGCTGCCCATGATATTAAAAATGGTGATACCGTGAATGTAAACTTTGACACAGGCATTATTACCAATGAAACCACAGGTAAAACCTATCAGGCTGAGCCGTTTCCTGAGTTTATTCAGAACATTATTAAAAAGGGCGGACTAATTAAATCTATTACTGAATAATTGTAATTATATACAACTTCAGATATAATAATTTGTTAATTTTACTATTTGACAAATTTATATAATATGCTAAAATATACTTGTGTATGAGGCGAGATACACAAAGGAAAAGGCGAGGATGGAAAGAACCACAGAGAACGGAAATGCTGTGGTTCTTTTTCTTTTGCATATTTTACACATATAATACCTTTCTTGTACATAACAAAAACGTAAACAGCCACTGTCCATACTGAGAAGGACAGTGGCTGTTTGTATCAGACGCCGTTTAATACTAATAGACATAAACTGCTGTGCAACTTTTAAATAGCTTTTGCTATGTATATGTACAGGTAACATATCTCAGAAGTGGCTGTTACCCTTCCGGGACGGATTATAAAGTACAATGCAAAATCCACCAAAAACATCTATATTTTAAACAGTGTTAATCCTGAATTTCGTCATAAGGTTCTTGAGAATGTCTTTTGTCTATTCTGATATATGGACGTCTTTGCATTACATTTTCATAAGCAGGACGTATAATTCTGCTTGAATTGGACAATTCCTCTATTCTGTGGGCACTCCAGCCTGAAATCCTTGCCACGGCAAACAGCGGTGTGAACAGCTCATTTGGCAATTCCAGCATACTGTAAACAAATCCACTGTAGAAGTCAACATTCGCACTAACTCCCTTATGAATTTTTCTCTTCTGCGAAATCAGCCTTGCCGCGATTCTTTCAACATTGCTATACAGCTTAAATTCCTCGTGTCTTCCCTTTTCGTCAGAAAGTCTTTCTACAAAGCCTTTAAATACTCTGGCACGCGGGTCACTTACAGAATAGATGGCGTGTCCCATACCGTAGATTAAACCACTATGGTCAAATGCCTCTTTATTGAGAATCTTTTCAAGAAATGCACTTATTTCGTCCTCATCATCATAATCTTTTACATTCTCTTTAATTTGTTCAAACATTTTAACTACCTTAATGTTTGCACCACCATGCTTAGGTCCCTTTAGCGAACCCAATGCCGCTGCAATAGCAGAATAGGTGTCTGTACCTGATGAAGTTACAACATGGGTTGTAAATGTAGAGTTATTACCACCACCATGCTCAGCATGTAACACAAGTGCCATATCCAGCAGTTTAGCCTCCAGTGGTGTGTACTTACAATCGGGACGGAGCATATATAAAATATTTTCAGCCGTTGAAAGCTCTGATTTTGGTGTGTGGATAATCAAGCTCTGATTATCGTGATAATATTGATAAGCCTGAAAACCGTAAACCGAAAATATAGGAAATAATGCAATCATTTGTAAGCACTGACGCAAAACATTTGGGATAGATGTATCATCAGCATTGCTGTCATATGAGTACATTGTAAGAACACTACGTGACATAGCGTTCATAATATCTCGGCTGGGTGCTTTCATAATAATATCCCTTACAAAGCCTGTAGGCAAAGTACGGTAATAGTCAAGCATTTTATAAAAGTCAGCTAAGCTTTCTTCATCAGGCAGTTCTCCAAACAGCAAAAGGTAAACAACCTCTTCAAAACCAAAGCGGTTTTCGCTTGTAAAACCCCTTACTATGTCCTCAACATCATAACCACGGTAAAATAGCCTGCCATCCTGAGGTATTCTTGTACCGTCAGGCTTTTCGATAAATGAAAACACCTCTGAAATTTCAGTAAGCCCTGTCAACACACCCTTACCGTTTACGTCACGCAAGCCTCTTTTTACATCGTACTTGTTGTAAAATTCAGGGTCTATCATATTATTCTGTATACATTTCTGGCTTAGTCTGTATATCTCCGGTGTTATCGAGCTAAATTCGTAGTTGCTATTTTGTAGCGTTAAGCTTTGCATATTACCACTCTCCCTTAATTTTTAGGATATTTCCTTGTTATGTGGTTAATACTACAACTAACAGATAATTAATATGCTCAAGCTGTTAGTTACCAGTACAAGATAGAATTAATCAGTCTAATTCTACTATAATATCATCAATATCTTTTCCCGGTGGTATCATAGGAAGAACATTTGCGTCTGGTGAAATACAGAAGTCAATTAAAACCGGCACATTCAGGCTTATAGCCTTTTCAATGGTTGGTTTTATATCCTCTTCTTTTGAAACAGCAAAGCCCTCAATACCAAAAGCCTTTGCCGCTGCTACAAAATCTGTAGCTCTGTGAGGATCTGTTTCTGAAAATCTTCTGCCATAAAACAGCTTCTGCCACTGTCTTACCATACCGAGAACAGTATTATTAAATACCATAATTATTACAGGTATGTTATAGCTTTTTAATGTTACCATTTCATTCATATTCATATGAAAGCTGCCATCACCTGTAACTAAAAACACTTTTTTGTCAGGGCAAGCCATATAGGCACCTACTGCGGCACCCATACCATAGCCCATTGTACCAAGTCCACCAGAGGTTAAAAATGTGCGCGGCGCCCTAAACTTACATTCCTGTGCAACCCACATTTGGTGCTGTCCGACATCCGTTACAACAATGTCGTCATCAGCTCTTAATTCTTCAAGCACTCTTAAAATTTCCTGAGGAGTTATGTAGCTACCGTCCTTAACCTCTGTAACAGTCGTATATCTGCTTAGCTCCTGCTTCCACTGCTCATGGTTTTGCTGTGTCAGCTTGTCTTTAAGTGCTATCAACAACTCCTTCAGATTACCTATAACCCATTTATCAACCTGTACATTTTTGTTAATCTCTTTTTTGTCAATATCTAAATGAATAATTTTTGCATTAGCACCAAACTTTTCTGTGTCTCCTGCAACTCTGTCAGAAAACCTTGCACCTGCCGCAATGACAAGGTCAGCATTCTTAATAGCCATACCTGTCTCGACAGCACCATGCATACCAAGGTTACCTGTAAATAATGGGTGGTTTGCAGATATCCCCCCCATTCCCATTAACGAACAACAGACAGGTGCGTCTAAAATTTCTGCAAATCTTGTAAGCTCATTTGATGCATCGCTTAAAATAACACCACCGCCTGCATAAATAACAGGCTTTTTACAGTTTTCAAGCAGTTCAATTATTTCATTAATATTGTCATCATTTGGCTTATCCATAATATCCAAAGCCAATGGCTCAGCCTTGGTATATTCTGTTTTCATAGCTGTAATATCCTTAGGAATATCTATTAAAACAGGACCCTTTCTGCCGCTTCCTGCAATTTTAAAAGCCTCACGAATAGTTGGTGCAAGCTCCTCCATAGAAGAAACCTGAAAGCTCTTTTTTGTTACAGGCTTTACAATCTCAGCAATATCTACCTCTTGAAAGCTTGACTTGCCGAGTAATGCTCTGCCAACGTTTCCGGTAATTGCCACCATAGGAATACTATCCATAAAAGCTGTTGAAATACCTGTTACCAGATTTGTTGCACCGGGACCGGATTTTGCAATAACCACACCCGTTTTCCCTGTTGCCCTTGCATAACCGTCAGCAGCGTGTGAGGCACCTTGCTCGTGTGCTGTCATAACATGCTTAATTTTGTCGTTATATTTATACAGGGCGTCATATATTTCAAGCACAGCACCACCGGGGTAACCAAAAACAGTATCTACTCCCTGTTCAAGTAAACATTCCGCAATAATTTCAGATCCTTTTAATTCCATACTAAAAACAAATCCTTTCGCTTAACACTTATACGTTAGCTTTATTGCTAACAAAAACTATATTTTTATCCCTAGCAATTTTTGCTAAATTAAATATTTATAGAGCGGGTCAATATAACTTAAATTTTATACTTTTGTCAAGTATTTGTCAAGCTATGCCATATGTAGCTGTTCATTGGCTATGCGGCAGTATTTTTATTGAATATTAGTATAGAATGTACATAAAATTAATATCTTTTTCAATGAAAATAACATCTTGGCATATTTTAAAACAATCATTAGTATATAGAAAGGCAGTTGTGTATGGATTGTTCAGAATATAAAATGTCATTTAAAGCAATTTATTTGTATAGATTAAGAATTATAATAATTGCTATAACATTAGCGTTTATTTGTGGTGGATTAATGGTATTTTCATTATTGTTTTCGCTTATTATTATCTTGTGCTCCTTCATATTACTTTCTGTTACATTCCTTTTATACCCCTCCCTGCTGTATAAAGCATATAAAATAAAAATTACCGACAGCAGTCTGTGTATAACAAAGGGTGTAATTTTTTTGAGGAAATACTACACCTGCCTTGCAAACATAAACTACGTAGGTATAGTTACCACTCCTTTACAAAAAATTTTTGGCATATTCACACTTTGTCTTTACACAAAAAGCGGTCAAATACTACTCAATAACATTGAGGTTATACCTGATAAGCTTAAGGATTTTACAAATGAGTAAAAAGCATCTTACTGTTAAGCCTCATATTTTTACCTTTTATCATATATTTTCAAAAGCATTCTTTTTATTAATTTTTCCATTTTTACAACAAATTTTTTTGCACCCTGAAAGTATATGGCAAAAGGTAACTTATACTGTTTTTAATATATTATTCATTGTAGCACTTATAGCTGTTATATGTTTTGAATACAAGCAAATTGCTTACCTTCAGCATCATAGGCTTATTACATTTAAAAAGGGACTGTTTCACCACAACAAAATATTTTTACCAACTAAAGAATTAACTGCAGTCAGTGTTACTCGCTCACTTATTTTATGGTTAGCACACTGCTGCAGAGTTTACATTAGCAGCAGCACCTGCTTTAAAACACGTAAAATAGAGCTTTTTACCGGCAACAAATCATCTAAACAAATTATAGACTTTACTACTAATAAGTCGGCTCAGCATATTCTTTACAAAAGCCATTTCATTTTACCTACCCTAATGGCATTGACACAGTCAAATGCACTGGCAGGCACATTGGCAATTTCGGTTATATTTAAAAGGCTTGCAACGTTGATTGGTGAACAGCTTACAGAAATTGTTATTGACAGTATTAATATTTTTCCGCATATAATGGCTACTAATCTTCCGCCAACCTTCGCATACTCGGCAGGGATTATATTTGCAGGTTTTACCTTTGGTTTAATTAATCAAACAATCACCAATGCAAATTTTTCATCATTTTATAACGAGCATTTTTTATTCGTTTACAAAGGCTTTATCAAAAAGAGCATATTATGTGTAAACAAAGCCTTAGCAAACGGTGTTCTGATAAAACAATCCCTACTAATGTGCATAGCACACATATACACCGTTTCACTACTATATACAGGCATTAAGGAGGATAAAAACAGCGGTGTTTACGTTCCCATTACCTTTGGTAACAGACTTCATCATTATGTAAGCGCTGTAATACCCGTAGAAACTTCTACAGCAACAATTACCCCTAAAAAAGACTCAATAAAAAGCTACCTTTTCACACCGCTTATTTTTATTAGCATCGTAACGATAATATGCTTCAGAATGTACGATAACTTTAAAGTCAGCTTTATAACGCGTTTTACAGCCCTGGTTCTTATTCCCTTCGGCATTTTATGGCTGTGGTTCAGACTGCTTGCAAGTAAGCACTGTGGTATAGTGGCAGGTAAAAGTACAATAAAAATTAATTATCATAATAAATTAAATCTTATGGTTGCCTTGGTATACAAAAGCTCCGTAACAAAGGTTGTAATAAGACAAAATCTGTGGCAGCAGATTTTTAATAAATGTCACCTAATATTATATATATGCGACAAGAAAAAAATGTCAGTAAAGGTAAAGCATTTAAACTTTTGCGATGCGGTTAGTTTTTTAGATAATATCAATCTTAATTAAAACAGGGCAGCCGTACCTTAAGATACAGTTGCCCCATTGCAAATCTATATAATATTAACCTTTTAAAATTATAACTGTGTGCCACAGTCAGGGCAAAACTTAGGCTTTTGACCCTCAGGTGGCTCATAACCGCACTTTGAGCACTTCAGCTTAGCAGGCATCGGCTTACCGCATTCGCAGCAGAACTTCCCGGTATTTACTGTGCCACATTCACACTTCCATCCATTCTCTGACTGTACCGGTGCCGGCTTTGCTTTACCGCATTGCTGACAAAACTTACCTGTGTTATCTGCGCCACACTCACATCTCCAACTGTTTGCACTTGCTTGTTGTACAACACCTGCTGCAGCCGGTTGCTGTTGATAACTGCCCTGCATAGGCTGCTGTGGCTGCTGTGCTACCTGCTGTTGGTAGCCCTGCATAATGTTACCGCTCATATTCATACCCATTCCCATACCAAGGAATGAATTCATAGCACCGTTGGGGTTACTTCCTGCTGCCTTAATTCCTTCAGCAACATTTTTAGCCATATAGCCTGATTGTACCTGCTGATTACCAAACATCATGCCCTCTGAGCGCGATTTAACAAGCTTCTCAGAATCTTCGTCATATGATACACTAATGGTAGTCTCCAGAACAACAATACCTCTTAATTCATTCCATGTGTCATCAAGAGCATCCGACATATATTTTGTCAAATTCTTTGTGTTACCCTGAATTTGATAAATAGGATAGCCATCTATAGACATCTTACCCAAAGAATCACGCAGTGCCGTCAAAAATTCTCCGTTAAACTGCTTCTTCAATTCCAGAAAATCTATAACCTTGTTTGCTATTGCATCGCCCTTGGAAACGACCTCTGTAAAAAACTTGATCGGGTCAGTAATCTTAATTGAGTACATACCATGGGCACGAATAAACAGCTCTGCACCATACATAGTATCAAAATAGTTAAGAGGATTTTCAGTACCGTATGTAATCGCACGTATTTCCTGAAGATTTATATAGAAAACACGCTGACTTCTAGGTGTAATACCGCCAAACTTCACCCTGTTAAAGGTTTCCTTTACTGAATCGCCCAGCTGCCCTGAAAAAATTGACGGCATTGTGGAATTGCTTACCTGATAGTAGCCTTCTTCACAAGACGCTCCTATTATTTTACCTCCGTCAACCAAAATCATCATCAATCCCGGATATACGTGAATAAGAGAACCATCTGATACAGTGTTATCACTGCCTTTCACGTTACTGTTGCGCGCACTGTTCTGCCTTACCTTTTGTCCTGGAGCCATAACCACGGTTTTTCCCATTGTTTCCGGCGGTTCGATAACTTCTAACCACTGGTCAGCTAAAGAACCCCCCAGAGCATCCTTTGCAGCCTTAAAAATTCCCATTATTATCCTCTCCTTATTAGTTTCTCATATATTATAATGCCTTAAAATAGATATGCTATATGTCATAATACTGTTTATATAATTTACAGCGTTAAAATCAGTGAGATTTTTGACCTGAAATCTCCTTTATACTGTTAAAATTCCAAACAAGCACATTTTTCTGCTCAATACCTGTTCCGCAATAGTCACAAAACCTTGCACTTGGATTTTTTATTGGTGCACCACAGTTTGGACAGTTAAGCACATTTGCTCTTGTTAGGTTGGCATCATGTGTAAGAGTAATATTCTGTACATAAACAAGCTCTGTTTCGTATATGGTTTGCTCCTTTAAATCACTTCTGCCAAATATAATTTTGCCGCTGCTGTCAACTATGTAATTAAAGTTCTCCAACGAGGTTTGCAAAATAATTTTACAGACCGCAGGACTTTTTTCGTAACGACAAATTTCTGTGCGGTGTATAACTACATTTTTATAAAACTCTCTTTGATTATTATTTTTCAGCTGGTTTATTATTCCGTTAACCTGCAATACCACATTATTTGTTATGTTCATACTATTTATTGGTGTTAGGGTTTCAATAGCGTTAAAATAATCTAACAATAAATTCTCAGTTTTTTGTTTAAATTCATTATAGTTAAAATCAGGAAAATCCTTGTTTATCATAGGTAAATAAACACCTGTCATAGCTGAAATTGACCTTGGTGTTTCCGCCATCAGGTTCTGCTGCTGCTTAACACCTTCCATTAAACTGGTAGTACCAAACATATTTCTTGAAATATCTTTTGTAAACCGTTTAACCTTGAAATAAATGCCAAATCCCACACATACAAGTATAAGCACTATAACCAGTATAATAATTAAAGAAATTACGCCCTGCAATTAGACCAACCCTCGTTAATATTTGTTGCTTTTAACGTTATTATATAATAAAATTCAGAACAGTTCAATATATATCTTAATTTTGTCTTTGAGAAATATTTAAGGCACCCTAACATAATTACTGCAAGAGCACCTTAATGAAAGAATTTAATTATAAAATAAATACCAAAAGAACAAACACAGCTACTCCTAAAGCACACATTATTGGTCCGACTACAATATAG
>Ga0153961_1000471_pt1 | contig 10519 bp, 14 predicted proteins | sample TSFL045MetaG_FD_104748 | JGI IMG/M metagenome (GOLD analysis project Ga0153961, IMG submission 104748) | Attine ant fungus gardens microbial communities from Florida, USA - TSFL045 MetaG | ecosystem: Host-associated > Fungi > Mycelium > Unclassified | place: USA: Florida, Withalacochee...
CACATGCTAGAATAGCATATACCTCGGGAGGCAAGACTGATGAGCTAGCATCAGGTTTCTCAGATACAGACTATCAATGTTGAAGCTCTAGAAATCAAAGGCTCAGAGATATCTTTGGAATGCAAGATAATTTCAATCTAGAGCAGACTTAGACTAATATAACATCAAGATGGCAGATCAAAAGTCTATCAGTGACTAGTGATCCCATCACTGCTAGACTCAGTCAGGAAATGGACATGCTGCTGGACGACAATTGCATTGCTGACGCTAGGACACACTGTCATGTGTTTCTAGACTGTATTTAGAGTAGAAGGAAGCCGGTTCGGAGTTTAGGGAGCGATAGGCAGAAGTAAAGTATGGAGGTAGAGCAGGATCACATGGTCATGTCTGGGAGATATGGAGGACAGAAAGGTGATGGCTGTCATGGCCACATGGTGGTGTCATAGAGGAGAGACGTGAGAGAGAGTGGTAGAATAGAGAGTTTCCTTTTCTATTTCTTTTTAATTGAGTCTCTAACATTTGTAATATTCTAATATATTTCTCAGAGAGGAGATTGATGGAGGGAGCCTTCTTGGCCCTTGCCTTCATCTCAGAAGCTCTTGAGGTTGTAAATGCAATTCTCTTAAGTGTGTAAGGGGTAATCTTGGTAAGAGGTTGAGTTGGTGAATGTTTTCTACCATATACCTTACTCTTTCATGAGACAAGATGTAGTAGTTGCTTGGGCAACCTTCTATGAAGTAGCAGGCCTGAAAAGCCTGGCTAATCATCGACTCAGATTGTATCACACCCATAAGGTTTGGTATGGGGGTGCAGATAAGGGCTTGATTGAGTGTAGTAAGGCCTATGAGTGGTTTACTGACTATTCTACTAGTGAGCTTGTTACGGTGTGTAAAGGTGGACACCTTAGGGACACCATGTAGATAGGATCTAGATTGAGCTCCCATCATTCCTTCTATACTTAGATTCCAAATAAGCTGCATATTCACTTTTTAATTTCTTTCTGATACCCCCACTTTCTACTTCTCCCCACGAACCCTTTAGCACGCAATTGAGAGCTGTTACCGCCTTTCCTCTTTGCTTGTCACAGTAAACATCTCTTTTGCCCCTTTTAATGCAATAGAGTTAAAGAAGGGATTTGTACCAAAAAAGAAAAAGGTCTACTCTTTGTCAAGAGAGGAAAGAAAAGAGGTGCAAGCATTTGTGGAGAATCAGTTAAGAAAGGGATATATTCGACCCTCTAAGTCACTATAGACATTGCCAGTACATTTTGTAGCAAAAAAAGATGGGATGCAAAGAATGGTGCAAGACTATCACCACATAAACCAGTGGATAATAAAAAATAGATATCCTTTATCTCTCACTGCAGATATACTAGATAGAGTAGGGAAGAGAAAGGTATTTATGAAACTAGATCTAAGGTAGGGCTACAATAATATCAGGATCAAGGAAGAAGATGAATGGAAAGCAGTGTTTACAATACACATCAGAGCATATGAATCCACAGTTATATATTTTGGGTTAACCAATTCCCCAGCTACTTTCCAAACAATAATAAACAACTTGTTCTGAGACTTAATAAACCAAGGAAATACAGCAACTTTCATCAATAATATTCTAGTAGCCACAGATACAGAGAAAGAACACAACAGATTGGTAGAGAAGATACTGAAAAGACTAGAGGAGAATGACCTGTTTATAAAACCAGAGAAATACAAGTGGAAAGTGAGAGAAGTGAAATTTCTGGGAGTAGTAATTGGCCCAAAGGGAGTAGAGATGTAGAAAAAAAAAGTGGAAGGAGTTCTCAACTAGCTAGTACCTAAAAACATTAAAGAAGTGCAGAAATTCCTGGGCCTTACTAACTATTATAGGAGGTTCATAAAAAACTTTGCTAGAATAGCCATACTATTACATGTACTGGTTAGAAAGGAACAGAAATGGAAATGGGAGAAAGAGCAAGAGAAGACATTTGGAAAACTCAAAGCAGTACTTACTATGGAACCAGTCTTGGTTATTCCAGACATAGATAGAGAAATAAGAGTGGAAGCAGATGTCTTAGATTACACAACTAGGAGAGTACTTTCGACAAAATGTGAGAATGGAAAGTGAAGACCAGTAGTCTTCATCTCTAAATTGTTAAATGCTATGGAAAGAAATTACAAAATCCACAATAAAGGGATACTAGTAGTAATCAGGTGTCTAGAAGTGTGGAGATACTATTTGAAAGGGACAAAGCTGGAATTTGAAATCTAGACAGATCATAAAAATCTCTAGTACTTCATGATAAGCTAAAAGTTAAACTAGAGACAAGCGAGATAGACCCTGTACCTATCATAGTTTAACTTTGTATTAAAGTATATTCTAGGAAAGAGCATGGAAAAGGCAGATGGACTGAGCAAAAGACTAGACTGGCAAGAAGGAGTGAAAAAAGATAACAAAGATCAAATGTTGATAAAACCAGAATGGGTCAGGGGAGTGGAAACGCTAGTAGAGAAAGAAAACTTAAGAGAAAAAATAAAGAAAGTGCAAGAAGGAGACAAAAGAGTAGTGAAAGCAGTGAAGGAAGTTAAAGAAGGCAGGAATAAAGATATTAAAAGATAAAGAATAGAAAATAGAAGACAAGGTAGTAATAAAAAAAGAAAGGGTATATATACCAGAAAGGGAACTCAGGAGAGAAGTAATATAGTTGCATCACAATACCCCAGTAGAAGGGCATAGAAGAAGATAGAAGACAACAGAGTTGGTCACTAGGAACTACTGGTGGCCAGAAGTAACAAAAAAAGTGAAAAAGTATGTGAAGGGATGCGATGCTTGTCAAAGATACAAGAATTGAAGTAAAGCATCAGTAGGGAAACTATTGTCTAATGCAATCCCAGAAAAGCTATGGAGTCATATCTCAGCAGACTTCATCACTAAGCTACTACTAGCCCAGGGATACAATGCTATTCTAGTTGTATACAATTATTTTAGCAAAATGGTGCATTTTATAGCAACAACAGAAAAGACATCAGCAAAAGGACTTGCAAAGCTATTCCGAGATCATATATGGAAGTTACATGGACTTCTAGAAAGTATTGTATTAGACAGAGGAGTACAGTTTGCAGTAGAAATAATAAAGAAACTGAACCAATTATTGGAAATCCAAACAAAACTCTCAACAGCCTATCACCTACAGACAGATAGGCAAACAGAAAGGATCAACAAAGAATTGGAACAGTATTTGAGGGTCTTCATCAACTATAGACAAGAGCAATGGCTAGACTAGTTAGAAACAGTAAAATTTGCATATAATAACAAAATTCATGCAGTAACAAAAATGTCGCCATTTAAAGTAAACTATGGTCAAGACCCAAGAATGGGATTTGAGGAAAGAAGAAAGAGGAAGTACAAAGCAACAGGAAAGTTTGTAGAAAAAATGAGAAAAATCCAGGAGGAAGTGAAAGCAATACTGGAAAAAGTACAAAAGGAAATAACAAAGTTTGTGAATAGAAAGAGAGGAGAGGGAGAGAAATACAAAATAGAGGACTTAGTACTGTTAAGTATAAAGGACTTAAAATGGCAGATAAAGGGAAGAAGATCAAAGAAATTGACAGAATATTTTGTGGACCCCTACAAAGTAAAGGAAATTATCTCTAGTAATGCAATAGAATTAGAACTACCTAAGTCTATTAGAATACACCCTGTAGTCAACATAAGTAGAGTACGGCTCTATAAACCACAAGTAGAGGGACAGAAGAAGATACCACCAAAACTGGTCATAATCAAGGGAGAAGAGGAATTTGAGGTAGAAAAAATCTTAAACAAGAGAACAATAAGAGGGAAGAAAAAGTTCTTAGTATGATGGAAAGGATATACAGCAGAGGAAGATACATAGGAGAATAGGAAAAACTTGGAGAACATAAAAGAGTTAGTAGAAGAGTTTGAGAGGGAGTACAGGAAAGAGGCTAAAGAACTAAGGTAACAGGAGCTAGAAGAAGAAAAAAAAGAGTTTAGTCAGGAATTACCTCATGAGTTCATGGCAAAATTGCTATATAGATAAAGAAGAAAAAGATATGAGAAAGAAAGAGAGAAGAGATGAGAGGAAAATTGAAAACAATAGAAAAATTCCTTGGGACAAGAAAACTTGAAGAGGGGACTATGTTATAAGAGCCCCAAAAAGGAAATAAATTCCCATGCATTTAAATACTTGATCCACAATATCAAGTTATACAACAAAGTCAAGATATAAATAGTATGGGAACTTAGGTAATCTGATTATGTGACAAGGTCATGTGATCATAGAACATTCCAGAAAGACATGCGATCATAGACTAGTAGTATACAGCCACTTATAAAGTAATATAAGTAGTTAAGCAATCCAACAAAGAACTCCATTGAGTTCTTCTTAAACATCCACCTTGGGTAATCATTAAGGGCTATCACAGTCTATCAATAACATATAGGTTATTGGCCCCACTTACACACAGCCAACCAAAGCACTCATCTTTTTACACCTACATAATATTCTGAAACTATGTCAATAATCTCTCTTGTATCCACAACCAAACTCAGAGAATACTTTGCTAAACTCCCTGCATGCAAAGCTGATAGAACCAATTAGATCTTCTTCCAAGATCACTTTCTTTTTATAGTCAATGTTGATAATGGACCTACTGGAACAATATCAGAACCAACTAAGCTCCAGGTAGCCAATCCAACAAACCCAACAACAAAAGAAAAAGAAGCTATAAAGTAATATCCATTAATAAAATACATATGGAAATCAGAGCAAGCAGTCATCAAGTAAGGAATTGCATTAGTGATACCAGACTCATTATTTTCTCTCTTACCTCTCTCTTTGGTTTGCATAGTTTTTCATTTAGTTTTGTCATTGATTCTCTGTAATACTATATCAAGGTTAAAGTTCTTACCTAGAAGTGTCACTGCACCAGTGAGTGCTGATAAGTATATTTCTTATGATGCTGGAAGTGATCCTAGTACTATAGCGATGAAGTTTTCATTTCTAGAGTCTATATCCATTGTGGTTAATCCTTCTCGGATAATCTGTAACTTCATTAGATGAGCCTTTATATCTCTTTCTTCTGGATATTTCTCATCCTGTAGCTTTTTCCTCATGTCAACTGTGACTATTTTTGATTTCTTTTCATGCTTTGTCTTTACTTTATTCCATATCTCTCTTGTTGTCTTCTCCCCTTTTACTTTTAGGACTACATTTTACAGTGAAAATAGCAGCAAAAAACCAAAAAAAATGCCCAGATAGGATGGAATGCTACAACTACCACAAGAAAGGTCACATAGCAAAGGACTGTTGGGCAAAGGGAGGTGGCAAAGAAGGTCAAAACCCACAAAGAAAAGGCTAATATAGCCCAAGCAGAGAGTACTACAGATGCCACATGGTTTACAATAAACTACAAAATAGAACAGGAAGAAATTAATCAGCTACCAATAGAGAACGAAGATAATAATGACATACCAGAACTTGAGGACATATTTACAGACAACAGTGAAGCTGAAAAACCTAAAGGAATACACGAAACCATAGAGAAAACACTACTCACCTCTACCAATTTTGCAGCAACAGTAACTATCATAAGACTAGAACACAAACTTGAGATCTATAACTCAGAAGCCATATAATACATAATACCATCACATCACAGACTCACAAAATTTTAACCTATTTAACCTCAAGGAATTCTTGTAGCAAACAAGAAACATTTTGAAGTAATAGGGAAAGGAAACATATTTGTTCAAGTGCCTAATGGAGATAAGAGCAAGAAGATGTATGTGAAAGATGTGTTATACACATCAAACCTTGGTGTCACTCTTCTATCAGTTGCATGTATCACCCAAGCAGAATATACACTTCACTTCAAACAACAGAACTGCCAAATTCTTGATCCCAAGAACCATCAAATAGGAACAATTCCAATCACAAATGGACCATATGGCATTTGAGTTAAAATACCATTACAAGCAAATACAACAATAGAAGACCCACTCACTGTAATACTAGATAAGCTACATAGACTAATGGATTATATATCAATAGATACAGCAACAAAACTAGTCAAGAATCACCTAGCAGACAGAATAGAACTTGATGAATCCTAGGACACCCCCAAGGAAATGTGCAAATCATGCTTGTATAGTAGAATGACTTGAAAATCTATCTCCAAAGTATTAGAAATGAAAGCAAGTGAAAAAATAGGAGACGAGATACACACTGATGTATGGGGACCAGCCCTAATAGAAATCCCACAGCACAAGAAATACTATGTTACATTCACTAACAAGGTGACACATTACTCAGTGGTATTCCTTATGCACAAAAAGAGTGAAACTCTTAAATTATTTCAGGCTCTTAATGTACAATAGGAAAAGAACTATGGAATTAAAATCAAACTCTTGCACTCTAATAATGGTGGAGAATATAAAAGCAAAGAATTTGACAAATATCTTGCAGAACAAGGAATCCAACATCGCTTCACAGTTTACAATACCCTTGAACACAATGAAATAGCAGAATGACTAAACCAAATACTATTAGAAAAAGTACGAGCCATATTATATGTTGCCAACTTACCAGAATTCCTATGGGGTAAAGCCTTAAAGCATGCTACCTGGTTAAAGAACTAGACATCTATCTGAGTATTAGGAAGGAAAACACCATTTGAGGCATTTAATGGAAGCAAACCTAATTTACAGAACTTATACAAATAGAGATACAAGATCATAGCACATAACAGTAATAGCAACAAACTGGAAGTACAAGCACAAGAGGGACACTGGATAGAACTTGATCAAAAGAGCATTCAAGGACATTGGATATATTATGAGAACATCAAAACCATTCAGATTGAGCAAAGCATCAAATTTACAGAGCATAAACAAAGTGGAGAAATCTACAAAGTACTGAATGAGGGAAAGAAACAAGTTAAAAGTGAAGAAATATATTACTATACAGTAAATGCATTGAATATCTAAGGACTCTAAGAGACAATGGACTCACAAAATAGATAGGACTCTTCAGAGAAATCTCAGACTATTTTCTTTTCTATCTTTGGACTTGTGCTAAATGGAACAATATCAGACTAACCCATTATTAGACATTAACTCAAATTGTCACCTTCATCACTTCTGTCACTGGACTGTCACTTAACTAGTCACCCATAGTTATAATTAGTGTTACTACATTGTAATATAGTCACAATACCTAGTTAGGATAAATACAGACCAAAAAGAGAAGAGAATGACAAGTTCTCTCTTTCTGTATTCCCTCTATAAAATCTTACTCTAAGAAATTGGTACTCTTACTTGTCTTAGGACAACTACAAGAGTATTACTCAAAGTCTCGTTGATATCTCTCCTCTGATATAACTTTACTGAAAACCTTAACCAGATTCTCTGATGAAGAGTATGAAGATATCAAGTGTTAGATATAGGCTTTAAGTTGAAACACATATTCAACTAGAGTCTAGAGTCTTAATAGTGCTATCCCATGACCCCCTGATAAAAATATCATAGGATCAAAATAGACACTTAGAATCAAAAGAAAGGCCAATGGTAAAATTGACAAATACAAAGCATGACTTGTTACATATGAATTTACCCAGGTATAAGGGGTAGACTATTTTGAAACATTCTCTCTTACTGCTAAACTATCATCACTTTGAATCATCTTATCCATTGTAACATATCTTGATTGGGATATCAAAGTATTTGACTACTCAGCTGTATTTTTAAATAGAGAATTCAGCCCAGAAGAAGAAATTTATATGGAATAGGTACCACATTATACAAATGGCAACCCCAAAGATGTTATTCAATTACAATATACAATATATGGACTCAAATAGTCAAGTTGCAAATAGTATGAGAAGCTGACTAAGAAACTCAGAAAACTTGACATCTACCCACTCTACTCAGACCATGTAGTCTATTGTCTTATCAAAGACAAAGATATATTACTTATGGCTATCCATGTTAACAACAATACCATTACTGAAAGTTCCCCTGCCTTAATCAATGATATTCAGAAAAAAATAGAACACATCTTTAAGATTACCCTACTTGGACCAATCAGTTGGCTACTTGGAATAAAAGTGACTTGCAACAGAGAAAGCCATACCCTCATTCTATTGCAGAAGACCTATGTCAACTCTTTGCTATGAAAGTTCAATATGGAGAAGTGCAAACTAGCCTCTACACCTCTTGATCTATTTATACAGCTCAGTCAAGATCAATACCCCACAACTCCTAAAAAAACTGCTAAAATGAAGAAATTCCCTTATTGAGAACTTATTGAAGGATTCATCTGGATTGTGACCAAACCTAGTATTCATAGTTGGGAATCTATTGCAATTTCTTAATAACCCAGGAATGATATACTAGAAGGCAGAAAAACGAGTACTATAGTATTTGAAAGGCTCTTGAGACTATGGACTCACCTACAATGACCCAAACTCAACATCTAGACTCTAAATCTACACCAATGTTAATGGAATATCATTTGATAATAGGAAAGCAGTGTCTGAATATACCTTTATCTTAAATGGTGCTGCTATCTCATGGTCATCAAAACAGTAGGAAATTATCTCTTTATCAACCACAAAAGCCGAGTACATTGCTCTTATCTATATAGCCAAGGAAGCAATCTGGTTCCACAATTTTCTCTCCAAACTTATCAGCCCTATCACATTTCCACTCAACATATATAATAACAATCAGTCTGCCATCTCCCTCATACATGCTGAACTAGATCAGTTTCATGCCAGAACAAAACACATTAACATATGCTATTACTTTATCTATGAGAAAATCAAAGATGGCTTAATCAAAATCATCTATTGTCCTACCAAGATGACTACTGATATTTTAACAAAGCTACTATCTTCCCACAAGTTCAAACCTCTTATTTGCACACTAGGATTAATTTCAGCTTGAGAGAGAGTATAGAATATTCTTGGACCTCAGTAAGCAAGCTGAGTCATATAAACAAACACAGCCATAAAGCTCTCTAGAAAGATTCATTGTTTTTTATTTCTCTTTGTAATTCTACCTTTCTATGAGTTTACAGAATGTTCTAGTAGTATTTATCCTAGTATAAAAAGAAACATATCTACCATTAGACAAATCAATACAATATTCCCTTATATCTCTACCCTCAGCTCTGAACCATAATAGCTATAGATTTTACCAGTGTCAAGGGGCCTAAAGAAAAAAGAAGTATAATCAATTGACACATATAACAGCAATTCTCATTTGACAGACCTAGTAAGGAGTATACCATTTGGGAGTTTACTACTAAGAGATATGAACACAGTAGGGTCTTTCAATAAGACAATGATGTCTTGTAGTTCCTATCATTAGATCTAAATACAATGCAACTATCTAGAATGGAGCCTAAGAATAATAGAACATATCTCTTTCATCTTATCTATCCCATAAACATCACTGAAACAACAATTTTTCCTTTTGTAGGTTCAAACTCATTTTGACAAGGACCAGCTTTCATGAAAGTAGTGTTCTTAAAGAACAAACAAAAGAACAAGGAGGACTGGAACAAAATAAACCAATCAGATCACTCTACCATTGGATAGGTCAATATCATTACAACTCACAAAAGGAACTAGTGATAACTAAAGCAATAAACCAAATGAGACATAGCATCCAAGGACCTTTTCCTAGTAACAGAAGTCAGACTGAATACAACTCAATGAGAATACAGACTTTCAATAATGAATACTTGAATTGGGCTTCCTGCTGAGCTTTCTAGAGTCAAAGAAAAGCCTTTGAGTTTGATAAAAAGTGAGATATTGTTGAAAAGACTGGATACAGATGCTCTCAGTTGACCAGACAATATAGATTGAGCAATTTGCTGACTAGAGAAATTTCAGCTTGCTTGGACACTAAGGGTACAGTTGAAAGTACAGATTTCATTGATATAGTTGCATTGCTAGGTTGGCTGGCAGCTTCCACAAATATTGCAATTATATCATTAATGCTCACTGAAGGTTCACCACTTGCAAGAGAGTAAGTAGCCAATAAGCTATCTTATCTCAATACAGTGACATTCATAGTAGTAATCTTGTCACAAACTTCATTTAGTCATATCTCCACCAAATCTTCGACGATTCCCACGGTCTTAAATTCAGCTTAAAGCCCTTAAGAAGACCTTTTGATTGATGCCAGTCACGTCTTGAGGTGATCAATAATGGCCAAGATATTAAGTAGATCAACTGGTAACTACTATGTTACCGTTTATTAAATTGCTAATATCTCAGAAACCGCCATGATCGATGCTTCGGTTCTAGGCTCAGCAGAAGCCTTCTTTATAACGCTCAGAATAAGCCTAAAACTACCTCAAGGCAATTAATATTAGTGGAGATATGAAGATCTCAATGTTTGCACATGGACTTTATTAATTACCCATAGATAGTCATCTGTCCTTTTCTTAGAACAAAGAACAGCCTCCATATGGTTAGGTTATCACTATTTCTAGCACAAAGGCACTACCATA
>Ga0153961_1000473_pt1 | contig 10496 bp, 2 predicted proteins | sample TSFL045MetaG_FD_104748 | JGI IMG/M metagenome (GOLD analysis project Ga0153961, IMG submission 104748) | Attine ant fungus gardens microbial communities from Florida, USA - TSFL045 MetaG | ecosystem: Host-associated > Fungi > Mycelium > Unclassified | place: USA: Florida, Withalacochee...
GACGGCTCTTAGGTGGGAACCTACTCACGTCACTAAGCCCAACCCTAGGGTAGTCCTCTTACAGGTTGTCTGTGTATTTTATAGGACCTGGATTTAAGAAATAAGATAGTTCCAGTTCTAAACTGTTAGTGATTATGAGTAAATTCTTAGTGTAAACAAAGTAGTAATAAAAGTTTGGGTCTTAATTACTATCTTTAATGTTGAGATTTTCTGTCATGACTACTATGTTACTTATGTCTTACTTATGTCTCTAATATTGCAACATATATAGCTGTTTGGTTATTATCAGAGTAAATATTAATAATGAAATTGACATTTCAGTTATTATAAAATACCAGAATATTAATGTTTTTATAGTTGATAAGGTTTGTGTGAAAAGCAAACCTTAAGTATAATAGCTGTTTATTAATGTAAAATAGCCACATGTAGATAATTTCCTGTAATAGATCACTTTGGATAAAAAAATCCATTTGGGATAGCTCAGTATGCTATAGAGAGTGTCTCTAATAGAATTTGTATAGTTTGGTAGATATCTTATGAGAAATCTAGGAGGCTCCTAGATAAATATTATATCAGATATATTTTTTTGGGTTTCTAGAATAATGTCAGTTAAAATCTCATTTTTTCTAATATTTTGTGAAAATATTCAAAGGTTATACTTATTCATAAGTTGTTGTCACCTACAATTAGACAAGTTGAGTTGGCTCTAATTTCTCAAGCTTTTTAGGCTTTTTTTGTATGCTATTTGCAGTTAAAGCAATACTTCCAAAAAGGATATTTGGTATTATCAGCCATATATTTTCCCTTACAGTTAATATACTTGAAGATGTGCAGACATAATTTCCCTAGTTTGGTTTCTAGTCTAAAAGGATTAGTTTTAGGATTAGCTTTATAACACTAAGCCATATCCCTGTAATGTTTGAGTTTATGAGAACTATTGTATTTTTGGTATTTTGATCCATATGCTTTGTATAAAAAGGTTAAGTGATCTCATTTCTAGCAGTTATAGTATTATAAAATGCTAGAATTCATGTTGGTTCCTTTAACAGTGGCTATGTATTAACCATAGTTAAATAAATGATTAATAAGTAGTTTAGCTTTTGACACATTACGAGTTTTGAAAAACAATAGTATAAGAATAGAAAATTCAATAATATTTTTAGATCTCTACTAACTAGCATTTATAGAATGTTCTGGAGTATTTGTTTAGTTGATAGTCACTTTACTAATCTCCAACACTTTTCCTCAACTAAATAACACTAAAAATATAATTACAAAGAACAATAAATTATGGCTTTGCTAGTGACTTGGTAAGTATATCTGTAATATTCTCCTCACTTGCACAGTGGTTGAGAATAACCTTATTAGAGGCTAAGCATTCATGAAAAAAATAATAGCAAATATCAATGTATTTAAAACAGGTATAGAAGATAGAGTTTCCAGCAAAGCACATAGTAGACTGATTGTTAATAAAAATAATTGTAAAAGAGTTCATAGGAATACCAAGCTCAGAAAAAAGTTCTTGGAGCCAGATTGTTTTGCAAGTTGCCTTAATAAGAACTATATATTTGGTTTTTATAGTTAAAAGAACTATTATAGACTGTTTCTGAGAAAACTAGAAAATTGGTGCTAAGCTAAAGTATGAGATATAGCTAGTAATTGAATAGCAGTCAATAATATCACTTGTCCAATTTAAGTTAGAATATATATAAAGGTTTCTTATTTCTTGAAAAGTAAGTCTGAAAGTAATAGTTCTACATAAATAGTAAAAGACACACTTTAATGCTAATATGTGCTTAGAACCAGGTTGAATGAAGAATTGTAAAAGATACTGGACAGTATATATAAGTATCATAAACTTCATTTGGCCATATCTCCATCAATTCTTTGATGATTCTTATGGTCTTAATAGCTATGAAAAGTTCTTGAAAAGACCTTTCAGTCGATACTAGTCATGTCTCAAAACAATCAATATTGGCCGAGATATCAGACAGATCAACTGGTAACTACTATGGTACTGTTTATTAAATTGCCAGTATCTCAGAAACTGCCATGATAAATGTTTTGGTTTTGGGCTCATCAGAAGCCCTCTTCATACTGCTCAGAATGAGCCTAGAATGACTTCAAGGCAATTAATATCAGTGGAGATATGAAGACCTTAATGTTTGTACATAGACTTCATTAATTATCCATAGATAGTTATTTGTCCTTTTCTTAAAACAAAGGACAGCCTCCATAAGGTTAAGTTATTGCTATTTACAGTACAAAGGCACTACCATATATAGAACAATAGATAGTAGCATGTGATAATCTGTTCTAGTACATAGATCATTATTTTTTTGTATTTAAAGACTCATAGTATAAGGATTAGATCTCAGACTTAACAACATCTTTTGTTACTGTCTATCTTCACATTTCTAAGCCTTTTAAATATTCAATTTTCAATCATAAACCAAGTAAGTGACTATTTGTGATAGTAAGGTCAGGATAAGTAGTAATAGTAGAATATGTAAGGGCGACTAGGGCACAAGACTTCAGGAGAATCCTCAGAGATTAGGATGAGGCTTCTGAAGGAATGTTCTACATTATATACTAAGTTTACATTCCTTATGTTAGAGTTAGTGTGATTGGAGCTATACTAGTGTGTTTAAGTATTACTAAAGTAATACTTAAACAGGCTTAGGTTGCTCCGGAACATTGTTATGCAGTTCCGGGGTAGAAATAGAGCTATCTTCTTACAGTTTCTCAAGTCTAGAAAGATAATCATGTTAAAATTTAGTATCACCAATATATGGATCACTGTTAGTAAGAGGTATCAATTTGATATTTGGGTTAATGGGAGTTGCAATGGAGTTGTAATTGCTCATGTCAACTGATTCAAGCATATGAGTGATGTAATTAACTTGTGAAAGTTGAATAGAGCTATTGAAACTATCACATTGAACCTCTATACCAAGAATTTGGGTAAGTTCTTCTAAGTTCATGACTTTAAACTTAAAGACCAACTCCTTTTTAAGCTGAGAAAGTTTGGTATCTGTTCAGGTATACAAAGTCATATTATCAATATGAACTACAACAATAGTAGATAAACCAGAGGCAGGATCACAATAAACATATATATATTAATCAGCAATCAACTATATGAATCTAAGTGATCCATTGTTGAACCTAAAAGGTTGTTTCATATAAACTTTCTTATCGAGTTTGCTATTAAGATAAGTAGCAATAACATCCATACTATGAATTTGTAATTTATAGCAGACAGTGAGGGTGATGATAAAACAGAAAGTTTCAAGTTAGATAGTAAATACATAGGTTTGTAAAAAGTCAACACCAAGGATTTAGTGTGAACTATCTGTAACAAGTTAAGCTTTATGCTAAACTATCTCACTGGCATTATTTCACTTCTACTTGAAAACCCAAAGACTATTAATGGCCTTACAGCTAGAAGATAAGTCCATAAGTTTCCAAGTGTTTAGTTGCTTGTGTTGTTCCTTTTTCACAACCATAGCAGTCTCAGATTGTACTGAATCTGGTATAGCACGAGCTTGTGCAAGGTTTTTGGAATTACCATTAAGTTGATCTGCTTTATATGAAGCAAGTTCAAAGGTGAGTCCAAAATCAGCTGCAATAAGATGTGCCCTGTCTAGCTTAGCAGATTTCTATGCACATGGGCCAAGGACAATATTACCTAGATCAATAGCACCACTGATATCATGAGGTGATTTTGGTAGTGGTGATGATAAAGACTGTGTTGGTGAGTTAATAATAACAGTGTGAGAGAACTGAGGGTATGGTAAACATTTCTGGATCTATCTAAAGCTTGTTTGGATAACTAATATACTTTTTTTCCCCCTCAAGCAAAGGCAGTATAAGGCCCAAAATATATTTAGGCCTAAAATTAAACAAATTTCATAACTTTACATCCCAAAATTAGAACTAAGAAAGAATCATCTGTAAGGTAGTAAGAAAGGCACAGAGGACTTTACTAACAAAGCTGGCTACCTAGCTATGTAGCAGTATATCTGGGGATATAAGATTACTACCATTAATAGGCCAATCACTCAAGAACCAGCAGAGTTGAGCCCACAGCCCTACAGTATTATTGCCAAGAATAACAGCTTAGTCAGAAAAAGAAGCCTTATGTAAAAAAGTCTAGAAAGACATCCAAAACAAAGGAATAGGACTAGTAGTCTAGTAAGAACTAAGAATAGAATATGGCATCACCTGATTAGTGATGGCTAAGAATAGGACTATATTAAAACTAATCTACTATAATCAGAAACAAAGAAGTAACAAAAAGCCTTAAAAAGATATAGAAATAATATTCAAGACTCCCTAGACAAAAAAGGAAAAAGAACAGGTCCTGAGTTGCTGAGATAAGCCATGACCAGAAAAGATCACTGCAGAGTCAATAGTAGGTAACCTAGTAACTCAGCAATGACAAAATAGACCTAGCAAAACTAATAGAAAATAATCAGGAAAAGACAAGAAGGTATAGGATTTTCTATTACTACTAGAACAATCATTGTATTAATAAATTTATGACTGGGTTTATTATTTTCTCTATTTTTTCATATATTTCTTTTGTATTTCTCTAAACATATAAAAATCCCTATTTAGTAAAAAAAGGACAAGTAATCTTAGTTGCCTCTTTTCTTTATTTGGGTTTTCAAAAGTGGAAATCTATTTTTAGAGTGATCAGATTAGTGATTAAGTTGCTTTGACTCAAGACTGAGTCAAAAACAAAGAAACTACAAAACAAGTAACTTAGCCACAAAAACAATATTATAGGAGCTCTAAGATAGAATTAAATATTGCTAGCTAAACAAGAAGGATTTAAAGTCTCATATTTGATCACATAATTAAGAGTACTACTGTGTCAAGGATAGAAAGGCAGAGGATGGAGGAGCAGAGTAATAGATAGGAGTATACTCTGGAACAGAGCAATGTACTATGTTGGAGAATAAATATTACTTAGCGATGGTGTAAACTCCAAAAGAAGACTCTGGCAGAAAGTGAAAGACATTGGAGTGGAGTATGACTTAATGAATGACCTTGGCTTCAACTTAGGTGTTGCACCCCAGTCTCTAGTCATAAGGTTAGTCATATATTTCAGAGTGGAGGAAAGTTGTCAGAGGAGAGGTCCTAAGGAAGTAGAATAGGAATCCAGAGTAGTTAGAACTAGATGATGTTAATTTACAAACTGAGGAAATACACTGTAACTACTTAGTACTTATAGGAAGTCTGAAATAGGAGGAGAGTAGCTTTGTTATTGAAGGACTGTGATAGTTCTTAGTGATCACTCTAGATGGATGTTCAGAAAGAACTCAATGGAGTTCTTTATTGAATTGAGCTACTACTTATACTATTTTACAGTGGCTGTATGACTACTAGTCTATGATCACCTGACCTAGTCACATGATCTGATTATCTAAGCTCCCATGCTATTTATATCTCAACCCCATTGTACAACTTGAGGTTATAGATTAGATGTTCAAAGGTATGGGAAGTTAGTTTCTTTTTGGGGCTCTCATAACAAGTCTACTATGCTATCCTACTAATTATAATTTTAGAAGAATTATTAGGAGAAATAAATTACATAATTGTCAGATTTCTAGAATATAACATACTATGAGAATAGTCTAATTATATAGCCAGAGAGTGCTACTGTAAAGACAACTTTAAAACAGACTATTAGGGCAATACTAGGCAAACAGGACTCAGAAACAGAGCTAGGACAGCAGTCTAGAACCGAGAATTGGATTTCAAACATCACCACTACTATGGTATATTAGCAGAACTTTATTTGAAAACTTCCTTTTACTTTTAACTTCTGAATTCATTTCTCTATAAATTTGCATAAGGGACACTGTGCTGAAATACAGTATCAGCTAGGGTGCTTTCTTAAAAGACTATATATTTTATTTATTTATTAAAAAACTTTATATTCACTACTACCTATACAGTAGTCAAGAGAACCCTAAATAAAAAGAAAACAGAAAAAGCCCTAGCCTCTTTAGCCTCTTTAGCAGGAAAGGAACATCAGGTGGAGATGTTTGATCAAATTAAAAGCTTCCATTGGCCCTGGCCTATGGCTTCTTGAATATGACATTCTGAGAGATAAGGATTTGCTAGGTTTCCTAGTTATAATACCAGTATGCATGGGAGTGTTCTCCAAGGTCTATAAAGATATATTGTTTCACTTTAGGTTGAAGTTTATTAATGTGCTTGTTCTAGATTAAAACCCAAATGTAAGGGAACACCCCTATTTCCACCCCTAAACTGCATAGCAACACTCCAGAGCAATCTAAGCCTGTTTAAGTATTACTAAAGTAATACTTAAACACACTAGTATAGCTCCAATCACATGGACCCTGACACTTAAGAATGTAAACCTAGTATATAGTGTAGAAGATCCCTTCAGGAGCCTCATTCTAATCTCTGAGGATTCTCCTGAAGGTGAGTTGTATTATAATCACAAACTATAATATCAACTGAGGATTCTCCTAGAGTCTTGTGCTCCAGTCGCCTTTACATCAAACTCCTGCATATTTGAGACATCAGGTTTGTGGTTCCAAAAGGCTTTGTAAGATGTAATATTATCATAAAGCACATGAGTAGAGCAGATGTTCTTGAGATAAAATTCATACTGAACTGCTTTGGACCAAAGAAAAAGTGAGAGGCTAGTACTAGCTAGCATAGAGCATATGTGTTCTATAATAGTGCAGTTCAAGTGCTCTGCAACACTATTCTGGGCTGAAGATTTTGGTGCAGTGATTTCATAGTTGATACCCTGTAGTTTCAACTAGTCAAGAACTTCTTGGTTGATGTACTCCTTGCTACTATTAAACCAGAAACATTTTATTTTCTTTCTAGTTTGTATTCTAGTTTGTGTGAAGATGAAAGTAACATATTTCTTGATAGCATCAAGTACAACATCAGCTTCTTTGGTTTTGAGGAATTTAATGTGACTGGGCCTTAGTAATATTGGTAAAAAAAATAAAATAGTATTTACTATGGAAATCTTTTTGATCTACTTTGCCAAATAGGTCTATATAAGTTATTTCACTAATCTCTGTTATGAATGTCGAGTGGGACTATAGTTATTATCAATCTTGGTCTGATAATGAATAGCTAATAGATGAGATGTTGGCAATGCAAGAAGAGATATTGATAATACAAGACAAAGACATTACCATGCAGTAATGCATTGAATGTCTAAAGACTCTAAAAGACGATAGACTCATAGTATGGACAAGACTCTTTGGAGAAACCTTGGACTATTTTCTTTCTTTATTTTTGGACTTGTGCTAAATAGGACAATATTGGACTAACCCATTATTAGATACTGACTCAACTTGTCACCTTTATTGCTTCTGTCACTGGACTGTCACTTAACTAGTTACCTTTAGTTACAAGTAGTGTTATCACATTGTAATGTAGTCACAATACCTAGTTAGGATAAATATAGCCCAGAAAGAGAAGGGAATGGCAAGTTTTCTTTTTCTGTATTCCCTTTGTAAAATCTTACTCTGAGGAATTGGTACTCTTACTTGTCTTAGGACAACCTTAAGAGTACTACTCAAAGTCTCATTAACATCTTTTCTCTGATATAACTGAAAACCTTAACCGGATCCTCGAGAAAGGAGCATGAAGATATCAAGTGTTAGATATAAGCTTTAAGTTAAAGCACATATTCAACTATAAGGTCTAGAGTCTTAACAATCTCTGTGTAATTGCATTGGAATTTACAGGAAAAAGGTTGAACATGAGATTTACCTGCTAAACAGGTTTTACATTGGTATAAGTTAGTATTTTCATTATGAACTTCTAGCCTATTAACTATATTATGAGTTTTGAGATAGCACAAAGATTTCATGTTCAGATGCCCAAAAGTATGATGCTATTTATCTCAGATATGTGTAATAAATACATAATCAGCAAAACTAGCTAAACAAAGTTGATAAAACCTAGATATCTTGTTATCAACAGCTAAGAGTATTTTTTTCTATGAATAGAGTTCAACTTTATTACCCTTGAAAATTGTAGCATACCTAGTATTTGTTAGTTAAAAAACAAAAATCAGGTTAAATAGGGCTGAGAAACAATGGAGTATATTACACAACACATATATATGTGTAGAGCTGCCAAGGGCAAAGGATAATAGAATGTTACCATGACCAGAAGAGAATATATTACCAATACCAGAAATTTTATGAGAGGAAGTTGAGATATACAAAGAAAAGTTGTTCTTGTTATATACTATTAAATAACTATATCTAAAATCTAAAATCTAATCATTTGGCTGCAAGAACTGCATAAGAGTTAAATCCCAGGTCAAAAACATAAAGTCTTCATCATTACTGACATTCAAATCATTTTGAGCAACATTTGCTTAAGAATTTTTCTTTTTTTTTCTTTTTCTACCCTTCTTCTCTTTCTCTCTACTAACTTGCTTTCTATGATCACTAGCAAAATGTCTAATGTGACCACAGGTATAACATTTGGCAATTGACTTGGCAATGATAGCCAATGCTATACTGGTACCAGCCCGTTTGTAAAGTCATTGGAGTTTAGATAAAATCCAAGAGATAAGTTTGGTAGGATTTTTAATGATGTCTTTTGGAATAGCAAAGATAAAGTTGTTCCAGGATTCAGAAAGAGATGGGAGAAAAGTATAGAAGAAATTTTTCCCAAAAATAGGTTTCCAGAGCATAGCAAGCTTCTATTGGTAAGTCCATATGACATAAATGTAATCCTCAATATCACTTTCCTTAATGCAGTAAGTGCCAAAGAGTTTATGATGTGCTAAGACAATCCCAATGAAGCTCTTAGCCTCAAACATGTTTAACAGTGTGCTTTATGCTACCAACACTGTTGTGCTTCTAGTGATATACACCAGGAGTATGTCTGCAACTTATAAACAAATTGTAGTAAATACTTTCTTGTTTGCTCATTTCCATTTGGTAGCCTTAGCTATATTGGCTAGCTTTATCCTTGATGTAATTATCATAGTTGAGATCAGTGAGGATGTTGCTTATCTTAATCTTCTACACAGAAAAGTTTTCAATGTCTTATAAAGGCTTAATAGTAATGTAGTAGTATTACAAATAGTTACTTACTGTTTGTGATAGGTGCTTTGATACTTTAAAGAGTTTAAAAATGCAAAGTTAGACAAATAACAAAAGATGTTGTTAAGTCTAAGATCTAATCCTTAAATAAAAAGTCCTTATATACAAAATTGTGATAATCTGTGCACTAGAACAGATCATCACATGCTATTACCTATTATTCTACATATGGTAGTGCCTTTATACTTAATATAGTAATAACTTAACCTTATAAAGGCTGTTCTTTGTTCTAAAAAAAAAACAAATGACTATCTATGAATAATTAATAAGTTCATGTACAAATATTGAGGTCTTCATATTTTCACAAATATTAATTGTCTCAGTATTGTTTTAGATTTATTCTGAGTAGTATAAAAAAGACTTTTCTGATACCTAAAAGTGAAGCATAGATCATGGTAGTTTCCAAGATATTAGTAATTTAATATGTGATATCATAGTAGTTACCTACTGATTTACTCAATAGCTTGGCCGATACTAATAGTCTTGAAACATGACTAGTATTAATTAAAAGGTCTTTTTAAGGGCTTTCTAGTACTATTGAGACCATGAGAATTGTCAAAGAATTAGTGGAAATATAGCCAAATGAAGTTTGTGACAAGCTTAGTCAATATTGATTGTTTCAAGATGTGACTAATATTAATTGAAAGATATTCTAAAGAGCTTTCTGATATTATTAAGACCATAAAAATTGTTAAAGAATTGATAGAGATATAACCAAATAAAGTTTGTAATAAAAAACTAATTAGTTATTTCTTTAAGTTTGATTGGGTTCATTTGAACTTGGTCTGTAAAAATGATATATCTAAGGTAATTAAGTTGTTGTTTAGCAAATTTGCATTTTTTTGGCTTAAAATATAAGTCATGTTTTTGTAGTATTTTTAAAATTTGTCAAATACATAAATAAAAATATTATTTATATATACCAAGATAAGATTTTTAGCAATGAGTGATGTAAATATTATATTTATTATTGTTTAAAAAGTAGTAGAAAAGTTGTATATTTTAAAGAATATAACTATAGGTTCATATAGTTCTTAATAGATTTTAAATACTCTTTTTTATTAATTTTATTCTCAAATGTAAATATTATTATATTTAAGTTATATGTTTAATATAGTGAAATTCTTTGATTTTCATAGTTTGTTGAAAATAGTTTAGATGTTGAAAATAAAATAAATATTTTTAATAGTATGTTTGTTAAGATATTGATAATTTTAACATAGTTATAGTTTTTTATCTTTCTTTGCTACAAAAAAGAAAAGTAATATTATTAGTAGTTTGATGTATTCTTTTTGTAAATTTTTTTTAACAAATTTCTTTTGTTCTTTTATTTCTGAAAATAATCTAGTATGTATGCTGCAC
>Ga0153961_1000475_pt1 | contig 10476 bp, 7 predicted proteins | sample TSFL045MetaG_FD_104748 | JGI IMG/M metagenome (GOLD analysis project Ga0153961, IMG submission 104748) | Attine ant fungus gardens microbial communities from Florida, USA - TSFL045 MetaG | ecosystem: Host-associated > Fungi > Mycelium > Unclassified | place: USA: Florida, Withalacochee...
AATTCTGTCATTTGGCCGAATGGTGTAGCTGGTATTGCTTAAATTTTGCAAGCCTACGCAAATTTCACCACTGTAGTCGCTGTCAATTACGCCCACACCGTTTGAAAGTGCAATGCCGTGTTTTATTCCAAGTCCGCTCCTTGCAAATATAAATGCACCGTATTCATTACCGGGCAATGCTATTGCAATGCCTGTAGGAACGGTAACACGCTCACCTGCTTTTACTGTAACAGGCTGTTCTATGCAGGCGTATAAATCCATACCGGCTGAACCCTCTGTTGCCCGTGAGGGAATAACAGCATTTTTCTGTAACTTTTTTATTTTTAAATCCATGTGAATTTTCCTCCATAAAATTTCAGGGCGTCATAAAACACCCTTATAGTACATGCCACGTGTGTGACCGCCTTCAATTTTGGTTTGATTTTTAACAGCATTTAAGGCTTTCAGCTTTTCTTCATTATTTTCAGTGGAAAAAAGCATTGTGTAGAATCCTGCGTTTTTTATTTCTTTCAGCCTGTCGCCCATATAAAGTGGAACGCTGTTAAATATTTGTGTACAGCCGCCGCTGCATTTATACGGGAAGCTAATCCCCTTACGGTCGGTAATATAACCCATACCGCCGCACTCTTTGCAGGTTTTCGTTTTTGAATTAACGCCGGGGCAGTTTCTTGTCAGCATAAGCGGCAGCTTGCCATATATTAATATACCTGTTTCTATATTACCGCCTAATGATTTTGTTTGCATAAGGGTAAGTTCAACAGAAGCTGTTAAGTCGGTAACGCCGATTTCTTCAAAAAAATATACGCTTTCAGTATTCATTACGTTTAGTCTGAAGCCGCCGTGAATAGTAAACCCAAGCTCTTTAGACAGCGGTATTGCACCTAGGTTATTTACCAGAGTGTGGGTAATGCCAAGCTCCTTTGCCCTTTGTAAATTCTTGCGCACTGCGTCCTCTCTGCCAAACATACCTGCTGAAATTTCTATGCCTAAATTAAAACCGTTTGCCTTTAAGCTTTTAATAACCTCAGTTGGTGTAAATTCGGGAATAAAAACAAGCTGGCATTGTGAAAATTCCTCAGGAATGTCCCAATCCGAAAAAATTGCTCTTAACGGCACACTGTTCTTTTGAATTACGGCAGATGCTTTATGCAGGTCAATATCGTTTATCTCGCCTGTTCTATAGGCAGACATTCTAAGCTCTGTAAGGCTATGAAGGGTTTGTCGTCTTAGCTTGTTCAGAGAAGAAGCGGGCAATGTTGTACCATTTTCAATATCACTTTTAAAAACGGATATTTTGTACGGGGTGCCGCCTGTTTTAAAAAGCTGTTCCATGGCTTTATCCTCTGTCAAAGGCTTGCTGGTAGCCTGTTGCCCGCATTCTCCGTATACGGTGGTGGAGATGTCTGAATAAACAGGTTTGTCAAATACAGCTGTTACTCCGTCAGCCGTGCTCATTAATGTAGTGGGATTTTTTTGAAGAGCTGTTGCGGTCAGGACTGACGGTTTGCTTTTTTTTAAAGAGAAACTCATTGCCAGAGGAATACGCTGATATTCATTTTTATATATGCTGTGGATTTGGTTAAGCACCTTTGCAGTGGCTGAAATTACATCCTCTTTTTGACGTGTGCCAAACATACCGACACCGCGGTTGCCTGTGTAATAGCCGTCGGTAAAGCCGGAACGTGAAAAAACGCTTTTTAGCTGACTGCAGCTTAAAGGGTCGGCTGTGCCGAAATCGTAAAACTGCCTTGCAACATTTACGGCTGACGCTACATATTCAGGCCGTTTCATTCTGCCTTCAATTTTAGCGGAGGTTACCCCAATGACCTTAAGCTTGCGTAAATTTTCCAGTATTGACATATCCTTAAGGCTAAGGTCATGCCCTGTGCCGCCCTCAACCATAAAAGGAAGCCTGCAGGTTTGTGCACATTGTCCACGGTTGCCGCTTCTGCCGCCTAGTATAGCACTAAAGTAGCATTGACCTGATACGCACATACATAACGCACCGTGTACAAATACCTCTAGCTCAATAGGGCATATGCATGCTACCTGTGAAATTTCCTCTAATGACATTTCACGTGAAAGTACTACCCTTGAAAAGCCAAGGCTGTAAAGCAGCTTAGCACCCTGAGGAGTATGTACACTCATCTGTGTAGAACCATGCAAATGCAGCTTGGGCATAGACCTGTGCAGTATGGCAGCAAAGCCTGCATCCTGTACAATTATTGCATCTATATGCAGCTTATAGGCTTGCTGTGCAATATCTAAGGCTGTAGGTAATTCATTGTCATTTATAAGCGTGTTCATTGTTAAATACAGCTTAACTCCTCTTTCGTGGCAAAATTCCACAGCTTCTTTCAACTGTTCCAAGTTAAAGTTTTTTGCAGACGCTCGTGCGCCAAACTGTGTTGTTCCTACATACACAGCGTCAGCACCTGACCTTACAGCGGCTATTAGTGTTTCCATTGAACCTGCCGGTGCCAGAATTTCCAAATCATTACCCTGTATATCAGTATCATTTACATTATTCACAATACATTAACTCTCTTCGTTAAGTAAATTCATAAGCTCTTCGTCTGTTACCACATCAGCAAACTCATCTCTTGTAAAAAGCCGGTCTGGTGTGTGTTTTGCACTATTACTGCTTTGTTTGTTGCTAATGCTGTTTAGTTTGGCAGGTGCAGTCTTTACACTGTTCAGCGTAAATGGCGCAGGCTTTGACCTTGGAGCAGGCGCAGGCTCTGTTTCAGCGGAATCCTCCCCAATATATGTGCCTGCTTTTAGCTCTGCTATTACCCTGTGTAAACCTGCCTTTTCCTCTTTAAGCTGTTCGTTTTCAACTAACAGTCTGTTAAGCTGCTGTGTAGCATCTCTCGCAATAGTTTCGCAGTCGTCCGTCTTTTTAATTAGCTCTCTTGTAATAATTCGCTCCTTTTCAAGCTGATCACAATAATTCAGTGCAGCCACTATAGTTGCCATTTGTAAAGAAAGCTTTTGATCGCTGTCAGCTAAGTGTTTAATACGCTCATCTACAATGTTGGCAATTTTTTGGATATATTGCTCGCTTTCATCAGCTGAAATTATAAACTGACTTCCGCCGATATTAAGCTTAACTTTGTTTTTCTTTGTTTCTTCACTCATTGCTTTACCTCCTTGCTTAGAAATTCTATATTTAACTTATTATACTACATTTAAAAAATATATAAAAGACTTTTACTGTGTGTTTTTACAAAATTTCCGGCAAAATTTCTGTATTTTTAAAACTGATGCTTATGAAAAAATAAAAATGTCGGCATTTTGCCCCAAATTATACAATGCCATATGTTTAGTAAAGAGGCTGTAAGGCATACCGAGTATGTCGGTATGGCGGAATTGGTATATCCTGTGACAAAGCCGTGCAGGTTTAAGCTCTGTATTTGCACCAAACGAAAAAACCGAACTTAACTAAAAGTGTAGAGTTTGTTTTTTTATTGCAAAATCATTTTTATATATTAAAATGATTTAAGGATTATTTAATAATTTAACCTCTATAATAAGCTCAACAAAGGAGGTAATTAAATGTATCTTAACATTTTGAAAAAAGATTTAAAAAGAAAACGTGCTATGAACATTATACTTTTGCTGTTCATTATTCTTGCAGTTATGTTTGTTTCGTCAAGCGTAAATAACCTTATGGCAGTAACAAATTCGCTTGATACCTATTTTGACAAGGCAAATATGGAGGATTATTTTGCGGCAACAAAGGGAGCGCCGGTAAACGGAGAAAGCGTTGAGGAGATTATAAAGGACCTTGAATATGTTGACAGCTATTCAACTGAGGACTGTCTGTACGTATGCACAGACAACACCTTTAAAATTAATGATGAAGCCTTTGACATAACTAATGATTCAGGATTGCTTACACCCTTTGAAAGCTCGCACATAACCTTTTTTGACAGCAATAACAATCCGCTGACTAAGGTTAATGACGGTGAGATTTATATGAAAAAGACGCTTATGGAGGAAAATGATATTTCTGTAGGGGATAAAATAAAAATCACCATAGGAGATACAACTCTTGTATTCACCGTTAAGGGTCATATTAAGGACGCATTGCTTGGTTCATCTATGATGGGAATGCCCAGACTGCTTATAAGTCAGAATGACTTTGATAAACTTAAAGCAGATGACGAGAGTGATTTTTTAATTGGACAGCTTATTTATATTGATACAGACAATACGGAAGAGCTTGCACAGAAGCTGGCTGAATGTTCAGAGATTGTTTTTTCAGGCGATAAAGCATTGTTTAAAACGACATATGTAATAGATATGGTTATCGCAGGCGTACTGCTGGTTTTGAGTATATGTCTTATTTTTATAGCCTTTATAATTCTGCGGTTTACCATTACGTTTACGCTGAGTGAGGAATACCGTGAAATAGGAATTATGAAAGCGATAGGCATTAAAAACCGCAAAATTCGAGGACTTTATATAGTTAAGTATTTTGCTGTGTCGATGGTGGGTGCAGTTGTCGGCTTTATATGCGGAATACCCTTCGGAAATATGTTTTTGCAGCAGGCGTCAGAAAATATTATGATGAGCAGCAGCGGTTATTTAATTAACGCTCTTTGTGCAGTTATTGTTATAGGAATAATAATGCTGTTCTGTTACAGATGTACGGGAAAGGTTAAAAGGTTTACTCCCGTTGACGCTATACGTAATGGAGAAACAGGCGAGCGATACAAGAAAAAAGGTATTTTAAGGCTTTCAAAAATCGGATTGCGTCCCGTACCGTTTATGGCTTTAAATGACATACTTAGCGGAGTAAAACGCTTTGTGGTAATGCTGCTTACATTTACAATCGGAATTTTGCTTATTACAATAATGGCTAATACTATGAGTACATTGAAGAGTGATAAGCTGGTTACGTGGTTCTCCATGTCTGAAAGCGATGTTTATATGGGATACTCAGGCGCCGGCCATAAGTATGCTGCTAACAACGGCCGTGAGCTTATTGAGGAGGATTTGAAGAACATAGAGGATACACTGTACGAAAACGATATTAAGGCGAAATGCTTTGCCGAAGCATTATTTAAATTTACAGTTTCAAACGGAGAATATTCCACAAAATCTCTTTCATTTCAAGGTACGGGTACAACAACGGAGCAATATGAATATATTGAGGGAACAGCACCCCAAAACACAAATGAAATTGCATTGACATATATAGTTGCCGAAAAAATTCATGCTGAAATTGGTGACACGCTTACAGTTACAACATCGCAGGGCGAAAAAGAGTACATTTTAACAGCTATATATCAGTCAATGAACAATATGGGCGAAGGAATACGCTTTCACCAGGACGAAAAATTTGACTATTCACAGTTGTTGGGATTTTTTAGCTATCAGATAAAATATACGGATAATCCGTCACAAAATCAAATAGATGAAAGACTGGAGCTTATAAAGGATATTTATACTGATTATGATGTAATGACAGGCGGTGAATATGTAGATAGTATGATAGGCGCTGCAGGATATATTGACGGAATAAAAAATATTGTTGTAATTGTAGTTATGATTATATGTATTCTTGTTGCAGTGCTTATGGAAAAATCATTCCTTACTAAAGAAAAGGGTGAAATTGCAATGCTTAAAGCAACCGGCTTTACAAACGGTTCAATAATCTTATGGCAGACCTTAAGGATAGCCATTGTAATGGTATTTTCGGTTCTGCTGGCGATTGCTCTTTCGCAGCCGCTGGGGCAGCTTTCAGTTGTAGGAATATTCAGAATGATGGGTGCATACAATATCATCTTTGATGTAAACATACTTGAAACCTGCGTGATTTATCCGCTTGCAGTGTTTGCCGTAACTGTTTTCTCGGTATTCATTGTGGCACAGCAACTACGCAGGGTATCGTCTTCGGAAATAAATAATATTGAGTAATTAAGGAGCAGAATTATGGGAAACATTCTTGAAGTTAACAATCTTTGCAAAACATATATAGTAAATAAACGTCAGAACAATGTTCTAAAAAATGTAAGCTTTTCTGTTGAAAAGGGTGAAATGGTGGCAGTTATGGGACCTTCGGGTTCGGGTAAGTCAACCCTGCTTTATACCGTTTCGGGAATGGACAGTATAACGGCAGGTGAGGTTAGCTTTTGCGGCAGGGATATTTCAACGCTGAGTGCCAAGGAGCTTGCAGACGTTCGGCTTGACGAAATGGGCTTTATTTTTCAGCAAATGTATATGATGAAAAACCTGACAGTACTTGACAATATTGTTCTTCCTGCCTGCCAGTCAAGAAAGAACAGTCTTTCCAAAAAAGAAAAGATTGAATACGGTAAGGAGCTTATGCGAAAGCTGGGAATAATTGAAATTGCCGACAATGATATCAACGAGGTGTCGGGCGGACAGCTTCAAAGAGCCTGCATTTGTAGGAGTATGATAAATCATCCGCAAATGATTTTTGCTGACGAGCCGACAGGTGCATTAAACCGAACAAGCTCCGAAGAGGTTATGGACGAACTCAGAAAAATCAACGATGAGGGCACAACAATTATGCTTGTTACCCACGACGTAAAGGTTGCCGCAAAATGCACAAGGGTTATGTACATCGTTGACGGAAATATCAAAGGAGAGTATAATTTGGATAAATGCAGAGATGAAAGGGATTTACGTCAGCATGAGCGCAGTCTTAACAACTGGCTTATGGAAATGGGCTGGTAAGCAAATAAATTTTGTACGAGCAATTATTTTGACGCAACCGTTAATATATAAAGGATTGATTTTATGACCGACATACTTGTTGTTGAAGATAATATTGAAATGGGAAATTTGCTATGCGATTTTCTGAAAAACGAGGGTTACTCCGCAGTTTTGTGTGCAACAGGAGAATCTGCCCTTGAGCATTTTGAAAAAAACAGTGCAAGGGTTGTTGTGCTTGATATTATGCTTCCTAATATGGACGGTCTTGCAGTATGCAGAAAAATCCGTGAAAGCTCAAATACTTCTATAATTATTGTCAGCGCAAAAACTGAAAAGGACGACAAATTAAACGGGCTTTTGCTTGGTGCTGACGATTACATAGAAAAGCCCTATGACATTGATATTTTGCTTGCAAAAATTAACGGAATTTTTAAGCGCAGATATCAATGCGACAGCATAGCCGACGGCAATGTAAGGCTTGACAGAATAAGCAGGCTTGTATACAAAAATGACAGGCAAATTGAAATGACGCAAAAAGAATTTGATTTGCTTACTATGCTTATGGAAAATTCAGGCAAAACTCTTAGCAAGGATGTTATTTTCAATAAAATCTGGGGCTTTGACAGCTTCAGCGAACCGCAAACCCTGACTGTTCATATAAAATGGCTTCGCCAAAAGATTGAGGATAATCCCAAAAAGCCTGAGAGAATTGTAACAGTCTGGGGTGTGGGTTACCGTTATGAGCAAAGAGGTGACCGGGATTGAAGAGGTTTAATGCCATATTCGTTACCTTAATTTTAGTGATAGCTTTCGTGTTTGCAGGGACAAATATATTTTTGATTTCAACCCAAAACGAATCGAGAAGCAGACCCTACAGAGTTGAGGTGAATCGCATAGAACAAGCTATTATTGATGATGGATTTGACAGTGTTGATATTGACAGCTATGACTATGTAACGAATATTGAAAGACTTAGCGGTAGTAACGCAGATTCTTTCTATAACACAAACAGTGACTATTTGATTAAACAAATCAACGACGAAATCTACCGTTTTGACTACCACTACTTCCCGCAAAACTCTCAGGTAATTATTATACTAAATATTTCACTTGCGGTGATTGCAGTTTTTGTTATCATATTCGTTATATTTCTGAAAATGAATATTATCAATCCTTTTAACAGGTTAAAGAATATTCCTTACGAGTTATCACGGGGTAATCTTTCAGTACCTCTTAAAGAAAGCAAGGGCAAATATTTTGGTCACTTTGTGTGGGGGATGGACTTACTCAGGGAACGGCTTGAAAAGCAAAAGGTAAGCGAGCTTAAATTACAAAAGGAAAAGAAAACTCTTGTACTGTCAATTTCACACGATATAAAAACACCATTAAGCGTAATTGAACTGTATGCAAAGGCTCTTGAAAAGGGTTTGTATAAGGACGAGCAAAAGAAAGAGAAAATTGCCGTAAGCATCACGCAAAAATGTCAGGAAATCACAAAATATGTCAACGAAATTATTAAAGCGTCAAATGATGATTTTCTCAATCTTGAAGTAAATATGAGCGAATTTTATTTGTCGGAGCTGATAAATGAAATCAATATTTTTTACAGGGATAAGCTTGATTTACTGAAAACAGATTTTACAATACTTAAATACTGTGATTGCATAGTTAAAGGTGATATTGACCGCAGTGTTGAGGTTATGCAAAATATTATGGAAAATGCAATAAAATATGGCGACGGCAAAAGCATTATAATTTCATTTGAACAGGAAGAGGACTGCGTTATTGTATCAATTTTAAACAGCGGCTGTACACTTTCCGAAAATGAAATCCCACATATTTTTGACAGCTTTTGGAGAGGCTCTAATGTAGGTTCCAACAGCGGCAGCGGTCTGGGACTTTATATATGTCGTCAGCTTATGAAGAAAATGGATGGAGATATTTTTGCAGGTTGTACTGACGGAACAATGAGTGTATCAGTCGTTTTCAGAATGGTTTGAAATCTATACTTCATTTTAATGATATCATCGTTAGGTTATAGTTTTATCAAGTTCGATTGCAGATGGTGTTGATTTACTGTTTTGTATGTTATGCTTGTTAAATGATATTTATAGGAGTTATATTTTACACCGAAGCTTTGCACTTCCGGCATTAAATACACGAGGGAAAAATTATGATTTATAGAATAGATAACAAAAATATTTTGCTGACAGCTTTTTTAGGCAGCTCAGCAGAATTGCTAATAAAGAAAACAAACGATTACAAAACCCTATTTTTGCCTAATGATAAAATTGCAGATTCGCAGAAGCTTATAAATGTTATTTCAAAGGAAAAAATTAAAAATGTAATCAGCTTTGGGCAAAAACCGAATATCAAAAATAAAGTACATATTGAAACAACCGCAAAAGACGGTAAGTATTGCATTGACACTAATTTTAATTGTGGTAGCTTAAAGCTGTTGCTTGAAAAAAACAATATTACTTCAAAAATCTCGCATAATGCCGGAACATCATACTGTAACGAATTATATTTAAATGGTTTGAAGTATATTTTTCAAAACAATTTAGACATAAAAATGGTTTTTGTGCATATTCCTTTTAAAAAGAATGTTGCTGATTTTGATAGCTTCTGTAAATGTATTTTTGACGTTATTGAAGGAATAGTAAGCCTCTCTTGAGTGTAACGATGGGTTCATCTATGAAAAATTTAAAAAAAGTATTGACATTTCAAATTAAGTGGTATATAATATCAAATGTTCGATAAAGAACATATAAACAACACTGAATATGCGGGTGTGGCGGAATTGGCAGACGCGCTAGATTTAGGTTCTAGTGTCAGCAGACGTGGGGGTTCAAGTCCCTTCACCCGCACCACAATAAAAAGCTCGATTTTATCGGGCTTTTTATTGTTGTAGAGCAAAAAATAATTGGCATACACGCAATACATAGCTTATGTGTATGCCAATTTAATTATGTAATAAGGTACAAATATTCACAACAGCTCTGAATGTTCGGAAGTAATTTTGTGAATTTCGGTTGTCTGAGAGTGTATATGACGTCCGAAGAGGGAAAGGATATTACACTTTATCGTTTGTATAAGGGGGGATATATATGTATGTTCTCTGTACTGCAAGGTCTGCCACTAATCGGCATATAAATCCAGAAGAACAGACTTTCGCTGTTTTAGAGTAAAAAATAATGGTCATAGTGCATAATATAAACTTATATGTACGCCAATTTACTTTTTAATAATTTACTTATATATTGATTGTATTAATAATAAAACCATTTTATGCAGGGCATAGTGTTACTATAATAATTTTCGGTCTAATCGCCATATATTTCCTTTATGGCCTCGTTGTCAAAGCGGTAGTTCTTGTAGTAATAATATTTATCATTGTCGGTGATTTCTCTTATTATCCTGCAAGGGTTTCCTGCTGCTATAACATTATTTGGAATATCCTTGGTAACCACACTGCCCGCACCAATAACCACATTGTTACCCACGGTTATTCCGGGTAGAATTACGGTGTTGCCGCCAACCCAGACGTTATTTCCTATTTTTATCGGAATACCATATTCGTATGTAGAGTTTCGTGCTGTAGGATGTACAGGGTGCCCTGCTGTATATATAGCTACATTTGGTGCGAATAAAACGTTATTACCAATTTCAACCTTGGCTACATCTAAAATTATGCAGTTGTAGTTAGCGTAAAAGTTATCGCCTACAGTAATATGACTGCCATAGTCACAGTGAAACGGCTGCGTAATATTGCAGTTTTTGCCC
>Ga0153961_1000481_pt1 | contig 10421 bp, 6 predicted proteins | sample TSFL045MetaG_FD_104748 | JGI IMG/M metagenome (GOLD analysis project Ga0153961, IMG submission 104748) | Attine ant fungus gardens microbial communities from Florida, USA - TSFL045 MetaG | ecosystem: Host-associated > Fungi > Mycelium > Unclassified | place: USA: Florida, Withalacochee...
CTATAGGTCGTGACAGAATGTTGGATGCAAATCAAATTTGGGGGGTCTCCCAGACTTTCCTAGTGTGGAAGTGAGCTGCCAAATGAATCATGTAATCTCCCAAAATTCGACACTTTCTCCCTCAGTCATCTACCACACCAGGTGACGTCTGAGTATTGTATTTTTATAGAAGGTTATGGCCCCCCCCCCCTAAAAGCCTAAAACACCAAGATTGCGTACATGCACGCAAAAAAAATCGCATATATCCACAAATCAAACACATACATTCATAAATTCAACATTGCACACATCCAAGTTCGGCGATTACGGCAACACTTGCCTTCCAGAACAGGAACAGATCGTGAGTGAACGTTTAGCGACCACCATCAGCAAGGTAATTGATCATTAACTAAAAACGCCCGTACGTTGTCTGACTTGAAGCAGCTGCATTTTGCCGTAGATCCAAGTCATATATACAGCGTTGGTTCCTTTTTTTCAACTTCCATAACATGACTGATAGCCTTGGCAGGATTTAGAGACACAAGAGGAATCCTATGACACAATGAAAAGCGTTGCAATTTCAGACCAAATGTGCCGTATTATCAGAGTTTCCCGTGATCACGGAAGAAGCGGTCAACACCTGAAGTGGTCATATCGTATGTTGATATTAGATTTATGCATGAGTCCCTCCTCTGAACCAGGCTCGCGAGTGAGTATTTTTTGCCGTTGGGAATATTTTTTGAGCTCACTTCCCTCACGAGCTCGAGCACAATAAACTCGATTCACCATCCATTTTGGGTGAGCTTTCAATGTTGTTCACCCTGATGCTATTGTCCATCTTAATTTCAAGGCGACCATTGACGTCGTCAGAGAATTTGACAATCAGTGACTGGAAATTTCTCGCGCTTTCCGATGAATTCTGAATATCAATCTAGTCACTGATCTACTGAGCCGATCGAACAAAGTAGCACTCACTAACAACTTGAATAGCGTGTACCAGGAACGGCCAAACTGGGTTTTCCATTGCTCTAACTATTGGAGAACGAACAAGGGAGTGTGGGATGTTATCACGAGAAGAACAAAGACACACGAATCATCGAAGCAGCCATCATTGTCCCAAGAATTGAACCGTGTAGGGAACTCGATCCAGACGGAGAAAAGTGGGAGTATTGACTCGAGTTACCGTACCACTGACCACAGTCCAGATTGTATCGTTCGATCATCATGGCAGCTAAAATCTCTATAGATGAGATTTATCTTACCGAGTCACATGACAACGACCTATGTTCTCGGCCTTGACCTCGTCTTAACACTCATGTTGACACTTGACTCTGAGCTTGCAAACCGATGTCAGTCTGTCTGACACTGCGGATACTCAAGGCGATGATGATATTGACAATCTATTTGCGATCTCACGCCCCGGAGATGTGGTGACTACAAAATCATGGCATCTGAGAACGTCAAATTCCTGGGATATAATTGAGGTACGTATAAAAGTTGATATCATCGAGTGTAAGGGTGGTATGGAGTTTGAATTCTTCTTTCAGATGATAATCAGGTATCAAGGCCGAATCATACACAACATGGTGTATTCAGAGAATCGTGTCTCATTCGAATAGGAGAAGACATGTCCATCTTGTCCTCCAAACATGTTGGTCACAACAGAAATATATGCCTATAGGCTCTCTCATATGAATTACTGACCATTCTCAAGGGCTTTCAGGACTCGACACCCCTTCTGAGCGGGATCCGCACTGCCTTTATTGAACGACTTGCCCCTTGAGTTCGTCAACGGGATCCTGCGCAAAGCATAATATTGGCCCATCATCGACAGGATCTGTGACTCTCACTTTCAGGTACAATCTGCGAAAACATGGATGGAAGCTTTGATGCTTTCTTTCTTATATCTCAAACTCTCGGGGGATCAAAACAAACCTGCAACGGGCAGCTTGCAGTAACGCAGACTATGACATCTGACGGAAGAAAGATTAACAGAAGTGGGGTTCAGATTCACGAGCAGAGGCTTAGGTTGGGAAGAGATTTCTTGGGATAAAGGGTGTGCTTCTCATCATCCGATGATATTGACGTATGCTTATCGATTTTCAAGCTTCGTACGCTGGCTCATGGCCATGGTTTGATACAGAAATGACTCTTCCTCTGATAACACTACAATCTCATTGCGACCATCAACAAACGAACAAATCATTTCACCCACTCCAAATTAACAACAGCAAAACAATAACCACGATCCAACAACGAATCTCTGACTTTGCCCTCCAGCAACTTTGAAAAAAATTGACATTGTCCATTCTATAAGATCCATATGTTCTCCGATACCACCGAGCTCGTGAAAACTCCTTCAAGAAATCACGACATGTCTTCTCCATCATCAAAAACGACCATGTAAAAAGCCAGTATCGTGTCTGCATTGGACAAAGGATCAAGAAAGTGGAAAATACGTGTGAGAGAAAGGGGAAGCGCGGTTTCGAGTTGGTTCTAGAACTTGTAAACGGAGTCATTCATACAACTAGTCGTGTTGGGTGGCTCCCACTAGGCGCATGGCTCCCACTAGGCGCACAGGTCTGTGCCGCTTAGTCATCCATCAATCATGGAATAAGTCTGGTTATTAGGCTAAATTCAATGCAAAACACATTGAATTCACAAACAAATTTGACTCAGATAACACAACTATGGCCACAGCCTTCCCAGCTGACAGCCTCCCTCCTGAGCGTTATTTTGAGTTGCAAGAGACCCTATTAATGGGCTAAATCAAGAGGCTATGTATTTACAACTCAATGTGAGAGAAAAATGGCTTCTTAACTGTTTACTATACATGCAGTCCAAGCTGCCAGCCTCCCAATATACTAGACAAGCCCCTAGATGTAGAAAATTTTATGCAATTGGCCATAAGATGACTTGGAGGGCATGCCCTTGACATTATTCAGACATATTATAGTTGGTATTTCGTTGGTGAATTAAACTGGAATTTGAATTTATCCCATTACTAATGAATGACTAAGCAGCACAGACCTGTGCGCCTAGTAGGAGCCGTGTTGTGTTTACGATTTATAATAATTGCATCATGGGTCGAAACAACTGAGTACTATTCATTGAACTCAAGGAATGACAACATAAAATAGAACAAGGATTCAATACATACACTAGTTCAAATTTCATCATAGCACACCACAAAAAGGCTTCTCGACTGCAGCAATGATAACTGTGGTTCCTGTACTTTGTCGTCCGTTGAGTCGAGCGTTCTCAATCAGCCATTGAGAAAGTGTCAAACTTTGGGAGATTACATGATTCATTTGGCAGCTCACTTCCACACTAGGAAAGTCTGGGAGACCCCCCAAATTTGATTTGCATCCAACATTCTGTCACGACCTATAGGAAGTCACCCAGTCATCAATTGACAGCTATTTGTCTGCCGTGATAGGGAATGACATGACGTTACTGCTTCTCATTCGCCACTACCATGTCAACTGAGATCTGGTATCTCTTCTTCAACAATGAGAAAGAATTACTTGGTACACTCCTTGCAGTAAAGGTCCCACATATTGGTGGTCTGAAGATAGCCATTGAGGAACAATATTCCGAACTGAATGTCAAAGCTCATCGTTTAGTCGCTTGGCGATGTTGTCCACCCAACTCACGAAAGAGCTACAGAAAAATCTTTCAGAAATTGATTTTGGTAATAAAGAACAAGTTGTCAAGCTTGCCAGCAGGGCTAAAGTGGCGTCTCTTGGGCTTGGCGAAGATGAAGTATTGCTAATCCAAGTTCCTGATGCAATTTCAAATTCATCTTTGTTCTCAACATTCTCTAGCTGCGACAAATTTAGGATCTAAGAAGCATAAGCTCGAAGAGGAGAACCCTTCGACCAATTTGATCAAGGGTGAGACTTGGCCATTAATACATATCTGTTCATTATTTTTTTCATTGATCATACAATCAACTCATCAATTGTCCTTGGTTTTGAAACAGCAATTTCAAGCCTGAAAAAATACTACAAAGTCCTTGGACAAGATCTGCAGAGCTTGACTGTGAAGGAGACTGTTGGTCCCTTTCCATTATCACTCAAAAGCCAGTATTGTGTTCACGTTGGACAAAGGACCAAGTAAGTGGGAAATACGTGTGAGAGAAAGGGGAGACGCGGTTTCGAATTGGTTTTAGAACTTGTAAACGGAGTCATTCATACAACTAGTCGTGTTGTGTTTACGATTAATAGTTGCATCCATCATAGGTCGAAACAACTAAGTACTGTTCATTGAGCTCAAGGAATGACAACATAAAGTAAATGAAAACAAAACAAGGATTCAATACATACACTAGTTCAAATTTTATCATAGCACGCCACAAAAACATCATTCACAGCCAGCTCTCAATTTACACAACACCAACCCTAACTTGGCGCTAGCTCTACTCTTTTTACCTCACCCAGTCAATTTCAACCTTTCACTGCCACGGGGTAAGAGTAGTATTTCAACAGGCAAAAAGGAGCAGGTGGCGAAGGATTTGCTAAAGTGATGGGTTACATCACTAGAAGGTGAAACCTGTGGGACAAGTTTAGCTGCATCGATAAGGATTCAGCTCGTTCAACAGGCTGCAGCAGTGATAGTTGCTGCTTCCTGTACTTTGTTGTCCGCACCGAGTTCGTTGAGACGAACGTTTTCAACTAGCCATTTCTTTATTTTTTTTGATCAGCGTTCAGTTGAGTTTGGGCTACTAAGAGGAGCTTTTTGTCACAAATAGCGGAGGAGGGATAATGTTGGTGAGTTGGGTCGACCGATACCACGCAATGCTATCCGCATTAGTCCGCAACAGAATGCCGCACTCATCACAGGACACTGTTCGAGATCTCACGCCCAGTGGAATACATGTAGGGGTGGGGGGTAGTCCAAGTATACCAAGTTCCTCTTTCCGCTTATCATTCTTCACAGCAACAAACTACTCAACAACGTATCTTGTTCTCTCCTACTGTCACCGGATACTGCTCATCTTCATTGACCGCTACAATAATGATGAGACCCTCCGTTTGAGCTTCCTCCTTCGGACCACCATCTCGTCCTGTCTATCACTGTGAAATAACATCACCTGTCGAATATTTTCCTGCAATGGCTTCAGAAAAGTTCACAATACATACGTGGAGTTCAAAACATAAACATCGCCACCCGATACAGCAACCATGGTCTCCGCTCCACAAAAGAGGCGCGAATAATTTTACCAACCATGTACGCGGTTTATGAGATTTTGAATATCGTCACGTGCTGTCATTTTTTTTGGATCATAACGCGATGCTCGATCGCAGTCTGCGGTAAAGTCGATGTCAAACAAAAATCGAGAATACATTGCGCTTCGGCACACGTCAAATCAGACTTAAGGCGAGCAACATTTCATCGATCTGGACAAGCCATAGTGGAAAGCTACCGATTTTTTGCGCTGTGACAGACCGACAACATATCTCATTGATTCCAGTACCAATGTGACACGCCAAATTCTCGGCGCAGTGAATAAGGTACAGTGGGGGGATCCAGAGTGGCGTTTAAAACATGCCGATCTATGAGATTCATTGCTCATGTCCCATGTTTTTTTTACATTCGGCATTTCTATCCGGTTCAAAAACAGCTAGACATGAGATTCACAATCCTGGTCAAGATGAGAATGTGTTCTTGAAGTGTTTAGATGATCGTGACTCATACTTCCGCAGTTGTGGTGGTAGAAGTTCCCTAATGGTCGAGCAGTAATGGTGTCGCCCTGATAGTACTAGACTTCTGGATGCTGGTTTTGAAGATGGAGATTACGGTCTACATCTGAGTATCCCCTTTCATGATCCTCTCAAAATCTGCCAATATCTTATGTAGTGTAGTCTTGGCAGTAGTGGTAGTGGAGAAATCTATCTTAGAGAGTATCCCATCCGTGGATGGGTGGTTGGTTGGTCCTAGGGTGACTAAATTCTCCCCATGTTCTATTGTACGGAACGAGTACTAGCATTGTCATAACTATCTTGCGTTCAATAACGTAATATTTCACGTAGTGTTCGGGACATTTCTGTCCAGTCAAGCGAATGTCCCTGAATGATGGAGATGTCTGGACGATGTTGTGATTATTAATGTCAGTTGAAATAAGGTCAGTCAATGACTTATGGTTCACTGCACGGGAGGAGAACAATTCTGGATCAGCGTGGCATTTTTTTCCTGGAAACGGATCCAGGTCTAGTGAAGCAAGGACCAGAGAAATTGAAAAGTTCAAAAAATTCACACAAATAGATAAACATATATATTACCGCTCCAACTCAGTGGCTCGTGGAAGTAGTAAGCACTTGGGAAAGTAGCCCGATAGAAAAGACATTATGTAGGTCGCGAGCCGTACAATACGGTACCAGATATCGGAGCTGAATTGACATACACAGTTCAGTTCGTCCTCCCGTTTTCTCTCCGATCATGAATTCAAGGAACTTGGAACTTAACTTGACCTGAGGACAAAGTAGATGATTTAGGATGGGAAGGGACTCGGAGATATGTCGTGCTTATCTATGTGATGCCAAGCGTTCGTTTCATCCACTCTAACTACGTCGTGTGAGCGATGAATGTAAAGTCGAGTGCCCGCGTATCTTCAGAGTCCTCTTTCGGGCCCCTCAAATCTGAGTGTCAACATCCTCTGTCCCATTTAAGGGATCAGACATTGTTAGAGACTCCGATGACTGAGTTGACCAAGTTTCCGAACAGTAGCTGGAACTGTGTCCGATGAAATATACAAATCCGGAAAATGAGACCCTATATCACCAACAGAGGAGCATATGCAAGAATCAGATGACATTCATAAAACTCGCAGAAAGATCTGGGGTTCTTGTTGTGAGTCACAGCCACTGCCTTCCTTCTAAAACTCCAGTGCTTGACAATTAACCCAGCCATTCATATCGGAATGGTCGATGCTGGGAGTCATAGTTTGAGATTTCTGAATGTTAAAGTAGGCGCTGAGAATGTTTGGTGTACGGAATCTAGATGTTGACTTACACACATTCTCCCGCCGCTGTAGCGGGAGGGGGAGAATCACATGCTAATGGAAGGGTTAATTATCGTATGAGGTGCCCCGTGGGTAGGTTGGAAAGGTCCCTGGCCAATGATCATAACTAACAGACTTGACTCAGGGAGAACATCTCCCAGAAGTGAGAAGGGTATTACAGGATATGACTGACCCATTATGATAGCTTTAGGTCCATTTTAAGAGCAGTTGCATCAAACAGTCCCGTGGCGAATTTGGTTTCCTGAGACTTTCTAGATTCATCTTTCTATTCTAGTTTTTATGTGCATAGTGAAATGGCTCTTGATAATCAAGGGAGGGGAGATGCTATGAGGATAGGTCTCAGAGGAGGCAGGGCAATAAAGATAGTGCACGGTTGAAGCTCAACAATTAACAGGCAGGTGCCTGAAGTCCGAACGAAGTGAGTCAATATATTAATGATAAAATCTACCAGATACACACCTGAAGTCCGAACGAAGTGAGTCAGAATGGTGAGTACAGTTATATATGGCTACGAAAATTGTTGCGATGACTAATAGGAAAATTTTCGTGATGAAATGGAGACAAAAATCAAACTAACTGTGGTCCCGGCTATTGAAGAAATCCCGAAACCGGTCTCGAGTTGCACCCTTCGACAATAGGACCAATGGAGTGCTTGTTGTTGAAAACTTGGAAACCGCGACTACTGGTGTGCAGCTATTTTTACCCCTGTTGTGATGGGAAGTTTTGTTCGGTCCACTGGGAAATTACTGCGGACTTTCACAGAGATTGTTGATGATTGCTGTTGTAGTAGGATGAACGCATGCAATCATAAGCACAGTATTACATCAGCATCCAATTAATAATTCTTTTCTTTTCTTATACATCATCATTCTATGACATTGCAAAAACAAAATGCTACGGACTGCGTTCGAGCTACGGACTGCGTTCGAACACCGTGTAATAAATTGTTGATTTTTTTTTTTAAAAAAAAAAAGCTATCTGTGGCCCTCCCTTTCCACCAACTTCCTTTAAAACTGACTGTTGGGATAATGGACAGGTAGATATCAAGCTATATTTAGTATTTCTGGCAGAATGTTTTCTGGAAGCGCGATTACCAGTTCAAGTCGCATGACGGTCTCTCAGAAGAGAACTACCTTCTGAGTTTGGGTGTGGTGGTCTCATAACCACGATGTTGTTAACACTGCCTTGTCTCTTCACAGGACAAGAATCGTATAACTTGAACCCTCGACTTTCCCGTTGTTGCCATAGGCTGCCCTCATCATGGATCATACCTTGACATCTAAACTACAACCAGTGAATTTCATGAAAAATGATGAAGAACATGGTTCACATAACACCACACGGCTCTTCGTCGGCAAAAAGACTATAGTCAATTTTCGCATCCGTTTCTTCCTATTTTGCTTGATTGAAGTTGGTTTCATCATTTTAGCCTCTGTGTGCCTAGCCAGACCATTGCCCCTCACATTCGGATTCAGCGACTCTAAAATTAAAGGTGGCTTCACTGTCATCTTTATCGTATGGCATAGTCTGGCAGTTCTTGCTGGTGGAAAAATCACCATCGATGCTTTTAGTCGGGAGTGGTCCGTTCAATCGGAACATATAGTTCCTGGGACCACTGACAGAGTATCAACTATCGATTCTGGATTACTCGACCGCACCTTACACTGTCTTTCAAAGCATGCCAGTAGCACATTTAGGCTCGCTTTCCTAGCTTCACTGGCCCTTATGGTGCTTGCCCAGCTTGCACCTGGGACGATTAGCACTATGGCGATCGCCGTTCCGACCAGTTTTCATGTTGCTAGACAGGTCTCCCAAATAAACGATGGCAACCTCCAACAATTTCTTACCTCCTCAAAACGTGCCAATCTCATCGTTAGACAAGAAAAAATTGAACTTGCACAATTCGGGCTCAAGCTTCCCGCTAACACGCTGATGTCTTTGCCACCCTCTAACGAATCCCATAGAACCCTAGAGTATAATACTGACATCGTCGAATTTCGCCATAACTGTCGCTGGGAAGCCCCATCCATCGTCAGCGAAACAGACCTATTCATTTCTGCTGCAGGGCAAATATGGAGTGTTGATCTCATCCTTGGTGGTCAGAGTCGGGAAAGAGCGGGTATGCTCCATGATAGGCAAATGGTGGGATGTTCTGACGATACTAGTTTTCCCAGGCTCTAGTATTAGTCCCCTCTCTCTTACCGACTTTTATGCCGTGCACACAAGTGCTAGTGCTTACTTATTCATCGGGGGGAATTCCTCTTTTTGCAAGAGTATCTTGGAAGAAATTTACTATTTTTGCGAGAGCACGTCTACAACACCACGATTTGCAATTAATCTGGTAAATTTGCCTGCCACTTTCGTGGAACAAGGTGTTGGTGTCATCACAAAGTCAGGTAGACGGCCTGTTGGTCCTCTTGCCAGTGTTCTTGTGTGCGACGCACAACCCCGAATATCTGGTGGTCGTGTTCGTCTAGAAAATGATGGGACCGTCAATGTGATATCTTCGGGACAGCCACCTGATGGTAGTTTCCCCTCCCCTGCAGCAAACCTTATCTTCTTGAATGCATTCCATGACGCACTTAGTGAGCTCGAGACGTTCGAGCCCACCAACTTGGTCAACACTATCGCTGCGGATATGTTTATGACCAATACCTCTGTCGATTGGAATGACGCGGAGGACATAGCACCTTTGGATATCCCATACATCAATAAGAATATGGATGACTTCCTGAGCTCCGCAGCGAAAGGTCTCATCGACGGGTACCGCAGGGTTGGACCACGCGCTATTCCTATCTTCGACTCGGTGTCTGTTCTCGGATTGGCGGAGGGACAGCGACTGGTTTTGACAACCTCCAAAGAGTTGTTCATTATTACGGTTGTGTTGGACATAATCTCCACTGCTTTGTTATACACTCTCGTGCGATCTGCCCCAACCTGGGAGGGATATCCATTCAATCTCGCGAACGTCTTCCGATTCTTTTCAGAGGGTTATAGTAAAGAGAGGTGAGGTAGCTGAAACAAGGGTTTTGGGGACGATGGCATCCATGTGTTGCAGATCTAGAGTAGAAAAACATAATGGTCTCTGCACCTGTAGTCATTTTCTCTGACTTTGTTCTGATTCGTTACATTCTCTTTCACAGAAACTGGGACTGAGAGTTGAGATATAGACACATACTAAGAAATATGTATAAGAGCATGGCTGCTGAAGAACTTGCTACATACTCACAAGATATGTTCTTCATATACTCTTTTAGAGGATGGTGGGTTAAATTCTTGACAGTGTCATATGACGGAAAATACCCAATTAATAATATAATTTCCTTTTTATTTTATATTATTACTAATTTTTCGATCCTAAACTCCTGTTATCTACTCCTATAGGATCACGATGTAGACTAATTACTTGTACTCCTCC
>Ga0153961_1000482_pt1 | contig 10420 bp, 9 predicted proteins | sample TSFL045MetaG_FD_104748 | JGI IMG/M metagenome (GOLD analysis project Ga0153961, IMG submission 104748) | Attine ant fungus gardens microbial communities from Florida, USA - TSFL045 MetaG | ecosystem: Host-associated > Fungi > Mycelium > Unclassified | place: USA: Florida, Withalacochee...
CAATTAATATTAGTGGAGATATGAAGGCCTCAATGTTTGCACATAGACTTCATTAATTACCCATAGATAGTCATCTGTCCTTTTCTTAGAACAAAGGACAGCCTCCATATGGTTAGGTTATCATTATTCCAGTACAAAGGCACTACTATATGTAGAACAATAGGTAGTAATCAGGTGATGATCTATACTAGTGCACAGACCATCACAATTGTATATATAAGGACTCATAGTCTGAGGATTAGACCTCAGACTTAACAACATCTTTTGCTGCTTGTCTAACTTTGCTTTTTTGAGCCTTTTGAATACTCAAATCACCAATCACAAATCAGTAAGTGGCCATTTGTGATATTCACTGAAAACCTTAACTAGACCCTCTAACGAGGAGCATAAAGATATTAAGTGTTAGATATAAGCTTTAAGTTAAAACACATATTCAACTGTAAGATCTAGAGTCTTAACAAAGGATCTGAAGTATTAGATGGTTAGAAAGAGAACAGAGAAATTGATAGAAAGATTTGTTGGCTCTTATAAGATAAAGAAGATAGTATCATTGAATGCAGTAAAACTGGAATTGCCAAGTATAGTAAAAATATATCCAGTGGTTAATGTTAGTAGAATACAATGCTATGTAGGGTAAAGGAAGGAGCAACCAGCTCCAGTAAGAATTGAGAGAGAAGAAGAATGGGAAGTGAAAAGGATCTTAAACAAGTGATGAATAAGGGGCAAGAACAAATACTTAGTACACTAGAAGGGATTCATGACAGAATCTGACACTTGGGAAGGAAGAGAAAACTTAGAAAATGCCAAAGAGACAATAGAAGAATATGAGAGGGAATATCAGCAGAACATAGAGAAAGTAAATTGACAAGAAAGAGAAGAAAGAACATTTAGGAGAGGAGAATTGCCAGAAAGATTTATGGCAAAGAAATTATTTGGGTAGTCAAACAAGAGGTATGATAAAGAATACTGGAGAAGGTTAGAACAAAATTGGAAGCAATGGAAAGGTAGAAGAAGAAGAAGAATTTTAGAGACAATCAAAGAGGATATCAGGATCGACTCTCTAGGATGTCCACTTGGGGGCTTAGCTTCATAGTTAGTGATGCTAACCTCTACACTTGCTCCTTTGGCAACTGAGAGAATAGATTCAAGGAAAAAATAGAATAAGATTAGGAAGAGATAGAGTCTACCTAAGGGAGAACAAAACTAAGGTGACTAGAACTAATAGTGCTACTAAAATACCCCAGGGAAATTTGGAAGGAATTTGATAATGACCTAATGATGGAAGCTAGGTTGTACTGAGTAATTGCACATGTATGCATACAGTGTCAACATGTCATGGGTGTGATAGTGCCTCTTCCTATGGTTATACCCTTGTGGTCCTAAGTACATTTGAGAAGGACTTTATGAACATTCTCTTGACTTTGATTGGGTAGTGGTAACTCAGGAGTGGCATCTTGGGTTTGTAAGAGTGAGCCAGGTGTCATGACTTGGCAAAACAGCTAAGTCATTATTTATATTTCTTTTATTTTCTTTTATTTTTCTTTTATCTTAGACTTACTATATAGAAGGGAGTGTGGAAAAGTATCATGTCACACAACAGGAAGTCACATGATTGGTCACATGATAGGTGTGGGAAGATAGTGCACAGACCATGTAGTAGTTGTATAAGTAGTATAAAGAATCCAATGGGAACTCTATTAAGTTCTCTTTGTTAATCGCTGAACAAAGAGCAATTAGCTTTATTCCAGTTTGAAGTTTAGCTTTCTTATACCAGGCTTGTCCAGGTAAAGGGAGTGGAATTTAGATAGCAACTTAGCCACATTATCAAGGTCAGTGGCTAGAATCTATTGGTATTTATCTGGAGTGCTTTCGTAGCTAGACCATTAAACATAGTAAAGCAATGGATCCTTCCCATACTAATCAAGCTTGGAGTCCAATATTTGGGCTATTTCAAATTTGAGGTTGTGGAGAAGGGATTGACATAGTTTGGAATGTCGCTATAGGAGGCTAGTTTGATCTGTGAAATATAGAAGACTGAATGGATTGTGCGAAGATGGTTAGGAAGTTTGATTAGGTATGAGTGAGTACCTAGTCTGTCTAATATCTCAAAGGGGCCTAAGTACCTCTCAGACAGCTTTTTGGAGGGTTGGGTAGAATTAACAAATTTTGCAAGTATGAATATGTGATCTCCCACTTCAATTTTGGGTGCTGGGATATGTTGTTTGTCTGCCAGTATCTGGTAGTAGTACTGAGCATTCTTGATTGTCCTTTTTAATTCCTTATATACTAGCTTCAAGTCCGCTATAAATGTATCTGCCTTCATAGCTCAGGCATCACATAATACCTTCAATTGCATCTTGGAATAATAGCCTTTATTTGTGTAAAATAGAGAGACTCCAGTAGTAGATGAGGGTGTATTATTGTAAGTGAATTCAGTTAGAAGTAGTCGTGATCCAATTACTGATAATTACAGTATATTCTCAAGAATTACTCGAGGGTTTGGTTAGTGTGTTCAGTTTGGCCATCAGCCTCGGGGTGGTATCCTGAAGTGAAATGTAACCTCATATTCAGAGCACTGGCCAAGGATTAGAAAAACTTCAATACAAACTCAGTTCCCCGATTGAACGTGACATAATTGGGAACTCTATGTTTCACAAAGACATATTTAATAAAGAGTTCTAACAATATAATAGCATTGATTGTTCTTACAGTTGGGACAAATATTGCCTGTTTAGTCAGTCAATCCACTACTACTAGGATATCCATATAGCCTTCTGATAGTGGTAGCTGTTCACTGAAATCCATAGAGATGGATTCCTAGGGTTATGGGAGGATTGGGAGCTGCTTAAGCAATCTATAAGGCTTATAATGCCTTGCCTTGTTCCTACCACAAATATAGTAAGATCATACATAGTCCATCACAAACTCTTATAGGTTTGGCCAGTTGTAGTCCTAATGGATCAGTTAGTAGGTCTTCAATTGTCCTGGGTATCTGGCTAATATATGATCATGCCTAGAGTTGATTACCAGCAAATAGAGGTTCCCAGTATTGGGTACAAAGATTTGTCTATTATAATATAATGTTCTATTCTTGTCCTTTGACCATTACAGATCATCTGTTCATTCTTTATTCCATAGGAGATTTGTAGCAGATTGTTATTAATAGACTGTGATAGCCCTTAATGATCACCCAAGGTGGATGTTCAAGAAGAACTCGATAGAGTTCTTTATTGGATTGCTTGACTACTTATACTACTTTACAAGTGGCTATACACTACTAGTCCATAATCACATGTCTTTCTGGAATGTTCCATGATCACATGACCTTGTCACATGATTGGATTACCTAAGTTCCCATGCTATCTATATCTTGACTCTATTGTATGACTTGATATTGTAGATCAAGTGTTCAAACATATGGGAATTTATTTTCTTTTTAGGGCTCTCATAACACAGATGGGTTGGCTTTTTGGGCTTTTTTAATACATGAGAAAAGTGTTTGAGGGTCTATCACTACTGTCGCTTGCAGTGTTGGGGGCTGGTCTATTAGGTGTGCATCTTTCATTGGTAGCTGAAGAAGGGAGAAGATTAGTCTTTGGGTTGGGGAATCTGCTGATAAACTATTTTCATAGACATCCTATTGCCTGGTTAGAGCATCCAGTTTCTTGCCCAACCTCCTTGGTTGGAACTTGATTATCAAATTGAATTGTGAAAGGAATTCTGACCATCTAGCTTGGCATTGGGAGAGTGCTTTGGTCTCGAAGAAGTAGATGAGATTTTTGTGGTCAGTAAAAACTTCTACTAGGTCCATAGTTCTTTCCAAGTAATATTGCTACTTCTTGAATGCTTTGACGATGGCTAATAGTTCTTTGTTGTGCACATCATAGTTGATCTCAGCTGAACTAAAGGTTCTTAAATGGAATGCAATAGGGTGAACCTCTTTAGTAATTCAGATGGAGAGAATGGCTGCTAAGGCACAGTCAGAAATATCTGTTTCCAAGATCATCAGTAAATCAGGACTCTAGTGCCCCAGTATAGGGGCTGTGGTAAATGCTTCTTTGAGAGTATCAAAAGCTAACTGACAATCTGTTGTTCAGTTTTAAGGTTCATTTTTACAAGTCAAGCCAGTAAGCAATGAGGTCAATTTTGCATAGTTACTGATGAACCACCTATAGAAATTTGCAAATCCCAAGAAGGATTGTATATCCTTTACTCAACAGGGAACTGGCCAATCTCAGATAGTCCATATCTTTGAGTTATCCATCCTCAATCTGTCAGCCCCTAAGATGTATCCTAAGAATTCAATCCTGTCCTGGTAGATAGCACACTTAGTGGAAGAAGTATACAGTTTGTTTCTTCAGAGTCTTTTTAATACCTTCTTCACATGTTTAATGTGGTCCTCTAAATTGTCAGAATAGATCAAGATGTCGTCCAGATAAATAACTACATAGACATCTAGAAGGTCTGCAAAGACTTCATTCATGAAATGCTAGAATGTCACAGGAGCATTTGACAACCCAAATGGCATCACCAACTATTTAAAGGAACCATATTGAGTGTGGAAAGCTGTTTTTCACTCATCCCCCTTGGCAATGCACACTAAGTGATAGGCATTTTTTAAGTCTATTTTTGAGTACACTTATGTCTTTCTAGGTGTGTCTAGTAGGTTATTCAAGAGGGGGATTGGGTAGCAATTCTTACAGATGAGCCGATTCAGGCCCTGATAATCCACATATAAGTGCAAGATTCTATTCTTTTTCTTGATGAATAGTACTGGGACCCTGCAAGGTGACTTAGATAAGCATATAGTGCCAATTTGTAAGTTTTCTTCTAGGAATTCTTGCAGGGTCTTCAATTCCAAGGTTGATAGAAAGTAGATGGAGCCTAGTAGAGGCATCTTGTTGTCTTTAATTTGTATAGCTAAGTCGTAAAGTCTGTGATCAGAGAGCGATTTGGCCTTCTGTATACTGAACACGTCTAGGTATTCTCAATAATTATTAGGGATGTTTGGTATCTCCAGGAGGACCTTCTCTTTCTACACAAAGCGACTATTAATTATGTTGGAGTGGGATATAAATTAGAAGCTGATTGCTCTCTCAGATTTGCAAGCACATTTATAGACTAATGCATTCACCAGGGATATCCTGGGTTTGTTGTTGACAGGTTGGTTGACTAAGGACCAGACACTAGGGAGTAGAATAGGTGTCTCAAGCTTTAGGTAGGTGATAGAGGTCTCAAGAGTATATGTCTTTGCTGAAGTAGGGTTCTAGGAGTCAGGGCTAGTTTGGCAGTTAAGAGATTGGGTCTCCAATGGGTGCATAGGAAAACTCAAGGTTCCAGTCCTCTAGTCAATTATAGGGTTATGCTGGGCCAACCAATTGTATCCTAGCACCATGGGATAGGTGCCTTCTAATTTTGTCACAAAGAACTCAGTCTAACAAGAATAGGAGCAAGAAAAATTAATTGGCAATGGTACAATGCAATTCACAATATGATTAACACTGCCATCTATTAAGGTGAGTAGGAGGGGATTGATCTCTCAGACAGGCAAGCAATATTTAGACACAAATAAGGAGTCCATGAAGCAACTAGATAAACCAGAATCTACTAGGGCATGAATGGGCATGGGAATGGAAGAGAATGAGAGTATAATTTCAGAGTGGTAAGTGCTACTGATCCTAGGTGTAGCAACAATTTTTTGGCTGAACTTAGGCAGTCGCCTCTCCTGGGAATGAGGTGACTGCTGAGTCGTTTTTTGACCTGTCTGACAAGTCTATGGAGTGGTCAACAAGGGAAGCACAGGCCTCTATAATCTCTATTGTTCTATAGGTCTATTTTGAACAAGCCCTTACAAGGTACCTAGTCTGTCCACAACATATGCAGGGTTCTAGATTCATGCAATGCTAGTACTCAGCAGGGGTCAGTCACCCATCAGGACCCAGAATGTGAGTTATAACTGTAGATGCTGGCTCCGCATGGGGAGGAGAAGGATTCTGGGGCAAGATCACTCAAGTATAGTCTTGGAGCATTCTTTTTGCTGAATTGCCACCTTCTAGGACAAAGGAGAGTTTTTCTTGGACAGACCTGGATAGCTTTAATGTATAATTCTGCACAAACCTAGCTAATTGAAACTTATGTTTCTCCTCCTAGTGATACTTCTAGAAATCATTATCTATCCTCATTATTGCTCTCTTCAAGCCTTCGAATGACGAGATGTCCTCATGGCTGAACCTCAACTCATTATGGATGCAGCTTGGAATGGCATCTTTCACTACCTTCTAGAGTAATCTGTTATCCTATCAAATGTGATTCTGAAATTTAGCAAATTAAATGAAATAGTTGATGGTCTTGTTATTATGGGGAAAAGAAATCGCGATAATAGCATCCTTGTTATCATCTTTAGGTGAGTACAATCCAAAAAGGTTTGAGAGTTTCTAAATGAAGGCTGGCCATTCTTCCAAGAAGTTGAAGCTTTGGTAAGGGTTTGCCTCATTAATGAATGGCTTGAAGTAATTGAGAGCAATACCACAAAGGTAAGAGATAACAAAAAAAATCTTTTTAGTGTCTTTTGTAAATTCTCCCTCACAGGTGCAAAAGTAGATTTGGTATTGAAATATGAATGCCTAGAGCTTATCAAGGCTGCTCCCACTAAAGAGATTTGGTTTCTTGATCTCTTTGCTCCTTTTTTTGGTTGTGGATTAGCTTGCCTGGCTAATGCCATTAGCAGCACCTATAGGTCTAATCCTAAAGTATCAAGGAGTAGGTTCTGTCCTTTTAGGGGCGGTTCCTTCTATGGTTTCGTCAATCAGTTCCTGCAAAAGCAACTGCTGATTATGGGCCTGGGCTGCTATGAAGGGGTATTTCGTAGGGGTTATGGTAGCCTCTCTGAGGGTAGTAAATACACACCATCTCTGCACATGTGATACTCCAACCAGAGGTCTGGGATGGGAGTTCTAGATATGGTTTGGAATTAGTAGTAGTGTAAAAGTTGAATAGTTTTGTTCTACTGTTAGGATTGACTCTCTAGAATATCTACTTGGGGGCTTAGCTTTATAGTTAGTGATGCTAACCTCTACACTTGCTCCTTTGGTAACTGAGAGGATAAATTCAAGGAAAAAATAGAGTGAGATTAGGAAGAGATGGAGTCTACCTAAGGGAGAACAAAACTAAGATGACTAGAACTAATAGTGCTACTAAAATACCCCAGGGAAATTCAGAAGGAATTTGATGATAATAGGATAGTTGTGCGAAGTCCAGACCTGATTAATCTGAGGAGATAGTAAATAGCATTTCACTAGATACTCCGTGCTGCTATATGCATTGTCACAAGTCCACGCAGGGGATTGACAGTTACTCCTTAAGAGGCTGTCTAGAAACTAGAAGTGTCCTTCTTAGGGCCAATATTGTTTTACCCTTTCTAGTTAATTGAGTTTAGCTACAAATCCTCACTCCACCATCATGATCTCACTCACTGTCATCACGGTATTCCTAACCACCATTATTGCTCTATTTTTCAACTCCATATCCAAGGCCTGGACAGATCTGAAGGATGAAACAAAGGAAGTCTATGCTACAAATGTTCAAACCTTCATAGAAGAAGTCAGAAAAGATTTCGCTGACAAACCAACCAAATGAAGAACAAAAGAACCCAATGATTTTGAAGGAAACCCTGATGAAGTAAGGGCTTGGTGCTGAAGAATGACATTATTCTTTCAAAGTAATGACATCTCAAAGGAATAGGAGAGGATCGAAATGGCTTTAGGAAAGATCAAAGGAGGAAAAGATAACCAGGCCCAATGTTGGGTAGATACTCAGATCAGGAAATTTTTACCCTTTCAAAAAGAGTGGAAGGAGACCGAAGGAGAACTTGACATATCGACCATGGTCAACAAGCCCCCGTTTGAAACTTGGGAGAAAATAGCTGATGAAATGGCACAATTTTTCATCTCAACAGAAACTCAGACGCATGCGATCGAGAAGCTGAACAAATTAAAGCAAGGAAACCGATTACTTGAAGACTTCTGGTCTAAATTTGTTACCTGGAAGGAACTCTCAGGATATAATGAAGTCGCATTAGTGGGTTTATTCAAGAAAGGGATCCATCCAGCATTAGCACGAAAATTAGTTGAGATTGGTCAACTAAGAAACTCAGACTCGTTGGACGATTGGTATGAAAAAGCGTTGAGCTTTGAAAGGTCAAGGAGAGAAGCGATTGAAGAATTTGGAGGAAGGAGGAATATGAAAAACTCAGGAGATATGAAGAAGAAACCAGTTTTGGATGTTCCGAGGCGAGACCCCAACGCGATGGATGTAGACAGGCACAGAGAAACAAGAAGGTGTTACAACTGTGGAGAAACAGGTCATCTCGCTGCAAGGTGCTCCAAACTAAGGAAAGAAAGAAGAGAAGAAGTAAGAATTGTGGAAGAAGTGAAGGAGGATTTTTCCTTGGGCAGGGAGTAAGCACCAACTCGCCTGCCATAATAGACTCGAAAGTTCAATTACCTGATAACATAATGAAAGACTTTTTGGTGCAAGAAAATACGAGACAAACAAAGGTTACTCAATAGAATGGGTAGCAAAGAAAATTTGATAGAGTAACGAAGAAGAAGCAATAGGCATACCGAAAGTATAGGCCCATAGTTCGAGAGAAGAGGAATGTATGAAAGAGAAGCTGAAAGAGTTAAATGGCATAATGGATAACGAAGTCCTGATAGCTCTCAAAGCACTAGAGGAACCCTCGATACTAAGAAAAATGGGAGACAAGCAATTAAATGTTCGGGTCAAACTACAAATAACAGACACTTATAGAACATTTTATAAACAAGCCTTAGTCGACTCAGGAAGCTCCAGCTCATGCATAAGTCAAAAATTCATAAAGGAAAACCTCATTGATACTCGCCCACTACCATTCCCAATTACTTGTTATAACACTGATGGATCAACCAATAAAGATGGAAGCATTACAGAAGTCGTTGAAATGAACATGACTATTGATGATCATCAAGAATTAATACAATTATCAGTAACCAATCTAGGCAACCATGACTCATTTTTAGGATACGATTGGTTACAAAAACATAACCCGACCATCAATTGGAAAGATTCTCTGATAAACCTTCAGAACTGTCGACAATGGTGCAGAAAGATTCATGCCATAGGAGAACCAGAGGAAGAAATCGAAGAGGAAACTAAAGAGGATGCGATAGAGGATGGAGAGAAGATGTTATTCATTAACCTGGAAGAGGAAGCATGGAGAAGAGAGGAACTGAACATAAGGAGTAGGAGTGAAAACTCAGAAGAAGTAGAAGGAGATATCCCGAAAGAATACAAGGACTTTAATGATCGAGTCTTCAATAAGGCTGTTTTTGAAAAGTTACCAGACCGATCCAAGTGGGACTATGCCATTGAATTGACACCAAATGCAATGTTAAAAGATTGCAAAGTATACCTACTAAACATCAAGGAACAGGAAGAACTCGATAAGTTCCTCGAGGAACACTTGAAATCAGGACAAATCAGACCCTCTAAATTACTGTGTGCAGCTCCATTCTTTTTTATAAAAAAGAAAGATGGAACTCTTTGACCTGTACAAGACTATCGACGGCTCAATAAAGTGACAATAAAAAATAAATATCCATTACCATTAATCCAAGAACTGATCAATAAGGTACGAGGAGCCAAATATTTCACCAAACTCGATATTCGATGGGGATATAACAATGTAAGGATCAGAGAAGGAGATGAGTGGAAGACAGCCTTTTGAACCAACCAAGGTCTGTTCGAACCCTTAGTCATATACTTCGGCATGTGCAACTCACTGGCAACTTTTCAACTCATGATGGACACCTTATTTCGAGAATTAATAATGTCAGGGAAGATCGTAATCTACATGGACGATATCCTAATCTTCTCACAAACAATGGACGAGCATAGAAGCATAGTGAAGCAAGTCTTGCAGATACTAGCCGACAACAAGTTATTGCTTCATCCAAAGAAGTGCAAATTCCATCAAACGAAAATCGAATACCTTGGAGTTATTCTATCACAAGATAGCATAGAGATAGACCCCTGGGAAGCTAGGTTGTACTGAGTAATTGCACATGTATGTATATGGTGTCAACATGTCATGGGTGTGATAGAAGAAGAAGAAATCAAACAGAAAAAACTAGAAATTAGAGAGTGGACAGAAGAAGATGAGGAAAAAGTGACCCTTATTATAAGTTATAAAAAAATCCTTGGAACAAGGAAACTTAAGAGGAAAGTAGTATCATGACTTGGCAAAACAACTAAGTTATTATTTATATTTACTTTACTTTACTTTTTCTGTCACAAACTTCATTCGGTCATATCTCCACCAAATCTTCGACGATTCCCACGGTCTCAAAGCCAGCTTAAAGCCCTTAAAAAGATCTTTTGATAG
>Ga0153961_1000483_pt1 | contig 10410 bp, 15 predicted proteins | sample TSFL045MetaG_FD_104748 | JGI IMG/M metagenome (GOLD analysis project Ga0153961, IMG submission 104748) | Attine ant fungus gardens microbial communities from Florida, USA - TSFL045 MetaG | ecosystem: Host-associated > Fungi > Mycelium > Unclassified | place: USA: Florida, Withalacochee...
GTTTTCATCTGGGCCTCCAGCCCAACTTGAACCCTCTACTAATTCTGCATTATTAAGTTTGTATTGAAGTCAGTCTGCTACACTCCCTTCCTACAACAGTCTGTGTCAATAGTTTGCAGTGTTGTTGGTCAGGTTGCCTTGCTCCCTTTCTACAATGGTGTTTGCAGTGTTGTGAGTTAGGTTGCTCTGCTCCCTTTCTATAAAAGGAGGTACCCAGTATAGTGTAGTGGCCTTAAGCACACTAGTGACTCATATTATAACAGTAGTACTTGAGATACTTCAACTAGAGGGCAGTGCGATGATGTTCATAGAAGATCAAGTTCAGTTAATATTACTAATCAGTACACATTATAATAATTGTTTTACTTACACTTTCTACAACAGTGGTTTACAGTATTGTGTGTCTGTTATTGTCATGACTTGGCAAAATGGCTAAGTCATTATTTATATTTCTTTTCTTTTCTTTTTCTTTTCTTTTGAACTTACTATACAGAAGGGAGTGTAGGAAAGTATCACATCACAAGTGTCACACAAATCATGGTCACATGATAGGAAGTCACAGGGTGATGTCATATAATGTCACATGATGGGTCACATGATGAGTATGGGAAAACTATTACAAAAGATCACTTACTATTTGTGATGGGTGCTTTGATACTTTAAAGAGTTCAAAAATGTGAAGTAAGGCAAGTGACAAAAGATGTTGTTAAGTCTGAGGTCTAATTCTCAGACTATGAGTCCTTATATACATGAAAGTAATAGTCTATGCACTAGGACAGATCATCACATGCTACTACCTATTGTTCTACATATTGTAGTGCCTTTGTACTGAAAATAGCAATAACTTAACCTTATGGAGGCTGTCCTTTGTTCTAAGAAAAGGACAGATGACTATCTATGAGTAATTAATGAAGTCTATGTACAAACATTGAGACCTTCATATCTCCACTGATATTGATTGCCTTGAGGTCTTTCTAGGCTCATTCTGAGCAGTATGAAGAGGGCTTCTGATGAGCCTAGAACCAAAGCATCAATTGTGGCAGTTTCCAAGATATCAGCAATTTAATAAACAGTACCATGGTAGTTGCTAGTTGATCTGCCTAATATCTCAGCCAATATTGATCGCCTCAAGACATGACCAGCATTGATTGAAAGGTATTTTTGAGGGTTTTCCATAGCCATTAAGACCATGAGAATTGTTGAAGAATTGATGGAGATATGGCCGAATGAAGTTTGTGACATATAAGGAAGAAAATGTCAGAAAAGAGGAAGATTTTGTGCCCTGAATATAGGACAGGGAAAAAGAAGCCATGGTGGAACTGGGGAGAAGTGGTACAGCCTACAATGGCAAAGGCACAGCAAGAGAGGAGGGTGGCTGTAGTGACTTAGCCTAGACAACTTAATTACCTTCTAAGTCCAAGTTAACAAGGAGAACTCGATAGAGTTCCCATTACTTTCTGTACATTACTTATACAATTACTACATGGTCTGTACACTACCTTCCCACACTCATCATGTGACTGTGACACCTGTGATGTGACACTTTCCACACTTCTTCCTGTGTAGTAAGTCCCAAAAGAAAAAAAAAAGTAAAGTAAATATAAATAATGACTTAGTCATTTTGCCAAGTCATAACAGTAGCCAGAGAGAAGTAAGAAGGATGTTTAAGATGTTAAGAGGAGTATGGCTAAACATTGGAGTGGAAAAGATAGACATCCATGAAGGTGTGATAGTAAAGGCATTTCTGGACAGTGGTGCAACAGAGATGTTTATGGGTAAGAAAATAGTAGCAAGGCATGGGTTTAAGCTGTAAAAGTTAGAAAAACTAGTGGCAGTGAGGAATGTCGATGGCACAAATAATAGTGCAGGAGCGATTACACATTAGGTGGAAGTAAACATGTACTATAAAAACTATGTGGAAAGGATAAGGATAGATATATGCGATTTGGAAAGAACAGAAGTAATTTTGGGAATGCCTTGGCTGCAAGCCCATAACCCAGAAATAAACTGGAAAATGGGGGAAGTCAAAATGACAAGATGCCCATCACTGTGTGAAAGGAATAAAGAGAAAGAAGATAAAAGAGCAAGGAAAGGAAAAAGAGTAGTAATACTAGAGGAAAAGAAGATCATCAGATAGGCAGTAAATGATAAAGAAGATTGGGAAAAGAAAGAGAAAATAGAAGCAGACCACAGGAAAATTGAGAAAATGGTTCCCAAGAAATTCCTGAGGTGAAGGAAGGTGCTTGGAAAGGTAGAATTAAAAAGAATGTCTACAAGGAAAATTTGGGATCATGCCATAGATGTTAGCAATTCTAGACAAGGACATTACGATGCAGTAATGCACTGTATGTCTGAGGACTCTCAAAGACATTTGAACTCATGGTATAGACAGGACTCTTCAGAGAAATCTCAGAGTATTTCCTTTTCTATCTTTGGACTGTGCTAAATGGGACAACATCGGACTAATCTATTATTAGACACTTGACTCGACTTGTCACCTTCATGGCTTCTGTCACTGGATTGTCACTGAACTAGTCATCTTTAGTTACAAGTAGTGTTATTACATTGTAATGTAGTCACAAGACCTAGTTAGGATAAATACAGACCAGAAAGAGAAGGGAATGGCAAGTTCTCTCTTTCTGTATTTCCTTTGTAAAATCCTACTCTGAGGAATCAGTACTCTTACTTATCTTAGGACAATCTCAAGGGTACTACTCAAAGTCTTGTTGATATCTCTCCTCCGATATAACTTCACTAAAAACCTTAACCGGACCCTCTAACAAGGAGCGTGAAGATATCAAGTGTTAGATATAAGCTTCAAGTTGAAACACATATTCAACTGTGAGGTTTAGAGTCTTAACAATAGACCTTAAAAAGACATTCAAACCATAAAAAGAAAGAATCTATTTTCTCTCCAAAAATGAAAAAGAAGAAGTTTAGAAATTTGTGGAGGATCAGTTAAGAAAAGGATATATCAAACCATCAAAATCCACTCAAACATCACCAGTATTCTTTGTAGGAAAGAAAAATGAAAGTAAGAGGATAGTAATAGACTATCATAATCTGAACGACCAGAAGTGAAGAACAACTACTTGCTCTTATTAATTACAGACCTTATAGACAATATAAGGAGCAAGAAAGTATTCATTAAGATGAATCTGAGGTGGGAGTTCAATAATGTGAGGATCAAAGAAGAAGATGAGTAGAAGGAAGTATTTATGACATATGTGGGCTCCTTTGAGCCAACAGTCATGTTCTTTGAAATGATGAACTCACCAGCTACATTTCAGGCAATAATGAATGAAATCCTAAGAGACTTGATAAATATAGGAAAAGTTGCAGCATTTGCAAATGATGTGTTGGTAGGAACAGAGACAGAAGAAAGACATAACAAAATTGTAGAGGAAATATTGAGGAGATTAAAAGAAAATGACTTATATGTCAAGCCAGAGAAATATGTGTAGAAAGCAAAGAAGATTGGATTCATAGAGGTTATCATAGGACTCAATGGAATAGAAATGGAAAAGAAGAAGGTAAATGAAGTACTTAGCTGGCCAGAGCCAAAGAATGTGAAAGATGTCAGAAAGTTTTTGGGCCTTGCAAATTATTACAGAAGGTTCATTAAAAATTTTTCTCAAGTAGCTAGGCCAATGAATGTGCTAACAAGAAAGGATGTGAAGTGGCAGTGAGGATAGGAGCAGCAAAAGGCATTTGACAAACTAAAAAGGACCTTTACAACAAGACCAATATTAGCAGCCCCAGACCTAGACAAAGAATTCAGGATGAAAGCAGATACTTCAAACTATACTACTAGAGGGGTATTATCAATGAAATGCTCTGACTGTCATGACTTGGCAAAACAGCTAAGTCATTATTTATATTTACTTTTCTTTTTCTTTTCTTTTGGACTTACTATACAGATGTCATATTCCGGAAATATGATAATTATGTAATTTCTTTCTCCTAGTAATTCTCCTAAAATTAATAATAGTAGGATAGCATAGTAGACTACTCTTCTCCTATTCCGCACTTACTATAAGTACTGAGTAGTTACAGTGTAATTCCTCAGTCTGTAAATTAACGTCATCTGGTCCTAATCTCATCTGTTCACTCTGACTCCTCCACTCGACTCCTTAGGACCTCTATCTTGACGACTTTCCATCACTCCGAAATACGCGACCAACCTCACGACCGGAGACCAGGGCGCAACACATAAGTTGAAGCCAAGGTCGTTCAATAAGTCGTTCTCTGCTTCGATGTCCTTGCCTCTCTGCCGGAGCCTTCCTTCTACTATTGCTAAGTACATTCCTCTCCAATGTAGTACATTACTCCAGAGTGGAGTGTAGTTTCTATCTATCATTTCATATCTCCGTTCCTCTGGAATTCTATCCTTGACAACAGGAAGGAATGTGGAAAAGTGTCATATCACAAGTGTCATGGTCACATGACAGGAAGTCACAGTGTCACATCACGTGATGTCACATGATAAGTGTGGGAAAGTAGTACACAGACCATGTAGTAGTTGTATAAGTAGTGTACAGAAAATAACAGGAACTCCATCAAGTTCTCCTTGTCAACTTGGATAAGGAGTGGGATTAAGTTATCACGACTAAGTCCTTACACTGACGAGTTGTGGAGACTAGTTGCTTTTATTTCAAAATCTCTAAGTAACACAGAAAGAAACTATGAGATACATGATAAAGAAATGTTAGCTATAGTCAGATATTTGGAAGTGTTGTTACACTACTAGTGAATTTGCAGCAGAAAGTAGCATTTGATACACCTTATACCAACAAATTCCTAACCAGAATTCACTCTAGAACCCATTATAAGTTCTTAGAACATACCAAAGAGTTATATGAAATAGTGAGCAGATAGGTGTTATATTCCGGAAATTTGACAATTATGTAATTTATTTCTCCTAATAATTCTCCTAAAATTAATAATAGTAGGATAGCATAGTAGACTACTCTCTTCCTATTCCAGACTTCCTATAAGTACTGAGTAGTTATAGTGTATTTCCTCAGTCTGTAAATTAATGTTATCTAGTCCTATTCCTATCTCTGTCCACTCCAGTTCCTGTTCCACTTCCTTAGGACCTCTGTTCTGATGACTTCCCTTCACTCCAAAATACGTGACCAACATCACGACTGGAGACTAGGACACAACATATAAGTTGAAGCCAAGATTGTTCATTAAGTCGTACTCTGCTCTGATATCATTTTCTTCTGCGGGAGCCTTCTTTTGGGTTTCTCCATCATTGTTAAGTACTATATATTCTCCAAAGTAGTACATTACATCTATTCCAGAGTATACTTCTTATACTTCTACCTATTACTCTACTCCTCTGTTCTCTGTCTGTTCTGTCCTTGACAGTAGAACTGGACCTAGAGCTTATGTAAATACCTTGAGAGGCAAGTAAGATGAGCTGGCATCAGGTTATAGACAGAGTTATTGGATGAGAATGTTCTAGATCTACCTTGTATGGGATATACCCTGCTAGAGATAGGATACTTACTTTCTAGGACCAGCAGTATACCAGTAACAGACTTAGACAAATAGGCTGTTGATTGCAAATAAGCATTGATAGTATCAGATCAGTTATATTTAGATAAATGACATCTAGGATGTGACTTAGAGATTTGGAACTGTGGTTGAAACTTACTAATATTTGACAGGTAACTAAGGAGTTCTAAATCACAAGCCAACAACAGAGAGAAGAATATCAAAGAAGTAAGAAGATTCTAGAAGAAAATGGCAATGGGAACATGTCATTGATGGGAAGAAATCAGGAGAGGAACATGTAATCAGTAGGGTTTTGGGAGGACTTAGAACAAAAAGAAGTTGAGGGAATTCTAAAAGTAGTAATAGTTTCCTTTTTATATTTTATTCCTTGAGTTTCAGGGCTTTGTAATACCTTTAATATAGTATCCAGGGCAGGATGAGGGGAAAGAGAGAACCTCTTGGCATTTACCTCCATTATCACTGCTTCTGGAATTGTGAAATGTGAAACTTGTCAGCGACTGACTTAAGACCTTAATCCTGGGCTAGGATCAAGAGAGCTCTTCAGGGTGAGAAGAGAACTCAATGGAGTTCTTGCTTGATTCCTCTACACTATTTATATATTTCCCCTATCTATTTGTTCCTATTAATATTACAAGTTCTTTTTCATGTCTGTTTTTCTTCTTTCTCATGTCCATCAGTTGCTCCTGATTCTTTTCTCATGTCACTTATTGTCCCTTCTATCAACTGATTCTGTCCTTTACTGTTCTCACGTTGTTATAGTTGCGTCGACTTATGACAGTACTTCCCTCTTAAGAATTTTCGTCCTGAAAATTTCTTACAACTCATTGTACATGTCTCCTATTTTTCCCATTTCATCTTTTTCGTTCCATTCCTCTATTCTTCTTTCCTCAATTTCTTCTTCTTCCTCTTCTTTGTCGATCTTTCCCTTTCTCTTCCATTTGTTCCAATTTCTTTCCAGTTGTCCCCAATATTCTTCATCGAATCTCTTGTCATCCTATCCATACAACATCTTCGCTGTGTACTTACCCAGTAATTCTCCTTTTCTTTGCCCTCCCAATTTTGCTGTATTCCTTTTCGAATTTTTTTACCAAGTCCTCTGCATTTCCTAGATTTTCTCTGGGTTCCCAGGTGTCTTCTTCTGCCATATATCCTTTTCACCATACTAAATACTGATTTTTCCCTCTAAACTTCTTTTTGTTTAATATCTTCTTCACCTCATATTCTTCTTCTCCTTCGATTATAACTGGTGCCAGCTGTTCCTTTTTCTGGCCCTCGACTTGATCTTTATATCTTTGTACTCTACTGACATTGACTACTGGATGTATTCTAATTGTACTTAGTAGATCCAGTTCTATTACATTTACTGAAATGACCTCCTTTGTAAGAAAGCTAAACTCTAAGCCAGAATGAAGCCAACTACTCTTTGTTCAACGATTGACAAAGAGAACTCGATAGAGTTTCCGTTAGATTTGCTATACTATATATACAATTACTATCATGGCTATGCATCTTGTTTCCCACAGTCCTCATGTCTGTCAGCTGACTTCTTTGTCACATGCTGTGACCATGACTTGTGACTCTGTGACTATCATGTGATATTTCCCATGCTCTACCTTAGTAATAATCTAAAAGAAAAGAAAAGAAAAAGAAAAGAAATATAAATATTGACTTAGCCATTTTGCCAAGTCATGACACCCCTTACTTGATAAGGACCTACAAAATGTTCCATTAATTTTTCCAATCATCTTCCTTTCATCTGATATTTGAGATTCTTTGTGCTCAAAAGCACTCAGTTGCTCACTCTGTATTCTTTTACCTCACTTCTTTTTCTATCTGCATATTTTCTCATTTCCTCTTGGCTCTTCTTCAGTACTGCTTCTGCTTTCTTATATATTTCCTTCATCCTTGTTGCAAACTCTTCTGCCTTCTTGAATTTTTCTTTCTTCCTCATTTCGAATCCCATACATGGATCTTGTCCATTATTTGCTCTGAACAGTGACACTTTTGTACTTGTCTGCACTTTGTTGTTATATGCAAACTCCGCTATCGCTAACCAATCTAGCTATTGCTCTTGTTGGTGATCAATGAACATTCTTAAATATTGTTCTAAGTCTTGATTCATCCTTTCTGTTTGGCTGTCTGTCTGCAGGTGGTAAGCCATTGACAACTTTGTATCTATCCCTAGCATTTGATTTAACTCTTTCATCATCCCCGCTACCAATTATGCCCCTTTATCCGTTATGATACTTTCTAGTAACCCATGTAATTTCCAGACATTGTCCCAGAACAATCTCGCTACTCTTTCTACCGAAGTTTTTTCTGTAGTTGGCACAAAGTGTGCCATTTTCATTATTCTATCGCATACTACCAAGATGCTGTCATATCCCTGTGCCAACAGTAGTTTCGTAATAAAATCCACTGATATATGTGTCCAGGGTTTCTCAGGTACTACGTTCAGCATTAACTTTCCTGTGGGTGCCTCTGTTCAGTTCTTATTTCTTTGGTACGTGTTGCATCCTTCTATGTACTTCTTGACTTCCTTTGTCACTCCTGGCCACCAGAAATTCCTAGTAACTAATTCTGTTGTTTTCCACTGTCCTCTATGCCCCCCTACTGGCATATCATGATGTAGCCAAATAACTTCCACTCTTAGTTTCTCGTCTTTAGGAACATATACTTTTCTATCCCTTAGCATAAGTCCATTTTCCTCTCTCCATTCTTTGTCTCTCAATATCTTTACTCCTGCCCATTTCATCTCTTCTACTACTTTGACGACTTCATCATCTTTTACCTCTGATCCTCTTATCTTTTCTAACAGATCTACTTCGTCTATTATTACTTCTGCTACTTGCGTTGCTCTAACTTCTAACTACTCTTTCTTTAACATTGTTCTATCCTCATTATCTCTTTCTACCCCCTTTTGCTAGTCTGATCATCTACTTAAACTGTTGGCTTTCCCCATGCTGGATCCTGGCACATGTTTGAGTGTGAAATCAAATCTGAACAGATACAGAGCCCATCATGCTTGTCTATGATTCAACTTTTGGCTACTCATAAAATATTCCAAATTCTTGTGATTGCTCCAGATCTCAAATTTGTTCTGTGCTCCCTCCAGTAGGTGTCTCCACTCATCTAAGCATCTGATTATTGCCAACATCTCTATCATGAATTTCATAATTTCTTTCCGCCTCATTTAACAATTTTGAGATAAAAGCTACTAGTCTCCACTTCTCATCTTCACACTTCATCAATAAAATTCCTCCTGTTGCATATTCCAACGCGTCTGCCTATACTCTCATTTCTTTATCCAAGTCTGGTGCCACTAACACTGGTCATGTTGTGAACACCTGTTTTAACTGCTCAAATGTCTTTTTCATTCTTTCTGACCAATTTATGCATTGGTTTGGCTATTTTAGTGAAATCTTTAACAAAATGCCTGTAGTAATTTGCTAGCCCTAAAAACTTCTGTACCTCTTTGACTGTCTTTGGCCTTGACCATTCCAGGACTCCCACTACCTTTTCTTCCTGCATCTTAATTCCTTCTGACCCCATTACCAGCCCTAGGAAATTGATTTCTCTTACTTTCCATATGCATTTTTCAGGCTTTACATAGAGGTCATTTTCTTCCATCCTCCTTAATACTTTCTCTACTATTTCGTCATGCTTTTCCTCCTCCTCTGTTCCTACTAAGATGTTGTCCATGAACGCTGCTACTTCTCCTGTATTAATAAGGTCTCTTAGAATGTCATTCATCATTGCCTAAAAAGTTGCTGGCAAGTTTGTGAGACCAAAGAACATAACAGTAGGTTCAAAGACCCCTAAGTGTGTCGTGAATACTGTCTTCCACTCATCTCCTTCTTTCACTCATACATTGTTGTACCCCCATCGCAAATAAAAGGCAGGGGGTAATTGTCCTTAATTGTCCCTTTGTTGAGGTATCGATAATCTTGTACCATCCTTTTCTTTCCATCCTTTTTTCCCACAAAAAACACTAGTGAAGTTTGTAGCAATTTTAAGGGTCTAATGTACCCTTTCTTCAACTACTCTTCTATGAACTCTCGCACCTCTTATTTCTCTTGCCTTGGCATCAGGTATGTCCTTTCTTTCTTTGGGACAAAATCTTCTTTCAGATTTATTGCATGGTCCCATGTTTTCCTCATCAGCATTCTTTCCGATTCTACCTTCTCAAATACTTTTAGCCACTTATGGAATCTTTGTGGCACCATCTCTTTCACCTTTTCTCTATCTAGTTTGATCTCTTCATTGAACTTTTCTTCCATTGTCCACTCCCATTCATCTCTGTCTGCCTTCTTGCCTTCTCAACTCCACTCTATACCTCATCACTCTGCTTGCTAAAATCTCAAATTTGTTTTGGAGAGTTGGTTTCCCCTTTTTCTCTTTTCCCTTTCTGTAGTGTTGGGCTCAGTGTCTGAACCCCCTACATTTCCAACACTCTCTTTCTCGTTTTCCTTCTAACTTTGCCCTTAGTGAAGTGAGGGTATGCTTTTCTTTGAGCAAGTTGCTCATAATGTTGTAATATTGTTGTTGAGACATCGTGGTGATATCTCAGGGGTACGGATTTAATGTTGAGTTTTGCTTATTTATTGCTATGTCTGCTGGGGTGCTATAAGGGGACATCTAGGGTGATGCTTAGTAAGCTCTGAGGGTCTGATCTATTAATGGCCCAGCGACAGATCGTATATCGCGTTCCCATCATTCCTAACTTCTCCTGTCTGTGTCATGTGGTGCGATGCCTATTATTACTTGTTCTAGGACATTCTGTGATTATAGATCAGTTGCCATGGTAGTGTGTGCCTGACTATCTAGTGTAGTATATATACTAGCAAGTGTGTATAGATATATCCCCACTTGAATCTCAAACTA
>Ga0153961_1000484_pt1 | contig 10382 bp, 5 predicted proteins | sample TSFL045MetaG_FD_104748 | JGI IMG/M metagenome (GOLD analysis project Ga0153961, IMG submission 104748) | Attine ant fungus gardens microbial communities from Florida, USA - TSFL045 MetaG | ecosystem: Host-associated > Fungi > Mycelium > Unclassified | place: USA: Florida, Withalacochee...
CTTGCAAAACAAGCTAAGAAGAGCGGAAGAATAGCTGCTGAGGGTGTTGCTTTTGCTAAAACAAATGCTGATAATACAGTAGGTGTTGTAATTGAAGTAAACGCTGAAACAGACTTTGTTGCCAAAAATGCAGATTTTCAGGCTTTTGTAGAAACATGTGCCGACACAGTTATAGAGCAGAATCCGGCTGATGTTGATGCACTGCTGGCTTGCACAGCTACAGGCTCTTCAGAAACTGTTGACGCTCTTTTAAAAGAGAAGGTTTTGACAATTGGTGAGAATATTAAGATACGTCGTTTTCAACGTTTTGAAGGTGCTGTAACCTCTTATATTCATGCCGGCGGCAGAATCGGTGTTATTGTTAAGTTTGACACAGATGTTGCTGATAAGGATGGTTTCCAGACCTATGCTAAGGACATTGCAATGCAAATTGCTGCTATTAATGCTGGTTTCTTAAATAAGGAATCAGTTCCTGATGAGGTTCTTGAGCACGAGAAGAGCATTATGATGGCAGAGGTTGTAAACAGCGGTAAGCCTGAGGCTATTGCTGAAAAAATTGTAATGGGCAAGATTGGTAAGTTTTATAAGGAAAACTGTCTGGTAGATCAGGTATTTGTTAAGGACAGCAGTCTGTCAGTTACACAGTACACAAACAACACTGCTAAGGAATTAGGCGGCTCAATTACTATTACAGGCTTTGTACGCTACGAAAAGGGCGAAGGTCTTGAAAAGCGTGAGGATAACTTTGCAGACGAAGTTGCCAGCATGGTAAAATAATTCAGTCTTTGGCAAATTATTTAATTTATCTCTAAAAACTCATTTTTTAAACCGATTTTAGGACTTATCTCCTGACACAACTTAAGGTAAAAAGTTGTATAAAAGTTGTGTACAGAATTGTGTCAACTCAGAAGTTAGCTTCCATTGGCGAAGTTTGAAACAATTTTAAAAAAGCTTAACTTAAAATTAATTACAATGAGTTTAATTTATAGATTTATTTATAATATCAATATAACAAATAAATCATAGTCAAAAATAGGGTAGAGGACTACACAATTGTAATCTTCTACCCTTATTTTACGCCTTTCTATGATTTTATATATTTTTTAGATTGTTTTCTTTTTTAACGAATAATATTCTGCTTCCAACCAGCGCCCTAAAATAGCCATAAAACCATTTTTACCGGAAAGCACAAGCATAGAAGCATTGGCACAGCCGGAGGTTTTTTCATAATACAGCCCAGTAAAGATGCAGCTACAACTGCTGCCTCAAAAACGACGTGATTTGCACTGTCTGTGAAAATAACCATAGCCATTCCGTAACCGATTTTCATACAGACTGTTGCGCTCTTTGCATACTTCTTTTATGCGCTCAACTGTGCCTTTACTCCCTCCCGGCAGTCTGGCTCTATCTTCTTATATTCTCGGTCTGGTTGCGAATTGTATTATTTGGATCATAGTCGATTAAGTGGACAGAAAAAAGTAGAAAATTAATAAAAAATTCATGTACTGTTGTTATGAGAATGAGGTCTAACAGAATTATAAAAACCATTGATATACTCTAAAAGGATAATATGTAATTCTTCAATGGAATTATAAGGTAGGCAGGCTAACACAAATATTATATTTGTTTATCACAGTTAAAAAACATTGACCTGATAGAAGAAATTATAAAAGACAGCGCAATGCTTGATATGTTATACCTCGCAGAGGTGTGTTTTAGCAATGGAACAAGAAAAGTTGTTGACAAATATGTTCAGATGTGATAACATAACGGTGTTATGTTAATGCTGTTGACGGATGAGGTTAAAAGATGAAAGAAGAAAGAGAGACTAAAAAGCGTTTGCTTGACAGTGCCAAGGCTGAATTTATGGATAAAGGTTTTGAAAAGGCGTCGTTGCGTACAATTTGCAAAAATGCCGGAGTAACAACTGGAGCACTGTACTTTTTCTTTAACAACAAGGAGGACTTGTTTGCTGCTATTGTTGAGGAGCCGTATAAAATAGTTCTGCAAATGAGTTTAGAACACTTTGATGGGCACGAGATTATCTTTTCATCATTTTCTGCACCGTCTGATATTGAAGCAGCGTGTAATCCTGAAGAGCATAACGATTTTGAATATAAGTTGACGCATATTCTTTACCAATATTATGATGAGTTTCTTCTTATTATAGAAAAATCTCAGGGAACACGATTTGAAAATTGTGTTGATACGATTGTTGAGCTTACTGAAAAGAGCTATATATTTATGGCACAAAAAGCGGCAGAAATTAGGCCGGGTTGCAGAGTTAGCAAATATATGTGTCATTGGATTACGCACATAAGCATTGACGCTTTTATACATATTTTAACTCATGTTTCTGATGAAAATATGGCATTGAAGTATGTTAAAAAAGTAATTGATTTTATACTCAACGGCTGGATTGATTTGGTTTTAATTGAAGAAGAATAAATTGGCTGTGCGCTTTGCGTACGGCTAATTACATAACGTCAACATAACAGTGTTATGTGACTGTGTGCGTCCGTATTGAAAATACGGATATTTAAATAACAATAACATAACATTCTTATGTTAAATATATTTTTTGGAGGAAATTATGTATCTTGAAGTTAGTCATTTAAAGAAAAGCTATGGACAGAATGAAAGCCACATTCAGGTGTTAAACGGTATTTCAATGACAGTTGAAAAAGGACAGATGTGCGTAATTCAGGGCACAAGCGGTAGCGGTAAGTCAACTCTGCTTAATTGCATAGGCGGGCTTGATACTATAGATTCGGGCTCGGTTAAGGTTGACGGAATTGAAATTTCCGGGCTTAAGCAAAATCAACTGCTTTATTACAGGCGTGACAATCTTGGTTTTATTTTCCAATTTTACAATCTCATCCCGAACCTAAGCGTAAGAGAGAATATAAGAGTTTGTGAGTATTTGTCAAAAAATCCTCTTGATTTAGACGAGCTTCTGGCAACACTGGGACTTACGGAACATCAAAACAAGTTTCCGTCACAGCTTTCAGGTGGTCAGCAGCAAAGGTGTGCTATTGCAAGAGCACTTATTAAAAATCCAAAGCTGCTTTTGTGCGATGAACCCACAGGCGCACTTGATTCAAAAACATCACGGGATATTCTTGTTCTTCTTGAAAGAATTAATGCAGTTTATGGTACAACAATGCTGATTGTCACTCATAACAATTCAATAAAGGATATGGTACATAAGGTTGTCTGCATAAAGGACGGTTTGATAAGAAAAGACTATTTGAACAAAACAAGAATATCAGCATCCGAATTGGAGGATTTATGATATGAATAAAGTTTTAAGTAAAAGGATTTTTCGTGATTTAAGAGAAAATCTTTTCCGCTATATTGCACTTTTTATGCTTATTGTACTGGGAATGTATATTATTGTTTCAGTTGTCGGTGCAGCTGAAACAGTTATTACAGGTACAGCACAAATGGCGAAAAAAAATCTTATAGAGGATGGGCAGTTTGGTGTGTTTATTCCGCTGACAGAGGAACAGGAAAAGGAAATTACCAACAGCGGAATTACCCTTGAAGAAAAGTTCAGCTTTGATGTTGAGGGCAGTGACAGCAAAGTTTTACGCATAATGAAAAACCGCAAGAAAATTGATCTTGTAAATCTTGACTGCGGCAGACTTGCCGATAAGGAGGGAGAGGTTGTTCTTGAAAAACGTTATTGTCAGGAAAATAATATTTCTGAGGGCGACAGTATAAAAATTTCCGGTTACAGCTTTACAGTTGTAGGAATCGGCAGTACTCCGGATTATGATTTGCCTGAGAAGAATTTTGGTGATGTATCGGCTGAAAGCTCGAGCTTTGGTCTTGCATTTGTAACTGACAGCCAGTATGAAAAAATAAAAACTGGTTCTGTGCAGAAAGTCGAAGACTATTGCTACGCTTATCGCCTTAATGGAAAGATGAGCGATGATGATTTAAAGGAAAAAATTAAGGATTTCAGCTTTGACTACACTAAAGTTGATGATATATATTTTCAGGAAATAATTGATGATACTATCGGTAAGAAACAGGATTTACAGGACGGAATTAACAATCTGTATGACGGTACAAACGAGCTTGCAGACGGACTTGGTACCCTTGACGAAAACGGTAATAGTCTGAATGATGGTGCAAACAGTATTTTTGACGTCTTTCTTTCACAGGCAAACTCGGTTTTGTTACAGAATAACATAACAGAAACTCTCACTGCAGAAAATTATAATGACGTGCTTTCAAAATATATTTCAGCTACAAACAGCTCTGCGCTTTTAAATTTGAAAAATACGTTAAACTCTCTGAAGGAATATTGCGACGGCATAAAAGAATATACAGACGGAGTACATGACGCAAAAATCGGCTCTATAGACCTTGTGGATGGTGTTGGCAAACTGAAGGACGGAACCGATGATTTGCTTGATGAATACTTTGACGTTGATATTGACAACCTTACTTCATTTATCACTGCGGGGGACAATCCCAGAATAGGTGCAGCCTCCGGCGATGTGATAATCAATAAAGAGTTTGGAATGGTTGCGGGAGTAATTGTTATGATACTGTTTGCCTATGTAATTTCAGTGTTTGTTGTTCATCAGATTCAAAGCGAGAGCAGTGTTATCGGTACTCTTTATGCCCTTGGTGTTAAAAAGAAAAATCTTCTTATTAATTACATAACATTGCCTACAGTTATTTGCTTTGTTGGCGGCATTATAGGTGCGGGCATTGGCTTTAGTGCTGTAGGAATTGATGTTCAAATGGCAGACACTTATGAGTATTTTTCATTACCTGATTTTACAGCAGTTTATCCACCGTATCTTATTATTTACAGCGTGGTTATGCCTCCGATTGTTGCGGCGGTTGTTAATCTTCTTGTTATTAACAAAAGGCTTTCACGTACGGCACTTTCACTTATAAGGAATGAAAAGAAAACCAAAAGCTACAGGAATATCAAATTAAAGAATATTGGCTTTGTCCGCAGCTTTCAAATCAGACAAATACTTCGTGAAACACGAACCGGCATTACTGTAATAATAGCAATGATAATTTCACTGCTAATTTTTATGCTTAGTCTGAATTGTTACGTGCTATGTAAAAATATCGGAATTGAAAATACTGCCGATACCAAGTACGAATATATGTACACATTTAAATATCCTAAAACAACAGTACCAACCGGTGGAGAGGCAGTTTACAGCGAGTCACTCTCAAAAACCTCTTTAGGATATACCCTTGACGTAAATGTAATGGGAATTGACAGTAAAAACAAATATTTTGAGGTTGATACTGTCAAGGGAAAGAGCAATGTGATTATCAGTTCATCTGTTGCACAGAAGTATGGCTTATCTGAGGGCGATACCCTTGTTTTGTCCGACAGTGCAAATGATATGGACTATGCATTCAATGTTAAAGGCGTTGCCAATTACTCGGTAGGGTTATCTGTATTTATGGACATAGACAGTATGCGCGAGCTGTTTGGACAGGAAGAGGATTATTACAACGTTGTTTTGTCGGATAAAGCACTTGACATTGACGAGGGCAGACTGTATTCAGTTACGACAAAGGCAGACATAGAGCGTTCATCAGTGGTATTTTCCGATTTGATGATGCCAATGGTTGTGACAATGACAGTAGTGGCTGTTTTAATCTTTTTTATGGTAATGTATCTTATGATGAAGGTTATGATCGACAGGGCGTCAACAGGAATATCATTAATTAAAATTTTCGGGTATCGTACAAATGAAATAAGAAAGCTATACCTGAACGGCAATCTTATAATTGTTGTTTTGGGTGCAATAATAGGAATACCGGTTTCAAAGCATATTATGGATTTAATGTTTCCTACTTTTATTGCAAATGTTGCTTGCGGAATAAATCTGACCTATAAATGGTATTATTATCTTATAATTTTTGCAGTAATTATAATATTGTATTTGTTTATTAATACACTGCTTGTCAGAAGACTTAAAAACATCTCTCCAGCAGACATTCTTAAAAACAGAGAATAGGAGTTATTTTGTTATGAAAAAGAAACATTTGCCATTAATAGGGGTAGGACCGATATATGTAGTAATTATAATGTTGATGACAGCAGCAGGCATATGTATTTCAGAGCTAGGACTAATAAATTCAGGTAAATTTACTTTTCTTTCAATTCCTCTGGCTGTTGTTGGTATGTTGTTAATAGCTTATGGACTTATGCTATGGATATTTGCTAACTTCCATTCAAGGCTTGGTGAAAACATAGAAAAAAATAACCTTATTACCACAGGTGTTTATGCTTACGTAAGAAACCCTGTATACTCTGCATTTTTAATGCTATGCACAGGGCTATTACTGTTTGAGGATAATTTGTGGCTGCTGATTTTGCCTGTTATCTATTGGATTTACCTTACAATACTTATGAAATATACCGAAGAAAAGTGGCTTACAAAGCTTTATGGTAATGAGTATGTGGAATATTGTGAAAGAGTAAACAGGTGTATTCCTTTTATTCCAAGAAAGTAAGATAATTTATTAAGGCTGCTTATTTGTTCCAATTGCCGTTTTCTGTATAGCTGAGATATTTATTGGTCAAATCAGCGTAGGTTCTCAGCTGTGAGGCAGAATGAATGTGCTGGTTTTGCTTATGCAATTCTATCTGCAATTGTACCGGCAATGATAAAAAGTATTTTCTGCTGCTACTGCTGTTGCGGATTAAATCCTGAAGATTATTATACTGCAAAAAATCACCTCGTAGACAGTTTTCGCAATTATTGTAAAAGTATTCACAAGAGCTTAAACGCAGAAATGAAAATTAATATTAATCTAACACAAGTGCCAATTTTTTAGGCTAAGTAATGTTTTTATGTATGCCTGAGCGTAATTTGTTTATATATGCCTGCAATTCGTTAAAAGTTTATTTTGAATACTTGACATAAGGTTACATTTTGATATAATTTATATATTGTTAGCGGGCACTAACTGTGTGCCCGCTAGTTGTTTATGCTAATAAACAGTTCAAATGCTTGGACTGGCACAAGGTTAGCTTTTGCTAACCTTAAAATTATTAAGTAAAGGCGGAAACAAGAATGATGATAAACAAACGTCTTATAAATACGGTATGGGAAAGCAAAAAGTACATTGCCGGCAATGTAGCTTTACAGTGGTGTTCCTTGGTTGCTAATATTGTTATGATGTTCAGTATAACAAAGCTGCTTGAAAGTCTATTCCAAAACACGACCAATACATCGTTGTTGGCTGCGGTAGCTGTTTCAATTTTGTTATCACTTATAATTCGTTTTTTATGTACATTATATGCATCAAAAATGAGTTATCTGTCTTCAAAAGCCGTAAAAAAGACACTTAGGGAATTAATTTATAAAAAGCTGCTGAGGCTTGGTTCCTCATATAACGAAAAGGTAACAACCTCTGAGGTTGTGCAGGTTGCGGTTGAAGGCGTTGACCAGCTTGAAACTTATTTTGGGGCATATTTGCCGCAGTTTTTCTATGCAATGCTTGCACCGCTTACCTTGTTTGTAGTGCTCAGCTTTGTCAATATTCTTTCAGCAGTGGTATTGCTTGTGTGTGTTCCTCTTATTCCGATAGCTATTGCAGCTGTCCAAACCTGGGCAAAAAAATTGCTAGCAAAATATTGGGGGCAATACACGGCGCTTGGTGATACTTTTCTTGAAAATTTACAGGGATTGACAACATTAAAAATTTATCGTTCTGATAAGTTTAAAAATGAAGAAATGAATGTGCAGGCTGAAAAATTCCGTAAAATTACAATGAAGGTGCTGACTATGCAGCTTAATTCTATAACAATTATGGATTTAATAGCCTATGGCGGTGCAGCACTGGGAATAATTGTGTCGGTTTCTCAATACAGTGTAGGAAAAGTTACTTTGTCTGGCTGCTTGCTTATTATTTTGCTGTCGGCAGATTTCTTTATACCTATGCGACAACTGGGCAGCTTTTTTCATATAGCAATGAACGGTATGGCTGCAAGTGACAAGATTTTCAGACTTATTGATTTGCCGGAAAGTAATACACAAGCTGCCTCTGAATTTCCGAATGACTGCGATATTGTTTGCAGCGATATTCGTTTTTCTTATGAAGAGAACAGAGAAATTTTGCACGGAATTAATATGAAGCTACCCTGCGGTAATTTTACCGCCATTGTGGGTGAAAGCGGCTGTGGAAAATCGACAGTTGCTTCTATTCTTATGGGACGTAGCAAAAATTACAGCGGAACCGTTACAATAGGCAACGTTGAGTTAAAGGACATTTTTGAAACCAGCCTTATGAAGAATATAACGTACATAAGCCACAACAGCTATCTTTTTAAAGGAACGGTCAGAGAAAATTTGCTTATGGGCAAGCAAAATGCAACTGATGAGGAGCTTTGGGAGGTGCTTGAACAAGCAAAGCTTGCTGATTTTCTTAAGGGTGAGGATGGTCTTGATACTCTTCTTAATGAAAAGGCATCTAATCTTTCCGGCGGTCAGTGTCAGCGTCTTGCTTTGGCACGTGCGTTGTTGCACAACAGCCGGGTGTATATCTTTGACGAAGCAACCTCAAATATAGACGTAGAGAGTGAAAACAATATAGTTGAACAAGTTCATAAGCTTGCGAAGAGTAAAACGGTGATAATGATTTCACACCGTCTAGCAAATGTTACGAACGCTGACTGTATATTTGTTATGGAAAACGGATGCATTGCTGAAAGCGGAAGCCACCGGCAGCTGCTAAAGAACAACGGTGTTTATGCAAGACTGTGGACAGCACAGCAAAATCTTGAAAATTACAGTAAGGATGGTGAAGCAAAATGAGAAAACGCAGTAATTTTTCTGTAATGGCACACCTTATCGGGCTTGTAAAACCACTAGCAGCCTTTATGGTGCTTGCCATCCTTATGGGGATTGTCGGAAATTTATGTGCAACCCTCATTACCGTTTTCGGCGGGTACGCAATTCTTGATTTACTGGAATTTACAGTTCCGGTATCATTAACAGCGGCATTTGCCTTTGTTCTTATATTTGCCTTGCTGCGCGGTGTTCTTCGCTATGCAGAACAAGCGTGTAATCATTTTATAGCATTTAAGCTGCTTGCGTTAATACGTGACAAGGTTTTCAAGGCGTTAAGAAGGCTGTGCCCTGCAAAGCTTGAGGGTAGGGACAAGGGAAACCTTATTTCAGTTTTAACCTCTGATATTGAGCTGCTTGAGGTGTTTTATGCACACACAATTTCTCCGTCAGCAATAGCATTTGTTTTTTCAGTGCTTATGTGTCTGTTTATAGGAGGCTATCATTGGATTGCCGGCGTCATTGCAGCAGCTGCCTATTTTGTAGTGGGTGTAATTGTCCCGGTTGTTGTTTCAAAGCTCAATGCTGATAACGGAATAAAATTCCGCACGAAGTCAGGTGAATTAAGCAGCTTTGTTCTTGACAGTCTGCGAGGACTTTCAGAAACTCTTCAGTACGGAGCTGACAATAAACGCTTAGAGGAAATGAATAAAAAAACTGATGAGCTTTCAGTTGATGAGGAGCGAATGAAAAAAAATTCGGGCTACAATATGGCAGTCACAAATACAATAATTTTGCTGTTTGATATTGTTATGCTGTTTGTTTGTGCCTCTCTTTATCAAAACGGAGCAGTTGGATTTGATGGAGTGCTGATACCGGTTATTGCATTAATGAGCTCCTTTGGACCCGTGGTAGCACTTGCCAATTTGGGCAGTACTCTTCAGAACACCTTTGCCGCAGGCAACCGTGTATTGGATATTCTTGATGAATCTCCTGTGGTCAACGAAATAAGCGGCAAGAAGGCTGTCACCTTCAGTGGAGCAAGTGCTGAAAACGTAACATTTGCTTATGGTGACGAAACAATACTTACTGACCTTTCAGTTAGTATACCTAAGGATACCGTTGTTGGAATTATAGGCAGGAGCGGCAGCGGAAAGTCTACATTGCTCAAGCTGTTTATGCGTTTTTGGAATGTACAAAGCGGTAAAATCAAGATTTCAGATACTGACATAGATAACATAAATACGAAAAATCTGCGTGAAATGGAAAGCTTTGTTACACAGGAAACCCACTTGTTTCACGACAGCATTGCAAATAATCTTCGTATAGCTAAGCTTGACGCCTCTCAGGAGGAAATTGAGGATGCCTGCAAAAAGGCTTCTGTTCACGACTTTATTAACAGTCTGCCAAACGGTTATGAAACGCAGGTAGGAGAGCTTGGCGACACATTGTCAGGCGGTGAACGCCAGCGAATCGGTCTGGCAAGAGCATTCCTGCATAATGCGGACTTTATGCTTTTTGATGAGCCAACAAGTAATCTTGACAGCTTGAACGAAGCTGTAATCTTAAAATCCTTATGTGAAGAGCGTGACA
>Ga0153961_1000485_pt1 | contig 10378 bp, 8 predicted proteins | sample TSFL045MetaG_FD_104748 | JGI IMG/M metagenome (GOLD analysis project Ga0153961, IMG submission 104748) | Attine ant fungus gardens microbial communities from Florida, USA - TSFL045 MetaG | ecosystem: Host-associated > Fungi > Mycelium > Unclassified | place: USA: Florida, Withalacochee...
GCAGGCCCAGCCGCCGGGCAGCGTGATGCTGGGCCAGTTAAGGGCAGCATGGATATCAAACAGCGTATGGCCTCCTGATGTCATTTCACGAACGCAGAGCGCGCGCGTGAGCTGCTGATCTGAGTAGCCAGCAGGGCCAGGCGTTGTGATCAGCCCGGCTCGGCGCCAGCGACGCAGGGTTTCAGGAAGAACACCGACGAGACCGCATACGGTGTCGGTAGAGTGCTGAGGCATAGTTGATATCCGTGAAGCGTTGCGATCCCATGATCGGGGAAGTATGGCCTCAGTATGCGCGACAGAAATAAATAAAGAAACAAGCATTTCCATAATCTGTCTGTGCGACAGGTACAGAGATGTCAGAAAGTAAATGAACAGACGGAGAAGAGGGCTGACGGGCAGGTGCCGGGCGCAGAGACGCCCGGCAATTCAGAACGCTTTACCAGTGGTACTTGTTGGAATCTTCCCACTCTTTCACTTCTTTTTCGGCACGGTCTTTCTCGTAGCCGTAGCGTTCCTGAATTTTACCGACCAGCTGATCGCGCTTCCCTTCTACAACGGTCATATCATCATCCGTAAGATCACCCCATTTTTCCTTGACCTTACCTTTGAACTGCTTCCAGTTGCCGCCAATGCGATCTTCGTTCATGGTGAATCTCCCAATTCCGGTTGTTATCCAGGGACCTGATGAATATCTGTCTTGCCAGAAGGCTGTCAGATGGATCAAGCATGGCACAGCTTTTGCTTTTTGCAGCGAAGCGGTGTGAGCCGCTTCAAACTATGAGCAAAAGGGCCGGAGGAGGAGTTATTTCTGCCGGGAAATTACGGGCGTCGTGCAGGCCAGCTCACGGCAGGCAGAGCATTAAGGGCAGGGCGGGCAAAAAGAAAGCCCTGGTAATAGCGGACCCCGGCACCTTCCAGCCAGAGCCACTCTTCAATTTTCTCGACGCCTTCCGCAATGACCGTAATTTCCAGCGCCTGGCAGCATTTAAGGATGGCCAGCACAATCGCCTGACGCGGGCCGCTGCGGTTAATGTCAGTGATCAGCTTGCGATCAATCTTAACTTTGTCAGGCTGGAAATCGGCCAGCAGCGACAGGCCTGCGAAACCGGCACCAAAATCATCAAGGGCCAGGCTGATTCCGGCTGCTTTCAGCTGGCGCACAGCAAACTGAAAGGCATCGAAGCGGGAGATGACCTCATCTTCAGTCACCTCAACCACCACCTGCTCAGGGCGCAATCCCTGTTGCCTGATCTGCTGAATGAGATGTTCAACCGCATCGTCGATCACTACCAGCGACATAGGCAGCAGGTTGACGGAGATCGTTTGCTCCCGCAGGCCGAGATGCTTGGCCAGCTGAAACGCGTAGGTTTTGGAATGGAGATCCGCCTGATAACGCTCGCCTTCCGGTAGCTGTGAAAAGTAGTCTGCGGGTGGTGCGCCCTGAAGACCGCGTATCAGGGCTTCGCAGGAGACAATCCGGCGATTCGCTGCGTCTACGATAGGCTGAAGCGCAAATTCACAACGCTGACCCGCTGCAGGCTGCAGGGGTGGCCGGGCACTGACAGTTAGGGGCGTAGTCAGTGTCCACTCGCTGGCAGGGGCTATCCCGATAAACGTCTCTTTGTCCCTGCCTTCGACAAATGAACGCAGGAACTTCACCACCCGGTCATGTCTGATTCGTTCATCAGTCAGGGTGACCCGTTTAAGCAGGGCCTCAACGACGGTATGTTTCTGATAGTTACGTAAATCAAATAAAGCCATGCCGGCATGACCAAAGCGACGTGCAGGGGCGTAATCTCGCATCAGTTCAATCAGATTAAAATGCCGATCATCACGACTGATACGCTGAAAAACCGTATGAACGTTCTCGACACTCCCTTCAAGCACCTGAAAAAAATGCTGCCCATCATAGAGCAGTATCCCGGTGACTTCAGCTTCAGCGTTTTTGATACTGGCGCGCTCCACCAGCGCTTTAAGCTTATCTGGCGAGACCGAACCCGCTAGCTGGCTACGGTAAATCAGGGTGGAGAGCATAAGCACACTCACATGGCAGGAAGTTACTGTTTAACCATATCACAGAAATATTGATGGTTAAGGGCATAACTGCGACCAATATAGCGTTCTGCTTGCGGCATCAAACCGGGCATAGGGCAGGGCAACACCTCAGGCATCAAGGTACACATGTCAGATGGCGTCTCAATAATAAACCGACGAATTAATAGAAATAAAAGAAAAGCCCCCGCAAAAGCGGGGGCGAAGAGTGGATATAGCATATTATTATAACGTTACGACATCCCTGGTGAGGCGCCGGTCATTTGGTTTGTGCCTGATTATTACGCGCTTTATATTCCCCTTACCATGTTGTTCTAACGGGATTATTAAGCAGATAAAAATCAGTTACTTTGATATTTCAGAAAATTGTCCTGATATTCAATCAACTGGTTTGGGATTTTAATAATATCAGCGCATCTATTGAATTATTGGGTTACAAATTTACTACTTTTCCAGTCACATTGTTAACGTCTTCAGCAGGATTAAGCGGAACGCGTAAACACTACTGCTTTGCAGAGTTAACTGCGTGTCAATATCTGCGGTATCTGAAAAAGTGCCCCCTTTATAAGGGGGCAAGGGTAGGAGTCAGATCACTCTGAAACAGAAGTGGATTTCGTTGCAGAGCCATTTAAAGATAGGGCAAAACCGCTGTTATTTCCGCTGCGGTTAACTCTTTTTTTAGTTAGATATCAAATAATTAAAACGCTTACAATGTAAAATAATCAGCAGGATCAGTCAGTTAATCAGGTATGAAAACGATTACTAAGATTAGGATTAAAGTCCTGATCTGCCTGCGGCTACGACTATTAATGGCCATAATCAAGGCACCTAGAGCATGTGAATGCAGGCTTGACCGCCTGACGGATTAATTATACTGTTCATACATACAGCACTATTTCAAAAAAAAGCCGTTGTGGAGTTAATGTGATGTCACAGGATGATGAGATCTGGCATGCGTTCAGAGAGGCGACAAGACAGGATGATGCCGGTCAGTTTACCGTCAGCACCCGGGATTTTGTGGCGGAGCTGCAACAGCGCAACGCACCTCACACACTGCGAGCCGCAAATACCTGGATAGAGATGCATATCACTACCTTCAGTGATATTTCTGTCGAGCCTGGTGAGTGTCGGTTGTTTCAGATGCCTGCGGCGCGCGATTAATACGCGCCGCAGAATTGTACAGTGCAGGCATTTCAGCCACTCTGCTCTGGCAGATGCTGACTGAATGGCTTCAGAACCTGGACGAATGGTGCCCCCTATCCGGCCGATCCTGATAGTTAGGATTAGCGGGATAGTTCTTCTCGCAGGCCATGCGTGCCAGATTGAGCGCAACTTTGCGCTTTTTAAGCTTTAACTTTGGCAGCCACTCTTTGAACTGTGCCGTCAGCGATGCTGCATGCTGTCCTGTTGTGACACGACAGATAAACAGCTTGCTCTTCGTCTGGCGGCTGACATCAATGGCGTAGATTTCAAAGCCTGCACTGCACTCTTCATATTCAACATCCGTAAATTGCATGTGTGGCCAAAGACCGGTTCTGGTTTCAAATGTGGCTAAATCCATGAGAACTACCTTTTTTATTGTAAGCGTTATTGCTGCGCGACAGACTTAAGCCTGGTCGGGCCAGTTATCTTAGACCAGAATCAGCATTCCGCCAGTAAATTCCCTGATTTAATCTGGCCCTGACACAAATGGCTAAAATCTCAGAGATGTGCCGCCAGTGTTCATTCGGCCTGTTTGCACGTATTAGTTAATCTGATGACACGCTCACATTTGGAGTGTTCGTCCCGGCAGCCCCTTTTTACTCGAAATACTGACGTTGCAGGATCTGTTGACCTCTTTCAAGATATTAACGTGCCTCTTAACAACAATTAGCGTCAGCGATCCTATTGAATTAGCAGGCTAATCATCAGATCCAAACCGACAGCACCTGAAGCCTGATCCTGACCATTGGGTTGTGTAAGCATCGTGTAAGCAGGCTGGCAGATTTTCGTCGGGATGCGTTGTTAAAGGGGAAAGATGAAACGGAATCATTAACTGACAACATCGTGTGGTAGTTCACTCTGTTACACACGCAAGGAAAAATAAAAAAATATATTTTCCACGATTAATTAAAGCCCTGCAGACAAAAGCCGATAAAAATAATCCAGTTCAAACCAGGTTCACACTTATTTTCTCTTCAGGGGACGTTTATGACTATTACACAGCGTCTGGTATTGATTTTCTCACTGCTTGCAATGTCACTGATTGCGCTGGTGATTATTTCTTTATCAGTGATTTCGGGTTTTCAATCCCGTTTTGAATACGTACAGATGAATGCGATACCCAGCATTAGTGATCTTAATAAATCGATCAGTGCCACTAATCAGTTAGGGATTGCTCTCTATCGTCACCAGAGCACCACCGATGCGACAAAGTTCCCTGCGGCGGAAGAGCGCATTGAAAATCTGCTTCAGCAGGTTAAGTCACTGAATGATTATTACATGGCGAATGACATCTCCAGTGATGAAGATAAAGCGATGACCGAACAGGCCTATAAAAATCTGGATGCAGTTCGCAGCGCATTGCCGGCATTTATTGCCGCGTCACGTGCTCAGAATGATGCTGTCACGTTACCCTTACTACAGAGTGATAATGGTATAGGGGCCGCTACCCGTAAAATGGAGGCGGATTTCACCCGTCAGATTCAGCTGAATATTGATATTGGCGAACAGCTCAGGGCTGAGAACAAGCGCATTTATTCACAGACGCTGTGGTTGATGGCTGGCGGTTCGTTGCTGCTTGTTCTGCTACTGGCCGGTTTCTCCGCTAAGGTGATCCTCGGCATTAAAAGGAGTCTCTCAGGCATCGTCAACACGATGACGCAGGTGAGTCATACGCTTGACCTGACCCACACCGCGGAAGTCAGCAGTAACGATGAGATCGGCAAAACGGCGATGGCGTTTAACCAGTTATTGTCACGCGTTTCCGGCACGCTGCTTTCGGTCAGTCACGCCGCGCAATCGGTCAGTGCCGGATCTACGCAGATTGCTGCAGGTAACGAAGATCTTTCTGCGCGCACCGAAGAGCAGGCGGCATCTCTTGAGCAGACAGCAGCCAGCATGGCGACGCTGAGCGAAACGGTTCGTCAGAACTCAGAAGGCGCGCACCAGGCCAGCAGCCTGGCGAATAACGCCAATCATATGTCGATCCAGAATGGCACGTCAGTGAAGCAGATGCTTAATACCATGGATGACATCCGCGCCAGCTCTGCCAAAATTTCTGAAATCACCGGGCTAATTGAAGGTATCGCTTTCCAGACCAATATCCTGGCACTGAATGCGGCTGTCGAAGCAGCACGTGCAGGTGAACATGGTCGCGGCTTTGCTGTGGTCGCGTCTGAAGTGCGTAATCTGGCGCAGCGTTCCTCGTCTGCCGCACGTGAAATCAAAGACCTTATCTCAACGTCTGTTTCACAAGTGGAGCATGGTTTAGAGCAGGCCAGCGGCGTGGGATCAAACAGTGAAAATGTCCGTCAGGCGATTCAGCAGGTAGCCGATCTGGTCAATGAAATTGCCGCGGCGACGTCTGAGCAAAGCAAGGGCATTGAGCAGGTTCATCAGGCAATTGGCCAGATGGATGAGGTGACGCAACAGAACGCCTCGCTGGTAGAAGAGGCTTCATCCGCCTCTAAATCCCTGCAGGAGCAGGCAGAGACGCTGTCAGGGTTGGTGGCGACCTTTACACTGGAGAGCAATCAGCGTGCCGCGCAGTCGCAACAGCCCGCTGGTGTACGTCGTCCGGTATTGCAGGCGAAGCAACCTGAACGCCACACCGTCGACATGACTCAAGCGAACTGGGAAAGTTTCTGATCGCTGAGCAGTAAAATCCAGGCCTCCACACAGTGGGGGCTTTTTTTTTACGTTTATAAGCGACATCATATTTGTAAACGGGCATGCCAGCGTGGCACCGGTTGAATATATACGGGTGCTTACTCAGGCGATCAACCGCTATGCAGAGCCAGGCGAGCAAACCAGCATCCGGCAGCAACAGATGATGAAAGCGCAGCTTGATAAAATGCGCCATGCGCAGTATCTGCTGCTGACTGGTCTGCTGGCCGTTTTAATGGCAGTACTGATCACCCGTTCTGTAACCCGTCCGTTCAGAGAGGCAGTCGATGTGGCCCGTCGCGTCGCGGCAGGCGATTTGACGGCACAGCTGACGATATCTGGCAGTAATGAAATGGTTAAACTGCTGAATGCGCTGATGCGGATGCAGTAGCGACTTGCCCAGCTGGTTTCGGATATCAAAGGTGATGCCGCTACCATTGCCAACTCTTTGGAAGAGATTGCCCGAGGCAATGGTGATCTTTCGTCGCACACTGAACAGCAGGCCTCAATGCCTTCCAGACCAATATTCTGGCATTGAACGCAGCGGTTGAAGCGGCCCGCGCCGATAAGCAGGGTAAAATTTTGCCGTTGTGGCGTCGGAAGTGCGGGTGCTGGCACAACGTTCAGCCAGTGCAGCAAAAGAGATCAGGAGCCTGATTGAGCAGTCGGTCGGTCACGCGCAGGAAGGGATTGCGATAGCGCAGAACGCTGGCGACAAAGTGAAGCAGAGCGTCAGTGCCATTGAACAGACCTCTCAACTGATGCGCGATATCACTTCTTCATCCGAGGAGTAAAGCAGTGGTATTCCACAGGTCAACATTGCGGTGAACGAGATGAATCAGGTGACGCAGCAGAACGCCGTACTGGTGGAAGAGTCGGCCTCCTCTGCTGATGAGCTTGTCGCACGCGCTGGGCAGTTACGAACTATGGTTGCGGTGTTCCAGACGGCATAATAGTGTTAAAACAGCCGTTACCTGTGGGCGGCTGTTATTCTTTCAACGCTTGCTACGCCTGATGATCCCGCAGACAGGCCAGATAGGTTTCTCCCGACCGCATCACTTTCTCTTTCGCCTGCTCACGAATATCCTGACCTTCAAACGCGCCATAAAGCTGCCCGAATGTGACGTCATCAAGCCGATGCAGGATGTCGCCTACCGTGGCGGCGGATAGCGGCAGCATATTTGGATAGCTCCACATAAACGACACGCCATGCGCACCCGGCGTGACCTGAATGATATCACCCGCCAGCATCACCCCTTCGCCCTCGTCCCAGTGCAGCACGCTGCCACCGGGAAAGTGGCCGCCCAGCCGTAACAGTGTCACCGAGGGCATCAGCGCCAGTGAATCCCCCTCCCAGAACCGGATATACGGGCTATCCCGGACAATCCATTGCCGATCGCGGGCGTGCAGATGCAGGGGCGCGTTAAACGCCTCAGCCCACTCCTGCATGGTGGTGTAGTAGTGCGGATGAGAAATTGCGATAGCATCAATGCCGCCCAGCGCCACGATCAGCGTGTAAGTGGCGTCATCAAGGTTAGCGATGCAGTCCCAGAGCACGTTGCCGTGCGGCGTACGCAGCAGAAAGGCACGCTGATTAATGGCAAATTCAGGCACGGTTTTAAGGCTTAGCAGTGCATCGCTGTGGCCCGTCCACTTATTCGCGTAGCTGGCGCGCAGCGCGTCAAACGCGATCCAGCCCTGACCTGCAGCCGGAACGTACTGACGTTCATCCTCACAGATTTTACAGTGCTGATTCGGGGTATCAGAGGCATAAGCAGTCCCGCAGGCGGTACATAACATCGTCATGGTGATCTCCTTTGTCTCACTCAAGCTTATGCACACCTGCAAAAAGCGCACTTTCCTGAGATAATTTCGTCACGCGGTTACCGGTGGCGGCGCAGCGTAATCCGCGTCAGTTCCGAGGGACGGCCCAGCCTGACCGCCATGCCTGGCCAGAGTGCCGTGCCGTTATTCACATAGAGCTGCATTCCGCCAACCTGATAAAGTCCGGACACAAACCCGGCGTTGGGTTTAGCAAAAAGCCGGTCCAGTCCGATAATCAGCCCGCCATGCGTATGCCCTGAAAGTTGCACATCCACGCCCTGCGCCGCGTTCTGGCGGGCATTGCGCGGCTGATGATCCAGCAGGATCACCGGTGCGTTTTCAGGTGCCTGCGCCAGTGCGCGGGCCAGGTCGGGGCCGGTTGCATTTCTGCCGGGTGCGGAGGCGTCTGGCAGACCGGCAATCACCAGCTTTGCCGCGCCGCGCTGGATGACGGTATGACTGTTGAGCAGTGGCTGCAGCCCCAGTGACGCCAGATGGGCCGTCCAGACTGCCTGATGGAAGAAATATTCGTGGTTACCGGTAATCGCCCATACGCCATCAGGGGCGTCCAGCCCGCGCAGCGGCGCGACGTCATGCCGCCTGTGTTCCAGGCTGCCATCGATCACATCGCCTGTTACCACAATCAGATCGGCATTGAGAGACATCGCTCGCTCAACCATCGCGGCGGTCCAGGCCGCATTGAACAACCGGGTGATATGCAGGTCGGTCAGCTGCAGCAACTGGTAGCCGTCGAACTCGGCGGGCAGGTTAGGCAACACCAGCGTCATCTCTTTGACCGGGGGCACCCGTATCGCCTGCTGTACACCAAAGGCAGCCAGCACCATCGCCAGCACCACAGCCAGATAGCGAATACCGGGCACCAGCTCCAGCGGATGCCGCAACAGCAGCGCGATCAGCAAAACCGCATCCATCAGCATCTGCAGCAGCGCCAGCAGCAGCACGGTGCTGTACGCCCAGTTAAACAGGATGATGATAATGCGGGGCATTTCGGCGGAGAAAATGCCGCCAGACGTAAAGCGGCTTACCAGCAGATATTGTGAGGCCACTAAAACCAGTACGGAGAGCAGGATCGTGATGGCCAGTGGCAGGGATATGGGAATGATGACGCGCGCAATAACATACCAGCTGGGTAAGCTGAAAATCAGGTGAAACATAGCAGTTTTCCGTTAGGGCGCTTAATATCCGCGCAGGCAAATAAGAGACGATCGTTTATAGCGCTGTTTTCAGCACATCAGTGTATACGATGCTGCCGTTCGGGTTACTTCGCGCGGTGTGCTTTACAGGGGATAAAAGAAGCTGAGGGTCGAAAAAAGCATGACAGCAGGCCACAAAAGCAAAAACAGCGTGACCGGAACACCGCGCACGCTGGCAATATTAACTGTCTTGCAGGTCAGACTAGCGAAGAATACCTGAGGTGGTGTGCATATCGTCGGTTACGCGCGTCATAGCGATCGGAATACTTTTATAGGCGGGAATGCCGCTTTTGGTATCGTGGCTGTCGAGCGGAACCATCACATTGGCCTCCGGGTAGTAAGCGCCAACTGAACCTGGTGCCATATCAATAATCACGATGGTCAGGTTTTTCATCTGACGCGAGGTGGGATTACCCTCCGGATCCAGCGCCATAAGATCGACACGGTCACCCACGCGCAGCTCTCGTTTCTCCGCCTCTTCCGCATTGATAAACAGCACATCGCGGCGGCCCATCACGCCACGATAACGGTCGTTCAGTCCGTATAGCGTGGTGTTGTACTGATCGTGACTGCGCAGGGTGGTGAGCACCAGATCATGGCACTTCAGCGAGCGGGGGTCTTCGTTAATGCCCGGCATCACTTTAAACTGCGCACGAGCGGAAGGTGTGAGCCAGACGCGTTCTGATGCGGCGTTATGGAGCCGGAAACCTCCCGGATGCTTAATGCGCTCGTTGAAGTTTTCGAACGCCGGGAACACGGCTTCAATGGCATCACGGATGCGGCTGTAATCGGCGACCATGGCAGACCAGTCAACCACGCTGTCTGGCAGGGTTGCCATAGCGAGTGAGGCAACCAGCGCCGGTTCAGATTTCAGATGGGGTGAGGCCGGGTTCAGCGAACCGCGCGAGGCATGCACCATCGACATCGAATCTTCAACGGTCACGCTCTGTGCGCCGGTCGCCTGAACATCGGTCTCAGTTCGGCCCAGTACCGGCAGCAGATAGTTGTGCCTGCCGAGTAGCAGGTGTGAGCGATTCAGCTTGGTGGCCATATGCACTACCAGATCTAAATTACGCATGGCCGGGAACGTCACCTGGGGATCTGAAATCGCCTCTGCCAGGTTACCGCCCAGGCAGAGCAGCGCTTTGGCTTTGCCATCGCGCATCGCCTTAATCGCCTCGACAGCGCCGTGACCATGTTGCTGTGGCGGACGGAAACCAAATACGTTTTCAATGCTATCCAGCAGCGACTGCGGCGGGATCTCAGTGATGCCCACTGTGCGATCACCCTGGACATTAGAGTGACCGCGTAACGGACAGATCCCCGCGCCCGGCTTACCGATGTTGCCGCGCAGCAGCAGCAGGTTTGCGATTTGCTGGACGTTCTGCGTGCCGTACTGGTGCTGGGTAATTCCCATGCCA
>Ga0153961_1000487_pt1 | contig 10357 bp, 4 predicted proteins | sample TSFL045MetaG_FD_104748 | JGI IMG/M metagenome (GOLD analysis project Ga0153961, IMG submission 104748) | Attine ant fungus gardens microbial communities from Florida, USA - TSFL045 MetaG | ecosystem: Host-associated > Fungi > Mycelium > Unclassified | place: USA: Florida, Withalacochee...
AAAAGACTTGCTAGGCCCGAGACCGAGCTCCCGGGAGACCTTTTTAGGTCCCGGCGATGCAGAGAGGGTTCGATTCCCTACTCAAAGGTACGTGCAACTGGGCCGGCGCTTCAGGAAGGTCTTTGGGCCGAAAAAATACCATACCCACCTGTTGCGCCCACTGCTGTGGACCGCAGTGAGAGCCCTTTGGGGTGCTTACCAATGTTATAACACCTAGGCTGGGGCTGAGACCTTAGTACTGGTGGCCTGGGCTAGGAGTTGTGGGAGGATTCGTCATTGGGATCGGGACAGCAGGACCCGGCTTAGGGGTACTGGCCAGGAAAGCTTTTGTTACTTCTGGGTAAAAGACAACTGCCTGTTTTATTTCTCTTACCGCCGCCATAACTGCCCCTTCCAACACAACCGCTACCCTACCTATCTACTATCAAACTTCGCCCACACCTCTCACCTTTGGCCATATGCCTCCTGTAGACACACCTCTGACATTGGGCCCCATTGGGGCCCTCCGCGTCTTAGCACTAGTTTGCTTGTTGCGGAATATAAATGCTGATTCAAAAAAAAAAAGAAAAAAAAGAGGGAGTCAGTGATGACTATTATGTAACTGATATTTGAGTTTGATGGCAATGAGTTGGGTGTTGGGCGTTGGGCGTTGGGACCCGTTATTGCGTTGCTTGTTCTCAACTTAACAGTTGGCAGAGAGAATTGAGCTTGCTTAAATTTTCTTTCCTTTGGCATTGTTCCTGTTACATGAAATTTGATTGGCATAATCATCTATGATATGATAACCTGAGTGTGATTCTTTGTTCAGAGGTCAATTTTCTCCTTGAGACAATTGAGAGATGAATCAGAATCTACTAGCAGGCTTTTGAGTGATCTTTATTTCGAGTCTGTTGATAGCACAATGGATGATGGGTGAGGTGTCACTCCTTTAGATTGTTACGGCTAAGGAGTACATTTAGAGCATATTGTTTGAGAAGAGTGGTGATCCTTAGGCTAGATCTTTCTGCGAGTTCGTTGAAGTGCAAGTTGATCGGTATAAGACCACTAGAACTTCAACGCCAATAGTAGGCGAGGTTCAAAAAGCCCCCATGACCCAGATTGCAGCTTTTTCTTTGCATGCTCGTTAAAGTGGCAATCTGCTTTTGAACAGGTGTTCCCAACCAGAGTTTAAACATTTTCATCGCTTTAAACGATGGAGAAGGCCAGTTGAAACACTGATGTGAAACTTTGACACGGCTCATAAGCTACAATATCATTATTGATACACTCAAACAAAGAGTAAACAGGAAGATGACACCATCACCAGAGAAGACGCATTGAGAACCCAGATTTAGTTCTGCGAACAACAGAAGCGAGATCAGCCATTATGCATGTGAATATTCAGTTATGGTGCGATCGATGCAATCACTCTTGCAGCAATCCGGTTGCTACCTTACATCAGGATTCCACTCTGTTATCATTCCATTACCCTCTCACTTCTTCTGAGATATTGTTTATTGCAGACAGAGATTGACGGGAGCTGTCAGACAAAAGTCTCAGTTCCTGTAAACAAACTGGGGTTTCCATGCCCTGACTTAACTAGGGAAGATTCATTGATTGCATGGTGCCAGTCACCGCTAATTTTTTTAAAAAAAAATCAGCAATTTATTACACGGAGCTCGATGGCAGGCCGTGGTAGTTACATAAGGTTACTACTTAAGTTATGAGAGAAGAAAAGACCACAAGATGAAGAGAGAAAAAAGTAGGGAAGCAATAGCTACTGGATGATAGCAAAAAAGAGAAAGAAAGTGTATCTACGTGATGCCTTCTTGGAAGCAGAACGCTCCAGGATTGAACCCGAGGAAGGTGATGGTTGTTGTAAATGAGGTTATTCATGTCTCCAAATCCTCATGATTCTTTTCTTTCTTGATTATCTAATTCTTCAGGTAATTAGTAAGCAAATAGTTATGCCATGTAGCTGTCAGGAACGTGTGGAGCAGGAATGGAGTGACCCAGAGTGGAGCAGACTTACTCTGGAGTGGAAGAGAGTTGACAACAAAAATGGGAAACAACCTTGGCCTCAGCTCGTGTGCTGTGCCTTGATCTATTGTTGCATGTGTGGTTGCATATTTCAGGAGGACTGAATTGTTGCCAGGAGTTCAGGAGAGGAGTGGTATATAGATTGATGAGAGTGAGGATAGAACACATAGAAGACATTAATCTATGAACTGAGGAAATACACTGTAACTACTCAGTACTTATAGGAAGTTGGGAATAGGAGGAGAGTAGTCTACTACACTATCCTACTATTTATAATTTTAGGAGAATTATTAAGGGAAATAAATTACATAATTGTCAGATTTCTGGAATATGACAGTAGCACAATGTCTCCATTCAGCATCATTGCCTCATTCCTTTTACCATTACCATCCCCTGGGGCAAGATAACCCCTAGGGGTCATACTCTACCCAACACCTCTCACTAATATTGTCATAACATCACCTATCCACTTTATTTCTTATTGCCCTTTGGGGCAGCACATTTGTGCATTTATGCATTGGGGGCATGACTACCACAGCATGTTCCCTTTGTACCTGCTCTTTGCTGAGGCTGAAACTCTATCACTGAATGACACCCATATGGAAGAGCTTCTTATAGCTCACCACAAATACATGTGTTCCTCTACAAAATCTAGGTATTACCTTTGGGAAGTATATTAGGGCATGGTGGATACAAAGATGAACTGATTCAAGCTTTCTCTCAGGATGGGTGTTAATGTTAAGTTGTGAAGACTCAGAGTTCACCCTAGATAGATGTTCAGGAAGAACTCAATAGAGTTCTTTGTTGTATTGTGTACACTACTTATACTATTCCTTATAAGGGTGACTGGAGTGGAGCACTCCAGGAGATTCCTCAGATAAATTATACTCTATGAAATATGTTACAACCTACCTCCAGGAGATTCCTTAGAGAATTAGATGAGGCTTCTGGAGGGAATAATCTACAATATATATATCACTGTGTCCTCGCGTCCCTGCTTCTGGTAACCAGGGTCTGAATAATGAAAGTGTGTTAGGAGGCAACAGAGTGTGCTTAGAACAATGGGGGTAAGACCAAATATTACATAGTAATATTTGATCAGCTGCAGAGTCACTCTGGAGGGCTAATACATGCTCTGGAGTCATATGTGAGAGATTCTCTTACATTTCTATATAGTCTGTGTCCTAAAGTCCCATAATCACATGTCCTTCTGGAATATTCTACAATTACCTAACCTAATCATGTAATATAGGTTACCTGAGTTTCCCATGCTATTTATAGTTTAATCCTGTTATATATCTTGAGATTATGAATCAACTGTTCAAAAGTGCAGAAAGTTATTTCCTTTCTGGGGCTCTTATAACAGTGGGATATCCCTGAGGGAATTATTGGTATTGTAAAACTTTAGCCAAGATGACTTAAATCCCCTCCAAGTCCAAGTTGACAAGGAGAACTCAATAGAGTTCTTATTTATTTCTTGTATACTACTTATACAACTACTACATGGTCTGTGCACTATTTTCCCATACTCCTTATGTGACTTGGTCATGTGATATAATATTGTGATATTCCATCATATGACTGTGACTATGTGATACTTGTGATATAACACTTCTTTATGTGTAGTAAGTCCAAAAGAAAAGAAAAAGAAAAGAAATATAAATAATGACTTAGCCATTTTGCCAAGTTATGACAGGTACCCTTGAAAAGGGGTTTAACTAGAGTACTTATCTTGGTATCCATCACCTGATCCTAATGGGATTGTTCCATAATGATCAAGTTCTATGGCAAGGGCCAAAGGCTAGGGTAGAGCAGTGGATATCACAAATAGAAGAGATAGGAAAGTCTTTAAGTGGATAAATGTTTTTGGAAGACAGATATATGGCAGTAAAGAGTCTGTCATTTAATATAGTTTTCTCATTCTTCACTGCCTAGGCTACTAACTACATGTTGGTACTTGGGAGGCATGCTTATAACATATACTGCAGGGTCTGCCACTGTGCCCTCAATTGCCTTCTGCTTATTTGTATTTAGAGTAGTTAGCTTTATAATTGATGATGTAAAAAAAAAGTCTCCATTTAGCATTTACAGGAACTGGGGTATATTCTTTATATGATATAGAAGTAGCTATTTATATCTAGAGTCTTTTAAGATAGGTACAATAATATGAGTTTAGTATATACAGGAACTGAGGTTCTTTTATAACAGTTACCTCTCTCTTTGTAATAAAAATGATATCTTTAAGGGACTCTTGTTTGGGGTTCCATGGCTGTTGATGGTGCTCACAATTGTACATGATATGATTGTGTGTTTTGAGTAGGGCATGACCACATGAGTATACAACTAGTTTGTTGGGAAAGAGTCTCTGTCTATATTTGCTAGTGGGGCATAATTGGTTATGAGTCTGGTTATGTGCACACACATAGTATTGGAGTAACCAAAGTGTTTAAGCCTGTCACAGAAACCCAGTCACATATTGGTTTGACTTGGAACAAGGTGTATTCCATTGCAAACCAATGAGTATATCTAATGAATTACAAAACTTATATACTAAAAAGATATTCTAGAAAGTTCCTGAAACTTCCACCAGATCACAGTATTGGCTTGATTTCCTAACAAAGCCATAATCTGTCTTTGGTACAAGTGGGATTAATGGATTTGTTGTTATTATCATGTTCCAGAATGTTTTTTCCTTTGAAGTCAGATGCTTAGAAATACATTTGCCAGTTTTTGATAATAAAGTCACATTCATCTTTTCTACTATAGACCCAGGATGTTTTTCTGGGTAGGAGGGGTTTGATTTTATGAGATTTAGACTCCTTATCAACCAAATGGTGTGAATGCCCTTTAATCATCACTTGGGCAGTCCCAAAAGATAATAGAGTTATTGGGATCTTTATTGAAAAATTTTCTCAAATCTTGGAAAATAGTAATAGTATGCAGTTGTTAAGAGTAGCATGATATATCTAGTAGCATAGATAGCATTGGTGATGACAATAATTTAATTTATTTCCTGGTATGGGTAGCCTTGTCATGACTTAGCAAGATGACTAAGTTCATATTTCTTTTCTTTTCTTTTCTTTTAGTTTCTAAAGATCAGATACATGGGATACTTGGATAAATTGGAGCATATTGTAGAGGACTTTCTTTTACTTCAATGAGATAAGTAAGTGACCTATTAGAACACTAAGTTTAACTATATCACTATGATATATAAAATAAAATAATAAAAGTGTTTACCTTAGTCTGTAGTGTGTAAAACTGAGATGTAATAGGTAAACAAACTGATTGCTTACTAATCAATCAGAAGATAATAATGAGAGAAAAAAAGAGTCCATAAAGAACATATTCAACACTTTTAGCTTATTCTGTTTTTGTTACTAAGCTTTTTTCTAGAATGCTCCTATGTTTTCTTTTTTGTAAAGAAGTCCACCTATGGTTAAGTAGCAGGGAATATAACTTATAAAAATAAAAAGTATGTGTTCTTGAAGGGAAGTACTCTAACTAACACTGTGTTTTAGCACAATGTTCCTTAAGCAAGTTTGTGGGGAAATTTAAAGGTGAAAGTAAGATTGAATATAGCTTTGCCAACAAATCTATATTATGGTGATCTCAATTAAATCAAGATCCTAAGTTCTAGACTACTATTCTAGCTCTTTTTCTGAGTTCTGCCTATTTGGTATTACCCTAACTACTTGTTTCAAAGTTGTCCTCACAGTAGCATTCTCTAGCTATATAATTAGACTATCCTTATAATAGTACTCTCAACTATGTGATTAGATATTAGACTTTGATTCCTTCCTGTATTCTTGACTCCCTAGTGAGGCTTAACTTTATCTCAGAGCTTCTGTGATGTTATCTCTGTAACTAAGTTAACTTTATCCTGTAGTCTCTTTGATTTGACTCTGTCTAGAGTCAAAGCACCTCAATCATTGATTCAATCACTTTAAAAATAGATTTCCACTTTGAAAACCCAAAAAGAGGAAAGAGACAACCAAGATTGCTTGCCTTCTTCCTTTTAAGTAGGGGTTTTTATAGGTTTTGAGATATACAAAAGAAATATAAGAAAAATATTGACCCTAGTCATAAACTATCTAATAATACAACAATCATTCTGGTTGTAATGGGGTTTTCTTGACTTTTAATTATTTCTTATGAGTTTTTCCTATGTCTTATCACAAACTTCATTGGGACCTATCTCCACTAATGCTTCAATGATTTTTACAGTCTCAACAGCTCTGAAAAGCCCTTGAAAAGACCTTTTGATCAATACTAGTCACATCTCAAGACAATCAATATCGGCTGAGATATCAGGCAAATCAGTAGGTAACTACTATAGTACTGTTTATTAAATTACCAGTATCTTAGAAACCACCATAATCAATGCTTTGCTTCTAGGCTCAGGAAAAGCCCTCTTCATGACACTCAGAATAAGCCTAAAACAACCTCAAGGCAATTAATATTAATGGAGATATAAAGTCCTCAATGTTTGTACATGGACTTAATGTTATCAATGGACTATGATAGTTCTCAGTGATCACCCAAGGTGGATATTCAGAAAGAACTCAATTATCATGACTTGGCAAAATGACTAAGTTATTTTCTATTTTTCTTTTTGTTTTGTTTTGTTTTATTTAGTTAGATCATTACTAAGGTGGAGTGTGGGAAAGTATTATGTGACAGTCACATAGTCACAAACATGATATCAGTCACACATTTTGGTCACATTACAAGGTCACAGTCACAACATATGATAAGATAAACACATAATGGAAATAACATGAGGACTATGGGAGGATGTTTCACAGCCATTGTAGTAAAATGTATAAGTAGTGTACAAAATCAAATGGGAACTCTATCAAGTTCTCCTTGTCAACTCAGACTTGGAGTGGATTTAAGTTGTCTTGGCTAAAGTCTTATATTAATAGAGTTCTCCATTGGACTTGGACTACTACTTATACAAATGTGTGTTAGTCTGTATGCATATTTCCCACAATCACAAGACCCTTACTAAGAACTATATAGTATTACATAAGTGTTCCCATGCTATTTATATCTTGTTGTCATTGTATCTCAGGATGTTTCCTATTAGATTAATAAATGCACTAATAGAGGACCAAAGAGTTTGATCTCAGACAAAGGTGAAAACAAGTAAAAGAAACAGAATTTCCAAAATGCTTCACAATTGTGTACTAACAAGTAGGCACTGGGGAGATTATCTATCACAGAAAAGTGACTACTAAATAGTGTTATGGAGGTATAACAAAATACCTGTTCAATGAACTACATAAATAGCTGGACCCTTGTTAGTAAGTAGCCTTGCTAATGTTGCCCTTTTGGTGTAGTGGTAAACCATACAGTATGTGACTACTGGTCCATAATGCAATTGTGATAGTACTATCACAAATTGTTACTTACTGATTTGTGATTTGATGATTTGATATTCAAAAAGGCTTAAAAAACAAAGTTTAGACAGTAACAAGAGATGTTGTTAAGTCTGAGGTCTAATTCTCAAACAAGAAGTCCTTATATACAGAATTATGATAGTCTGTGTACTAGGACAGATCATCATATGCTACTACCTATTGTTCTACATATGGTAGTGCTTTTGTACTTGAAAATGTGATAACTTAACCATATGAAGGTTGTCCTTTGTTCTAAGAAAAGAACAGATGACTATGTATGGGTAATTAATTAAGTTTGTGTACAAACATTGAGGACTTTATATCTTCACAAATATTAATTGCCTTGGTGTTGTTTAGGTGCATTCTGAGAGGTATGAAAAGGGCTTTTCTAATGCCTAGAAGCAAAAAGCATCAATCATAGCAGTTCCCAAGATATTGGCAATTTAATATGTGGTACTATAGTGGTTACCTACTGATTTGCTCAATAGCTCAGCCAATATTGATTGCCTCAAGACATGACTTGTATCAATCAAAAGGGCTTTTCAAGGGCTTTTGGGTACCATTAAGACAGTAAGAATTACCAAAGAATTGATAGAGATATGGCTGAATGAAGTTTGTGATATTATTAAATAGAAAAAAGAGCTTATATGGGGGAAAGTAGAGGGGAAAATACAAATAACACCAAAGAAAATTAAAATAATAGTTTTTATAATCTACTTGAGGGTGCTCTTACCATAGTAGGATCTCAAAGGTACATATTTGTCTTGTACCATAACACTGTTGTCCTTACCTAGTCTAGTAGCCTGGCTTGCTGTTGATATAGCAGTAATACCTAGAACTCCTATGACCTTGTGTAATGTCATATTCCAGAAATCTGACAATTATGTAATTTATTTCTCCTAATAATTCTCCTGAAATTATAATTAGTAGGATAGTGTAGTAGACTACTGTAAGGTTGCTAAACTCCAAGCTGGAATAAAGCCAACTGCTCTTTGTTCAGCGATTGACAAAAAGAACTCAATAGAGTTCCTGTTAGATTTTCTATACTACTTATACAACTACTATATGGTCTGTAGACTACTTTCCCATGCCTATCATGTGACCCATCATGTGATGTTATGTTATGTGACACTGTGACTGTGTGACTTTTGTGATGTGACACTTTCCCATACTCCCTGTAAGGGCAACTAGGACACAAGACTCCAGGAGAATCCTCAGTTAATATTACAGTTTGCAATTATGATACAACTCACCTCTAGGGGAATCCTCAGAGATTAGGATGAGGCTTCTGAAGGGATGTTCTACATTATATACTAAGTTTACATTCTTTGGTGTTAGGGTTAGTGTGATCAGAGCTATACTAGTGTGTTCAAGTATTATTTTAGTAATACTTAAACAGGCTTAGGCTGCTCCGGAGTATTGTTATACAGTTCAGGGGTGGAAATAGAGCTGTCCTCTTACATTCACCCCCCCTTCAAGATTACTATGTCTTGGAGCAATGGATTCCAAATAAAAGATGTTGTCGAACTCCATGTACTAGATGTGTCTTGGAGCTCCTGGATATTTGCAATAGAATTCTGCTGTTAGTTCTGGTGCAGAAACTTTGGAGGCAGATTTCCAAGAGTTGTGTTCACAGCCATACCCTTTCCACTTGATGAGATACTGGAATCTTCTCTGATGCCAACAACTGTCAAGTATCTCTTCTACCTCCTACTCTGCTTCTCTGTTGATGATTATAGGTGGTGGGTGATCTTCTGTTTTCTGTCCTATAATCAGGTCATCTGGAGCTGGAGTAAGCTTCACTACATTGAACACTGGATGGAGTTGCTTCATCTGGTGTGGCAGCCTTAAGCAATAGGCCATAGATCCAATCCGCTGTTCTACTACAAAGGGGCCAAGCTGTCGATGTGAGAGTTTCTGTGAGGGGCATGTAGTCCAGATATCCAATGCATCAAGGAAGACTTTGTCACTAGGTTTAAATACTGGAGCCAGAGTTCTTTATTGGTTATAGTATCTTTTCATGTTGTCCTGTGCTTTGCAGATCGTGGACTTTGCTTCTTTGATTGCCATCTTCATCCTTTCTGTGAATTTATTGACTGTCTCTAGACCAGAAGGGTTTTGTTGGGGTTCGAAGCCCATGCGAGGAAGTCTTCTGGTGTCAAGTGGGAACAGAGTTTGTTGGGTGGTGGAGTGGACATGATTGTTGTGCTAGAACTCCACCATGGGTAAGAGGTCATACCAGTTGTCTTGCTATTCGTTCACAAAGAGCCAGAGGTACTGGTCCAACTCTTAGTTGACATGCTCTGTCTGTCCATTGGTTTGAGGGTGCTAGGCTGTAGAAGATGCCAACTTTATTCCTAGTAGACGGTATAGTTCTCTGGTGAAACAAGCTACGAACTGAGGTCTACAGTCCGAGATTATGCACTTCAAAAGACCATGGAGCTTCCAGACTTGATGTAGGAAAAGCCTGGCTGCTCCTTCTGCTGTCACTGTTATGTGTGTTGGAATAAAGTGTGCTCGTTTCAACACTGAGTCTACCACTGTCATCACTGCGTCATGTCTGGAGGAGAGGGAGAGCTCTACAACAAAGTCCACATTAAGCATATCTATCACAAATGGTCACTTACTATTTGTGATGGGTGCTTTGATACTTTAAAGAGTTCAAAAATGCAAAGTTAGATAGGTGACAAAAGATGTTGTTAAGTCTAAGATCTAATCCTTATATATAGAAAAGTGATGGTCTGTGCACTAGGACAGATCATCACATGCTACTACCTATTGTTCTATATATGGTAGTGCTTTTGTACTTAAAATAGTGATAACCTAACCATATGGAGGCTGTCCTTTGTTCTAAGAAAAGGACAGATGACTATCTATAGGTAATTAATGAAGTCCATGTGCAAACATTGAGGCCTTCATATCTCCACTAATAT
>Ga0153961_1000490_pt1 | contig 10301 bp, 11 predicted proteins | sample TSFL045MetaG_FD_104748 | JGI IMG/M metagenome (GOLD analysis project Ga0153961, IMG submission 104748) | Attine ant fungus gardens microbial communities from Florida, USA - TSFL045 MetaG | ecosystem: Host-associated > Fungi > Mycelium > Unclassified | place: USA: Florida, Withalacochee...
ATGAAGTCCATGTGCAAACATTGAGGTCTTCATATCTCCACTAATATTAATTGCCTTGAGGTTGTTCTAGGCTCATTCTGAGCGTTATGAAGAAGGCTTCTGCTGAGCCTAGAACCGAAGCATTGATCACGGCGGTTTCCGAGATATTAGCAATTTAATAAATGGTAACATGGTGGTTACCAGTTGATCTGCTTAATATCTCGGCCATTATTGATCGCCTCGAGATGTGACTGGCATCGATCGAAAGGTCTTCTTAAGGGCTTTAAGCTGGCTTTAAGACCGTGGGAATCGTCGAAGAATTGATGAAGATATGACCGAATGAAGTTTGTGACAAAAAAATTGAGGGGATGGTACCAAAGAAATTTCATCAATGGTTAAAAGTCTTTGGAAAGGTAGAGAGCAAAAGAATACCAGTAAGAAAAGTATGGGACTATGCAATAGACTTGAAGGAAAATTTTAAACCAGGAAAAGCAAGAGTATATCCTCTCTCTAGAAATGAAAGAGAGGAAGTACAGAAATTTGTAAACAAACACTTACAAAAGGGGTATATATAACCTTCCAAGTTAGAACAAATGTCACTAGTGTTCTTTGTAGGAAAGAAGAATAGAGAAAGAAGAATGGTTATGGACTATTGAAAACTTAATGGGCAAACAATAAAAAATAACTATCTATTACCTTTGATTACAGATCTAGTGGATACCATGGGGAGCAAACAAGTGTTCACAAAAATAGATTTATGATGGGATTATAATAATGTGAGGATTAAGGAAGGGAATGAGTGGAAAGCAGCCTTTACTGTATATATGGGGTTATTTGAACTAGTTATAATGTTTTTTGGAATGACAAATTCACCAGCAACTTTTCAAGCAATGATAAATGAAATTCTGTGAGACTTAATCAACAAAGAAAAAGTAGCAGCATTTGTAAATGACATACTAGTAGAAACAGAAACAGAAGAGGAACATAATGAAATTATAGAGAAAGTACTAAAGAGATTGGAAGAGAACAATCTATATGTTAAACCAGAGAAGTGTGTATGGAAAGTGAAAAAAGTACCATTTCTCAGAGTAATAATAGGGTAAGGCAAAGTAGAAATAAAGAAAGATAAGGTGGGAGGAGTGTTAAAATGGCCTATACCACAATATGTATGAGATGTTAGGAAATTCTTGGGCTTGGTGAACTATTACAGATGCTTTGTGAAAGACTTTGCAAAAGTAGCATTGCCTTTGAATAAGCTAACAAGGAAGGATGAAAAGTAGAAGTGGGAAGAGGAACAGCAAAAAGCATTTAAACAACTAAAAGAAATCTTCACAATAAGACTAGTTTTAGCAACACCAGACTTGAACAAAGAATTTAGAGTAAAAGCAGACATCTCAAACTTTGCAACTGGAGGAGTCCTGTTCATGAAATGTAAAGATAGTCTTTGGAGACCAGTAGTATTTATCTCAAAATCACTGAATGAAACAGAATGAAATTATGAGATACATGACAAAGAAATGCTAGGAGTCATCAGATGTTTAGAAGCTTGGAGACACTTCTTAGAAGACACAAGGAGTAAATTTGAAATTTGGACAGATCACAAGAATCTAGAGTACTTCATGACTAGTCAAAATCTAAATCATAAACAGGCTAGATGGGCTTTGTACTTGTTTAGGTTTGACTTTGTGCTGAAGCATGTGCTAGGAAGCAAAATGGGAAAAGTGGATAGCTTGAGTAGGAGAAGTGACTGGGAGAAGAAAGGAGAAAAGGATAATAAGGAAAGAATATTGTTGAAACTGGAGTAGTTAAAAGTCAAAATAGGAGAAGTGATCATGGAAGGAGTAAACATACTAGAAAAGATAAAGAAGTTGGAAGCAAAAGATGATGAGGTAATTAAAGCAGTAGAAGAAATGAAGAAAGCAGGAGTAAAAATGTTGAGAGACAAGGAGTGGAGAGAGAAAAATGGTATTATGCTGAAAGAAGGAAAAGTATATATACCAAAGGATAAAGCGTTAAGAGTAAAAATAATCAAATTACATTACAACATGCCTATAGGAGGACATGGGAGACAATAGAAAACAGTGAAGTTGGCAACAAGAAATTTTTGATAGCCAGGGGTAACCAGAGAAGTGAAGAGATATGTAGAAGGATACGATTCCTGCTAGAGAAACAAAAATTGCACAAAACAACTAGCTGGAAAGTTAATGTTCAACTCAATATCCAATAAAGTCTGGTCATATATATCAGCAGATTTGATCACAAAACTGCCATTGGCACAAGGGTATGATAGCATACTAGTAGTAGTAGATCGGTTTACAAAGATAGCATATTTTATATCTACAACTGTCAAGGATTAGCAATGGTATAAAACCTAAGAGAAGGCTCTAGCAGGGTAAAACAATGTCGGAGTGGAATACAACTTGGTGAACAACCTTGGCTTCAACTTATGTGTTACGCCCCAGTCTCCAGTTGTGAGGTAGTCACATATTTTGGAGTAAAGGAAAGTCATCAGGGAAGAGGCCCTTAAGGAAGTGAACTAGGAATCTGGGGTGAACAGGAATAGTATTAGGACCAAATAATGTTAATTTGCAAACTAAGCAAATATACTGTAACTACTTAGTACTTATAGGAAATCTGGAATAGGAGGAGAGTAGTCTACTATGCTATCCTACTAATTATAATTTTTTAGGAGAGTTATTAGGAGAATTAAATTACATAATTGTCAGATTTTCAGAATATGACAACAACTGAGAAAACTATGGCTGAGAGGCTAGCAAGGATGTTCAAGGATAATATGTGGTAGTTACATAAACTATCTAAAAGTATTATTTCAAACAGAGGTCTGCAATTTGCAGCAGGAGTCATGAAAGAACTGAATAAACTATTGGGAATTGACACTAAATTGTCAACAGCATTCTATCCTAAAACAGATAGGCAAACTGAGAAAATAAATCAAGAATTAGAACAATATCTCAGAATGTTTATCAATTATTGACAAAAGCAATAGTCTGAATGGCTAGGAACAGCAGAATTTGCATATAACAATAAGGTGCACTTAGGAACTAAAGTGTCACCTTTTTAGGCAAATAGTAGGCAGAACCCCAGAATGGGCTTTGAAATGAGAAAGAAAGGGAGGTTCAAAAGCACAGAAAGATTTATGGAGCAAATAAAGGAAATTCAAGGTGAGACTAAAGCAGCATTGGCCAAAGCTCAGAAAGATATGAGGAAGTACATGGGTAGCTATAGATCAGAGGCAGTAGAATATAAAGTGGGAGACTTAGTACTACTCAGTACAAAGGATCTCAAATGGCAAATGATTAGAAGATGATCTGAAAAACTAACAGAATACTATATAGGGCCTTATAAAATAAAAAAGGTAGTATTCCTGAATGCAGTCAAGTTAGAACTACCAAACACTATTAAAATACATTTAGTAGTTAATGTTAGTAGAATAAGGATGTATTTAAATCAAGTGCCAGGGCAAAAAGCAAAGGTACCAAAACTAGTAATCATTGAAGGGGAAAAGGAGTGAAAAGTGAAAAGAGTATTGAATAAAAGGAAGGTATGAGGGAAGGACAAATACCTAGTGTGTCAGAGAGCCAACTCCAAGCCAGAATTAAGCCAACTACTCTTTATCAGCATTTGACAAAGAGAACTTGATAGAGTTTCTGTTAGATTTTCTACATTACTTATACAACTACTACATGGTCTGTGCACTACTTTCCCATGCCTATCATGTGACCTGTCATGTGACATCAATGTGATGTGATGCTGTGACCTCCTGTCATGTGGCATGACACTTTCCTGCACTTCCTTCTGTGTAATAAGTCCAAGATAAAAGAAAAAGAAAAAGAAAAGAAAAGAAATATAAATAATGACTTAGCCATTTTGCCAAGTCATAACATAGTGTGATGGAAGGGCTTCACAGCAGAAAGTGATATATGGAAAGGAATAGAAAACTTGGAAAATGCAAAGGAATTGGTAGAAGAATTTGAAAAAGAATATGGAAAAAAGGAAAGAGAAATAAGAAGACAGGAAAGCTATGAAGAAAGAAATGAATATTAGAGAGGAATCTTCTAGGGAAGATTCACAGCAAGAAAGTTATACAGATAGGATGACAAGAGATATAATAGGGAATATTGGAATAGAATAGAGAAAAATTGGCGAAAATGGAAGGGAATAAAACCCTTGAAGAAAAAGAAATTGGAAATAATTGAAGAAGAAAGAGAGTATGAAAGAGAAGAGATTAAAGAATGGAATGAAGAAGACAAGATGGGAAAAAATAGTTGATCTGTATAAAGAGTTATAAAAACCTCAAGGACAAGGTACCTTGAGAGGAGTATAGTGTTATGAATCACCTCTTTAAGACATTTTTATTTTCCTTTTCATTTTCTTTTCATTTTCTTTTCTATAAATAGCATGGGAAAGTTATGTCACACCTTTGTGATAGAATGTGACATAAAGTCACATGATGTCATAGAATATGATGTCACAAGAGTTTAGCTGGGAGCATAAGTAAAGAATGTACAAACTAACTAGAATTAGTATAAGTAGATTAATTCAATACAGCAAGGACTCTAATGAGTTCTTTTTGTCTAATGCTGATAAAGAGCAGTTGGCTTAATTCCAGCTTGGAGTTAGCTTTCCTGACATATAGATAGTTATCTGCCTTTAGTTAGAACAAAGGACAGCCTCCATATAGTTAAGTTATTGCATTTTAGAGTACAAAGATACTACTATATGTAGAACAATAGGTAGTAGCATGTAATAGCCTGTTCTAGTACACAGACTATCACTTTTCTGTATATAAAGACTTCCTGTCTAAGGATTAGATCTCAAACTTAACAACTGCTTTTGTTATCCTCTTAACTTTGTATTTTTGAACTTTTCAAAGTATTAAATCACTAATCACAATAAGTAAGTGACCTTTTGTGATAGTCTAAACCTAATTACATAATATTTTCAAATTTTCTACTAATTTCCTTATTAAATTATTTGATGATTAACATGAAAGTGCTGAGTATGTAAATAGTTTTTTTTGCTTACTATGAGTAATTAATGAAATACCATATACAAATATTAAGGACCTTCTATTATGGTAGTTCCTGAGATATTAGTAATTTAATATATAGTATCATAAAGATTACCTACCAATTGCCTGATAGCTCAGTAGAACCTGATTATGTCAAGACACTTTGGATACCATTCAAAAGGTTTTCTTGAGAGCTTTTTATTGCTGTTGAGATAATAGAAATTGACAAAGTATTGATAGAGATAGGTCTAAATGAAGTTTGTGACAGAGTTTCTCTATTATAAGACAAAGGGTAGGACATCTTATTCATATTTTGAGTACTAGAACTCTAACAATTGGAGTACTTATACCAAGTCTGGAATAGGAGGATAATTATAAATGAAAATAAAAAGAAATCAAATAAATATTTAATACTATTTTTGGTATATGACACACACAACACTCTCATTGACTAGTCTGACACATTTCTCTTCAATGTCAGTGACTGATACTTAACCCTAAGTTGAGGTAACTTAGGATTGGAGTACTTCAGGGTTAGAAGAGAACTCAATGGGGTTCTTGCTGAATTGCAATCTACTATATATACAATATACAAGTACACTATTTGTCCTCATTTAAACTACAAGTTGTCCATCAGTTACTGGTTCAACTTCAGTCCATGTCACTTTCTGGGTTATGGTCAAGGCAACTCATAACATTCAAACCCTCAAAGGCTTTCTCTTGATCTACTCTCCAACTCCACTTCTTGTCCAACCAGTGCAAAGGTTTAGCTATGACAAATTAATTATTCTGACACCATTTTTACAAGCTGTGCCAAGCTTCTCCTCAGAACAGAATATTAATATGCAAACCTTGATCCTTGCAGTGGTGTAATTATTCAGGAGCCAAGCTTGCCCATCCCTATCAGGTCCCTGTCTAAAATCAGCACGATATCTATCCTACAAAAGCATTTTTAAGTTTGAATTCCAATTCTGCGCCCTTCTTGTTGAAATGTACTTTCAAAGTAATGTAATCGATGTTTTGGATTGGCAATCCAGAGAAGGACCCTCAGCATCTCCAAATTAATACAAAACACCAAAAAATCACACATAACCACTCAGATAAATCTCTTCCGCCTCACTGACCTGCGTGCTACATATTGAGCAATTATGTCTTGGAAAAGGAAGAGGACAAAAGCCAAATAATGGAGGCTGTGAGAGTGATGGGTGACATAGAATCTCTCACCTGTCGGAAAGCAGCGGATCCACGCAAATCACTCTTTCAATTCTCCCTTCAAACCATCTTTCAACATCCACCCCGAGATCACAGTCATGCATCTCAAGGTGCTTGAGTCGCTTCACACTACTGTCTCCTCCTAAGCTCAAATCATTGGTACTTCCACCCCATCCACCACCGAGTCCGACGCTGCCGGAGTCTGGGTTCCTAGATTCAATGGCCACCACCAACTTCGTTACGACCTCCGATCCACCCATTCCATATCCAGCGCCATTTGGGCTACCGCCACTGCCACTACCACCATAACCGTAATTACTACACCACCCGCGCAGCATCAGTACTTCTAGGTTAGGAACTTGCCAGTTATTCCCATTTCCTGCACCACTACCCCCAGCACCGCCAAGACCAGTTCCGTCATCTTCATTATTGGCCAAGCAAACTAAGAGAGCTTCAAGTGGCATTCCTCCAACTTTGAGGACACGCAGACGAGGTACATGAACAAGAAGTGTGCGCCAGGATGGATTAATCAGCGATGGACCGGCTGGAAGAATGAATGGGTGAGATGGGTAGAGAAGATTGGGACCTGGTGGAGTATCGTATCCCAATGAGAGCTCCTCAAGTTTCATATTCTCAATCGCTCCAGGTGTCAATTGAGTGGATTGAGAAGGCAGAGGATTGAATGCGCTGAGCGCAGCTGCGGACCGAGTTAACAGGCCTATAATGATGCCCTCTGCACTCTCCCTTGGATCGATGGATAAACTCAGCTTCTTCAATTGGGGAGTGCTCAAGCAATCGACTAGCTGACTGAGAAGCCAGTGGCCACCTATCCTGACCTCTGTCACTTCTCGTATGACCAACGATGCTAGAGGCAGGACGTTAGGCAACACGCCCTGAAAATACAGCACCAATGACTGGAGGTGCGGGCTGTGCGAAATCATGAAACGTATGCGATCGAGGGGGAGCGCAAGACTGACTGGAGCACGAAGGTTGAGGTGTCTGAGATGCAACAGAGAAAATATTGGTGAAGACCACCGGAAGGGAACCTGGTGAAGAGTAAGAGACATGAGAGAAGGGAGGAAGGGTGGCGATCTTGGTCCTGGAGGCACAATTGGAGCATTTGGAAGCCATGGCCAATCGGAAGAGCAACCACCTTCCGAACTAGATACCTCAAATTCTTTGAGCAGTGGAGCTGCACCTGATAACTCATGAGAAATCCACAAAGGATCAATCGCATTAACTGACCATTGATCGAAGCAAGCGCCGTCATGGCTTTGAATGCTTTATCGTATCGAAATACAAACCTCTCCCAGCGTGGCATTTGTGCAACCAAATAATAAAATGCGATATGTGCCCAATAAACATTGGGTTTATTAGAGAGATTTGGAAAAACCTCACGAGGTTCATCAGAGTGCGGAATACTTGAGATACAGCCATTATGCGATGCAAAGCTTGGCCATGAAGTTGCCGTACTTTCACCAAATCCGTATGATCTCCGGCCTCTCTGCCTCTGTGCGTCAATATGGAAGTTGAGACATGGATTTGAGAGCATACACGGATGCTCGACTGCACGCAAGTATATTTCGATATCTAGAGGAATATTATGACCCGAGCGTTCGAGCCATAATCTGATGAGTTCTGGAGAAGATGTTGGTGTCGTGAATAGCCGAATCTGTAGGTATAATATAGTGTAAATGCAGTGGCGGAAAATAGGAGACGTAAGAGGCACAACTCAAATTCTCATGCAGCGCACAATCTCAAAGACAACACATAGCCTATTACATGAGCAGTAACGCTCATTGAAGTGGCAATGCAATGTATCACGATAGAATGATAGCGATCCGACGATAACCAGGATACTGACCTTGGCCCAAAGCTTTGGTGTGCGAAGAGTCAAACTTCTCCACGAAGAACATACAGCTGCGAGTACCCATGCACAGGCCTCGTGGCCCTCAAAATGCCACAGAAAAATCTCTCGCAACAATTCTGCTGGGAGTCGGCGGGCAGGACTTAGATACGATCTGGTTGCAACCTCATCTTCCTCTAACTGAATCTTTTCTTCCGTCATCTTCATAATAGAAAGCTTGGCTTCGCCTATAAACTCTGTCAATGCCATCTCTGCAGAGGCGATCTTAGCAGCGAGGGTCCGAATCAAAGTGCAGGTGGACTCAAGGTGTAGTTTCGCATGGCGAAGGGTCTCTATAGTTGGTGGCTCTGAGAAGGATGTCGGAGGAACGGGCATATCCTGAACTCAGGAGACGAAAGGGTATCTGACAATGTGCCCATCCCTATTCATAGCAAAGCCTTTCGAACTCCGCGCAGGGCATCTCCGAGTATAATTGTCATATGAAGAGAAGAAAGAACATACAACCATACAAAATTTTATTTCTTATTTGCAGCTTCTATAGCATCACCATTCTTGCACGCTATAATCTTGATTCTTTGGGCATTGACTATCTCATTTGACTCCATTTTGAAAGTTGGATTCTTAACGATGAATGTCCAGACATCGTCGCACAGTCGATATGTATGCAGATGACCCTATCAATACTAAATGACTGCTTGTCAAAACTGAAGGTGACTGCATTTTCATACCTTGAGAGTAGTCTTGGTTTTGACTTGACGCACCATCGTATCTGCCAGTGATTTATCAAACTGCCTCGACGAACCGAATATGTGAGCATTTGATTCTGCGATGGTATTATCATACACAAACCTGCTGCAAGACCTTCATTGCCAACTGGGGGGTAATGACACCACTTGTAATCAATTCGTCTAGGGAATCGGTCAACGCCATGCCAATTCTAGAAGCATTGCCCAGATACCAGCTGTCAGTCAGCTAGACAAATCTTCATTGGGGAACCCGAACTTACGATGATCCACGGTAGAATTCGTAGTATGCTGAAGCCATCAGAGGAAATTAATGAGCTACCAGTTGAGCCTCGGATGACGCTAGGCCAGAGGATGGATTAGCAGAGCCCGCAAGTCCTCTGTGACAATGTGACATAAATCTCATAGTCTGATCCCGATCATAGAATAGACCTGACGCCGTCACTCCAAGACAATCTCTGACAGCATATTGAAAGAACCTGTGTTGACTTGATGACACATGGAACAGGTGAATGCCCAGTCATGCTTGTTGGACATAGTGATTGTCTTGACACAGATAGGTTTCACAATAGATAGGTTTCCTGTGAATTAATCAATGATAACCTGTAAACTACTACTCTTGTCTGTTCCCACTGCTATTCACGCATTTCTTGGTTAAGATGATTTACTGGGTGAAATAAGATGTGATGTCTTCAACCACAGTATGGTGCTACGCTTTGGCACTATCTTCACAGAGTTCCTCAGGTAAATGTCAGGATAACATAATGATATTCTTGGTTCACTAGGACTGGGTGACAAAGGCTAAGTGCACAATGCAAGATAAATAAAGACATGCCTAGGACCAAGGGCGAAGATTGACCCTAGTAAAAATCTACGCTTTGAGTGCGAATAATGTGTAACTACCTATATGAACTGCGTACAGAAGTAGTTATGGAGATCAAATAAATCAAAATGTAGATACCAAAGAATAGTGATAAGCTGATTATGCTCCAATTTATCTTAACACCTCAACCAGCTTCAATGGTGCCAATGAAGTTCACCTGGTGAAACATACATACAGTAGAGGCATAAATCTATGTTCCAGGCCCTGGAGAATTTGAAGGCCCCTCTAACCTGGATTCCCTGCTACCCATTGTCATTATTCCTCCTGTTCCAAGACAACTATTATGATCTCGATGCTGGAAACCCAAATCATTGATTGTTGTTTCCTGAAAGCGCTGCTGACCATTAAACTGGAGGTCAGGATTCCGAAGGTTTAACATCAAGCGTGAGACGGCCAGAGACGAAATTCTGATACACAGAGATGTCAATGGTGATCTGGGATGAGACACTGGTTGCTTGCCGTACACGCTCATAGTTGTGGTCACCACTCCTCTGCTCAGAGGCTAGACAAAATTTTGGTGAAGTAGACACCCTACGAGATTAAAACTCACTCTAGCCAACTGTCAAGTTACAATGTCAAATAGTG
>Ga0153961_1000495_pt1 | contig 10252 bp, 9 predicted proteins | sample TSFL045MetaG_FD_104748 | JGI IMG/M metagenome (GOLD analysis project Ga0153961, IMG submission 104748) | Attine ant fungus gardens microbial communities from Florida, USA - TSFL045 MetaG | ecosystem: Host-associated > Fungi > Mycelium > Unclassified | place: USA: Florida, Withalacochee...
ACTCTAGGGCATTGGATATTGCTGTTACTGGCACGACCTGTGCGCAGTTCAGCAGCTTTGTTAGAGTGCCACTGCCTGTCAAAGCGGTGGCGCCAGAAGGGAAGGAAGCAAAGAGTTGTTGCCCCAGTAAGGAACACCCAAAATCTTCAGGAAGAACTTAGACTGTAGCAGACGAGGCTCCACCACAGTACTAGCAGCCAAGCCAGCAACTTTCTTGAACCACTGCTTGATCACCTCCAACTCTGCTGCAGATGCAACAAAGTTAGTAGACATGGATATTCCATCCCATGCCTTGCGAACTGACTCAACTCTAAGCTTAGAGTGAGCCTCAACTAAGCCCCTGTTACAGGACTCAACTGCAGTAATAACATTTGCCACAATGACCTCTGCAGTAGGAGTATCAAGTGGAATCAACACTTGGCGCCTAGTAGGAAACATATCACGGAGACAATGAAGACTCTCATACTCTGGGTGAGCAGAGGCCGAAGCAAACCTTGGAGTGGACTGGGGATTTCCACTACGAGCCGCTTGGGCAAAGGACTTAGGTGCCTGCTTGGGCATCTGGGGTTTGGTGGCCACCTTCGCAGGGGTGAGCTTAGCAGTAGCTATCTTGGCTGGTGGAGGTGGAGGAGGTGCTCTTGACATCACTGGAGCAGGAGTAGGCACGTTTTGGGAAGGTGCAGAAGGATTAGTAGAGGGAGGGACTTTACCCTTACCCTTGCTCTTTTTGTTAGTAACAGTGGTGAAGGGAGCTTTCTCCACTGCTGGTTGGTCAACTGCCATCTCAGTATCTAGAGACGGCTCCTGGGGTAAATTAGGACCATAAAGAGTCCTCATTGCCTCCACAAGTAAAGGAGAATCGGGCTGAGGTGAGACCTTGAAGTGATCCCATCCTGCTGCAGACATAGTTTGGAACAAGTGCCACATAATAGAACCTGCTCCCAGAATAGGAGGAAACTGCTCAATCAAATGGCTTCCAATAGAATGCTTCTGAATAAAGCGTGCAATATGCAATACAGACGAAGCAAGGACTTTGGCATCATTCTCTAAATAACCAAAGTGACCAGACAAAGATGTGACATGGTGTTCACCATCCACAAGTCACAATCATGTGTGACATCAGGTATGACAATGTTACTTGTCACATGTTGTGACACCTGAGGTAAACTGTCACAGTCACGGGTTACTAATGTGTCACAGTCATCTGTCACATCACAGGTGCCTGCTACTGCACTACCACCCTCTATTTCAGAGGATGACTCAGCTGTTCCATGGTTTAGGCCATGAGGCATCAAACTGGTTGACAAAGGGGCCTGGGGGGCAGAAATCACCCCAGAGACAAGGCCCCTGCTCTCCTCAGCAGAAACTTGGTCATCCCAACTCATAGAATGTATTCTCCCTTCAGGAGCAGAGGAAGAGGAAGTAGTAGGGAGCTGGAGAGGGGCAATTCTATGAGAAAGCTTGCCTATAATGATCCTAGAGGCAATAGGTGTCCTGGAACCAGGACTAACCTCCTTCTCTTCACTTTCCTCCTCCTCAGAGAAAGAAGAGAGCTTAGGAGATGCATTCTTAAAGACTTTAGCAGCTGAGACACTCCTGGAGGAGCATCTGACAGTGTGACGAGCACGAGAGCATCCTCTGGGATGAACGCATTTACCAGCCCTAGAGCTAGCATGAGAAATAAGGTTGAGTGAGTCTGGAGACTCACCAACACTAGTAGGAGTAGCCTGGGGGCCAGGGGGACAAGCATTGGTAGTAGATGATTTATTCTGAATATTCGATTTAACCATGGTGGTGGTTAGAGGGAGAGAAGGGGCGTGTTCTACAGTGAGTATATGACTTGAACCAATGGCAGTGAGGAGTCATGTAGGATGTTGCACCAGTATCAGCAATCCAGTGGAAGTCAGTATTGAGCTGAAGTGGTGATGATAGTGAGAAAGGGTTGGTCTGAGAATTTCTTGCAAAATCTGTGGATTTAAGAGAAGACATGTTGAGAGAGAAATTTGATTTGCTTATTGCAAAAGAACGCATTGGGCAATTCAAATGAAACTACGTAGAGATGCTCTTGGTAATGCATAAATTTGGCCTGCAAAGTTGTGGGCTGAACAGATTAGAAACGAGCAAGGAACAGCAGGTTTATTCTAAGATGTCAAAATGATGGATTGCAAGGGATCCAGCTATGCGATTGGCACGAATTTTGTACAGTGAATCAACTGTATGGTGAGAAGCTCACATATGAAGTTTGAAACAGATTGTGCAAGAATCGGGTGAGAAAATCGCAAGATTGTTGATAGGGGAGGATGTAGATGAAGATGTGCAATTTCTTGGTCAATTTTGATGCGATCAGACTGAAATTTGGATGGCAGATAGCATTTGGGACAGTGCACCAGTGTTTTAAATTTCAAAGCAGTCGGACAAGAGATGAGCATAGAATTTGTGTTTTAAATTTATGTTTTGAAGTTGCTAGAGGCTAGGGCCCATAACCTGTTAGAACCTGGGCAGTGGTGACAGCTGTGAGGTCCTAGCAACTCAGTAACACTGTGAACAACTGTAAGTGACTTTATTGAAAGAAACAATAGCTAACTATCACCTGTGGACAACTGTAAGTGACAGAGTGCCAACTTCAAGTCCACAGGGAATTACACATTAAGTCAGGTGACCTACTACATAATCAATCACCAACATATTACTGAGAGACTGTCTAGAGCACATCTGACAATGTCAGCTGACAGAAAAATGAAACTGAGATACCTAGGACCTATGATAGTATTAAGGAAACTATATGGAGGTGCCTATATTCTAGCAGAGCTAGATGGATCAGTTTGGCAAAATAGAGTGGCAGCCTTTCGAGTTATACCCTACCTCCCAAGAAAGAAAATAGATTTTATCAGAGAAGTCCAAGAACTTCTAAATACCTTAGAAGAAGACTTAAAGGAACTTGTAGCTGAAAGGAAAGAGATCCCTTTAGAAAATACAAACACAATCATAAATTTATAGCAGCCCAGTTACAGAACAAAGAAACTATGGACTACAAACAATAAAGAAAACAGAAAGACAGTTTACCTAGTAGATCTAGAAGCTGTTTTAGCCTCATAAATAGCAGTCAAGCAGTCATGCTCTTCAGTAGCATCCTTGTAATTCCTAGCGGCATTCTCAAGACAATAGATAGCTTATAAGACATTTGAGGAGACAAATAGTAAGCTGATCTCGAGTATAGAAACAGAGCAGGCGCGAGCAGTGGCTTTTTGCATACTAATGCCCTGTTTATAAAAATCTTGAGTGGCTTAAAAGATGGCATGAGCTAAGACCCATGAATTAGAAAAAAGGGATAAAACAAGAGAAGAGTAGATGACATACTCTCCTTGACTAGGATGTCATCAGAGGCAACAATAGGAGCATACTAAGAAAAGAATAATCAGAAATGGTGAAGACAACAACAAGTAGGATAGAGTACAGTGCAAGACTAGAAAGCACGGTTAAGGAAAAGACAGTAGCAGAAATAAAGAACATACTAACTCCTCACAAGAGAGAGGCACAAACAGAGCAGGAATAAGGTCTAGATAGGGGTGCCCAGCTACTAGACTAAAGAGAGAGATAATATTACAACCTAAAGATATAAACCGAGTTAATAGAGAAAAATCAAAACAGAAAGAAAACATACCAGAAGGAGATACCTCAGACAAGGAGGAACCGTCATGAAGCTGAGCAGGTGCCATAGTCTTAGACTTTTTGTTAGGAAGAATGACAGAGCAAGGAGTCGTATCAACCACTGGAGCTTGATTAATAGTATGCTTGGGACAAGATACAGGTTTTGGAGATGGCGGTGTCATGCCATACAAATCTTTAGGCAAAGTAGGTGACAATTTACACCTTAAAATAGAATAATTGGCTCGAGAGGAGAGCTCAGCCCTTTCCCAGAGATGTTCCTTTAGACACCCAGTTGTGGACTCGAGCATCTAGCTTGAGTAGCAGGGTAGTAGCTGTAACCACTGCTACATACACCTCATAGATGCTTGCCTAGGCGCCCTGTATCAGATTTACAGCAGATTTCCCTTCTAGAAGTGCTCTCGAGAATGGAGGCAAACTTAGATAGATTATTGTGACCCGAGTGACGTCCTATCTCAGCAGCCAGCAGTGTTATTCATAGAGCAGTTACTATCAGAGCTAAGCCATCATCACTGATGGCTAATTATAGCAGGATCAAGGAAATTGAGCCACTGTGGAGTTGCGTTGGAATAGCAATGGAAGGAATTGGGAATCTGGAAGAGCAAAAGGATATAGAGGAGGTAGAAGAAAAGAATAGAAAAGAGAAAGAGAGAGGTAGTAGGAAGGCTAGATAATATGCTCGAGGATAAGACAACTCGAGATCACTGTCTCCATCTACAGCCCAGCAAGAGGCTCGAGACCTGACCATCATGTAGAGAAGGATTCTGGGAGTAGGGTTAAAGGATCAGGAAGTAGCTACCCAGTGTTCAGAAAGGTGCCATCTCATCATTGTGGCCTTACTAGGTTTGGGAATTTGGAGGTTTTCTTTGTCTCACTTTCTTTGTTGTCTCTTTGCTTTGTAATCATAATAAAATACTCTAGGGCACAGAGAGGAACTCAAGAAATCATACCCCTACTATTATCCCTTCCTATTGCTCTAGAGCTTAACAGCTATTTTGAGTGACTAAGTTTCTAGTTTTCTAAGTCTTCTTCCTTCTCTTCTAAAAAACCTATCAAACCTCTCTCAACAGGAATTCAAGCCCCAACAGACTTAGGCATTTGCTTATATTAGGAGTTAATAGCTCACTACATGTCATTGGAGCTGGCTTCTAGTTGTATGGTCAACTGAAGAAGAGCTCACACGATGGCACAGGAGTTCTAGATAGTTCTGCTGTATCAATGGCGAGCCAGGCTACTAGACTAGGTAAGGACAGTAGTATTATGACGCAAGATGAATGCGTGTCTTAGAGATCCTATTATAATAAGATCTACCTCAAGTGGACTCTTATAGAATCTCTTTATCTGTTCTTTTGGTTATTCGACCTCCCCCTCTATTTCTAAGCCCCCTTTGTTATTTGACTATCTCCCCAGTGTCTACTTGTTTAGTGCACAACTGTGAAATATCTCAGAGATTATTATATTTTCATTTGTTATCATTCTTGTCTCAAGATCAAATTCTCTTTGATCCCCATCATCTGGAGCCCACCGCGAGGGGAGTTTCAGATTGTAGGGAGCTTTTGTTATTCTACACTTCTTAGCACCTTTTGTTATTTTGTCACTTATTTTTATTATCATTCTTTTCATTATTATTTGGTATTATACTAATAACTAAAAACATATTTCAAGTCCTTGTAGAATGCAGAATATAGAATACAGAAATCCTATTAGAAACAAGAACTATAGTCACTTAACCTTAAATCAGTATAGAATACCAGAATATAGAACCAGATTGCACTTGAGTTTTGACTCGAGTGTGTGTGTAACCAGAACTGAAAGCATTATTTATTTGGTGTCGTCTTGTGGATCAGATAAAAGCACTAGTTGCTAGAAATAACCAGAATTCTTTGGGATCTAATGCTTTGGAGAAAGAGGCTTAGGCATTGATTGAAATATCAGACTAGATCAGAGATGCCAGTACTATTTGGTGTAGGGGATTGGATAGAACAATTGTCATGGCTTTTGAGAATAGCCTCAGAGTCTGTGATATCATAGAATTATGGAACAAGATACAGACAGGAATAGTCTATAAATGGCCATTAGACAGATAGAAAAATGCAGAGATCAGACAGAGCTTATAAGTTTATTGCTCAGAAGTACTCAGAGAACTGGTGCCATTATTAGTTGCCAAGAACTAGAATTGCCATTGAGACAGGAGATCGTGTCTATAAAAGCACCTTTAACTATAGATTTGGTTATAGAAGATATTGGATATAAGAATTACTATAAAAGAGATGCTAGTTAGAAACAGACCACTAGGAAGGCAAAAGCTAACCTTTAGAATAGAGATTGCATATAAAAACTGGAATAAATAGGCACTAGTGGCCATATAATCAGAGATAAAACCAGACAGAATAAATCCAGAATATAATTCAGATCAGAAATATTGAGAACCTATAGACGGAGATCAGCAGCTAGAATTAGATGAGATAAACCAGGAGACTCACCATCTACCAGATGGTGGGACTACATTAGGATATCAGCAATAATATTGCACTAGAACTAGAATTAATATCAAGAATTAAGAGCTGTGAGTTCGAGATTTATTATAAGGAAAGGCATAAATGTCTTCTTATAGAAAGAGGAACGATAGCCTACTCAGAGAATAGAATAATTCATAAAGAAGTGGCAAGTGTACCTTAAAAGAAAGTCATGGAACAAAATAGAATAGCTTCTAGAAAGACTGGGATCGTAAACAGAAGACTAGAGTCATCTGGAGATATAATAAGGAAAGACGATACTAGACGCATCTCAGAATAAAGCACAAAGTGCCAAGATAGAAATGACCCAAGGAATGGATAACTAGAAAACCAGAACTGCAGACTAGAAAAGCTGTTAGAGAGCAGTAAATACAGATAAACAGACAGCACATATGGAGACAGGAGATACATAGCAAACAGACAGAATAGCTATACTAAATATAGTACAACTCAGAATACCAGAAAGAATAGGGAATGAACCCTTAGATGTCACAATGTGACTAAAACCAGAAGCGACTTTGCGAGAGAGATAATGGAAGTGGTTATAAACCAGTTTATTACTTGGAGAAAGAAAGTTTGACTATTCAAAAAGACTACAGATTCAGTAGCAAAGTGGATATTAAAAACCCTATGGGAAATCAGAATTAATAAGAAAAGAAGAGTCATTTGAAAGAACATACCTAGAAGTAATACCCCCCAGACTCCACTATGATAGAAAACTAGAGCTCCAAATAGATAACTATATGGACAGACAGATAGAAATAATTTGAGTAGATATGTTATAAATGTGTTGTGGTAGTGGATGTCTTAGGAACTCTCAGAATCAGATGGAACTAGTTTTGGAATCATTAGAAATTGATTAGAAAACAAGATCGGAAAGATATTGGACTGAGAGACTCATCTCATAAGACCAGAGAAACAGATAGAGCAAATACCTTTGCCAGAAACAAAAATGCCTTGCAAGGTGTTAGAAAGAATAAAGATATAGAGAATGACTGTCTTACCAGAAGAGCTCCTAGTTGAGAGCCAAATAGATAGCAGAAAGGGAACGGCTAGGTTTGGCACTCTAAGAATATTGGATAACAGCTCATCGCATTAATTTGGGAAGCTGTAGAAGGAGAACAATAAAAATAAAAGTCAGAACAGTCTTAGTGGGAGCAATAGTAGTCATAGAAAACTTGACATAGTATTAGGAACACTAAATAACCAAGAAAATGGAATGGAGAAATTGGATTAGAAAGTGTTTCGCAATATAGAGAGCCTTGAGCCCAATAGGAAAGAAAACATAAACAAAAGATAGAAAGACACACTTAGAGCCTGGAGAAGCCACTTGTATCATTGGATAGAAAAATCATGATATAGGATAGTTGTTTTCTCATTCTAGGTGATTAGTCAGAAATGGGAAATCATAAGCATAATGCATTTGGAAAAAGGAACTAGAAACTTGAACATGCCATGCAGACTGATTAGTCAGCAGAAAAGCAGACTTTGAAAGACTTTAGAATAAAGATTGGTCTTATAAGATCAGACTCGAAAGGGAATCACAGAGCTATGACCATGAGACATGGCAAGAAATAGAATTTAGACGAGATAGAGACTCAGATAAGGTCACTGGAGACACACTTGGATAAGTCAGAAATGAAATCAGAGATGTTATAATGACTAGAAGCTCTTAGAGCAGTATTAGAGGTGTTAAACACCAATTTTGAGAATTTTGAATGGATTTTGGTGGAATTAGACATGCCCTATAGCATAGAAGAGATACCAGAATGATACAGACAGGATTTCACTGTCAAACCTATAGAAAAATAGTGTTTTTCAGATGAATAAAGAGATTAGAAGAAAGAAAAAGACCAATTCTTATTACTTACTATTTTGGTTTGTGTGGGAACTCAAGAAATTATAATGCAAATGTGCAAGGAGCACCTAGTACTATAATTTGGACCTAGAAAGTTGGAAAATTTTGAACCAGAATAATACAGACAAAAGAGAGTTTGGTGATTTTAGACTTATGAGACACCAAACCCAGAACAGGTATAACAAGGTTCTCTCTTAGTTTCAAGGAGACATACCTAGAGGATTGAGATGCTTTAGACATCACTAGTCATCAGAACAATGATTGGAGATATAGATGTGTTTGGACTAGCTGTTAAAGATTGCGGCAGTCAAGAACAGATGTTAGATGCTCTTTAGATGTGGAATTGTCTTGGAGAGAGATAAGAGAACTTGAGACAACAGTTGGGAATATGACGCGCTGTTGAGAGAAAAGAATCAGTCAAGAAATAGATTTGGAAAGTAATTGGAAAAGGACGATAAAGTGTTATATCTATCCTGTACAAGGATGGGACATCTTCGGAGTTATAGAACACACCACAGTAACTGACGTGGTGACATGATATAGTTTCTGTGCTGTGAATAGATTCAGACAAGAAGAAAAATCATTCAGACCTAAAATAATACATACAGGATAGAAGTCAATAATGACTCAAGATAGATACTAAGACTCAGAAAGCGTTCTCAACTTATATGGATATTTGGATGTACACAGGACTGTTATGGACTGTGATAATTATTGGATTAATTCTGCCAGAAGATAGTAGACTGAGTTTGCAAGGCATATACTGAGCAATAATAGTCTCTAGGATACATAACAGGTTGTTTCTTGAAAGAGAATCTTCTTGATATGACTCTTGTCTGCGTAAAGAACAGAAAAAGATTTTGATCAGAAAAGGGACATGCACAATATAAGCAAAGTCCAAGAATAATAGATATTACAGTTATGGAGGTTGTAATGAGACTAGGAAAAAGGCAGCGATCGCAGCCAAACCAGAGATAAAATAGAAGAAATGACAATTACAGAAAGATTAGCAGAACTCCCTAGTGCATTAGCACATGTACTGGTGGATAGATAATTTATGGAATTGGTTGTATTTAGATAAGTACCTTGTGTACTCAAGATGCTACTATAAAGAGGTTGATGGCCTCAAAAATGGAGCATAGAATAAAGAAGAAAATGACAGATAGAACAGAACAAGAAAAGATATCAGACAGAAAAGCGAGAGGAAATAAAGAGGGACTCCTGCTATGTGGAAGCAAAGCTAGAGCACCTGAGGAGATACAGTATAAAATAGAGACATATCAGTAGACTTGGTATGAGAAGAGTGAAGAGTGTGAACCTTGTTACACTTGACACAGAATAGAGCCCCACAGATCATGCTAAGGTGATGAGCTTGAGAGGTGGTGGTAGCAGAACTAGCAATGTGTGGATGAGAGTAACAGCTCTCAGCCCCATTAGCGATATGAGAAAGGCATCTAAATTGCCTTAAAGAACTCTTGAGCTAGAAACCATAGAACTACAGAGAATAAAGGAAATGGATTAGAAAGAATAAAATCAGACAAATGGAGAGTAGCTCACTATCTCAGAGATGTTGCAAGGATATGCAGACTAGTGTTTGTGAGAAAAGGATTTAATTCAGAAAGGAATAGAGATAGTTGGGTTGTAATGGTGCATAGGCATCAAAACAATGAGACCAGAAGTGGGAACAGAAGGTGCTGGAGATAGTGCTAAACTGTTTTTAGGAGATTTAGAGAAAATATAATGAGAGGGTCTTAACCCACTGAGAACATAGAATGCAAGAAGCTGGAGAAGAGAATACTATAAGAGGTTCTTTAACTACCATTTTCTTAGAAGTTAATAGGAATCCAAAGCAAGAGAGCATGTGAGTGTACTTGAGAATAGGCATATAGAGAACAGGAACTTGGGGTACAAGCTAGAGGAATGGCCATTAGGCTGGAGTACTGGAATATGGATCCTGATATGGAATATACTAGATCACCAGAGATAAATGAGAAGACGACTGAGGGCAGTCATTTATAGTGAGGGGGAGATATCATGCTGGACAGCTATTTAGGCAATAAAAGTGACATTTTTTACCATAATAACAAGAATAACTAGCTTGAGAGACAAGTTTGGCCCCCCAGAGATATTATTAGATGTCCAGTCATAGACTCGAGCATACCACTTGAGTAGCAGAGTAGTGGCTATGACCACCACTACAGAAACCTCATAG
>Ga0153961_1000496_pt1 | contig 10230 bp, 7 predicted proteins | sample TSFL045MetaG_FD_104748 | JGI IMG/M metagenome (GOLD analysis project Ga0153961, IMG submission 104748) | Attine ant fungus gardens microbial communities from Florida, USA - TSFL045 MetaG | ecosystem: Host-associated > Fungi > Mycelium > Unclassified | place: USA: Florida, Withalacochee...
AAAGATGAGGGTGTCGAAGAGCTTGTGATAGTCCTCTTCTTTGGGCTCCAATTGCTTGCAAATATCCCAAAGATGTTTTCGAATCATCTCAAAATAGACAGGAAATTCAGGAAGTGCATCATGAAATGCACCAGAAGGAAGAGCAATTACCCCTGTAAAGAAATCCTTGCGATCCCGACTGGGGTAAAGGGAGTTCGTGAACATGTTTGAACAAACTTTTTGTGCTTCTTCCAAATCCACTTGTCCAAGCACAATGTACAAGGCAACCCACATCAGTGATTCCTGATCGTGATTGTATTTATATCTGAGGATGGCAATACGTGGATCAGGAGGGTGAAGAAGGGCATTGACCGCGTTTTGTTTCCTTTCCTGAGTTGACTGAAATGGAGAATTCGCGGGGAAGAGTGCATATCTTTCACCACGATGTATCTCCAAAGGCATGAAGTACGGCGTGCCCTGATCAGATATTAGACAGCACCTATCTTCGGCGTCAAAGCATACCGTTTTTGGATCTGAACTCGAACTTCGATTGCTCGTCGCCTTGGCATATTCAAAGTCACTCAGAAATCCTTGGACACACCCATTATTCTCCACAACAATGATATTGCCTGTACTGAGATCTCTGTGCACCCACCCAGCCAGAAACAACAGAATGAGGGCTAGGCAAATGCTTGTCAGCACATGCAGTATCCACCAATGAAAGTATCTTGTTACCTGTGAGCACATCGTTGATAGCTTGGCATGCCTTGTCGATCGACGGAGCATCATGCAGGGCATAGCCGACTTGAGCATACACCAGGCGATACTGTGTCTTTGCCTTGTATTGATGCCGAGAACAATGTCCCTGGTCTGGGGTTGCTGGTGCACCATGAGAAGTGCCGGTTGCAGAATATGAATTTTCAGTCTGACCAGTCAATGGGGTGACATTCCTGCTAGATGATCCTTGAGGCACTGGGGAAGACAGAATGGTACGATTGGGAAAAGCCTTCTTCAAACGCTCTTTGCAACCCACCCCCTTTGCGTCATGGAGGATCCTCATGAATGGCAGACTATCCTGTATTTTTGCAAGGGCATCCTCGACCCGTTTCCGGTATTCTTCATCAAGCCACTCGTAGTTCTCTTTTCGAATGTCCTGTAGGCTTTCATAGATTAAATCTTGATTTTCTTTTTCCGTCGGGGAATCCTTGTCAAGCCAAACATCTTTTAATACAACTTCTTTGTCACCTTTCCCTTCTAAGCCGTCTGCGCCAGTCACTTGGATCGCCCTCCACACCCGTGTCTTCCTCCCGCTGATGCACGCAATCCGGGAGTTGAAGATTGTTTTCGTCGTTCGAAAATATAACGTCTCGCTGGAATCCTTCGGGGTCAGTTCATACACATAACGTATCTTGTTTTCAAACAAAATGCGATGGACAGTAGGATCATACCCTATCTCCAGTTCGGTTGCAAAGACAAGAGATAAGAGTACAGTGACGAATTTCCTTGGATCCTGCCGCCAATCATTCAACCAGGTGGTGCATGTATTAGATCAATAAATACCTTAGTGAAGTCAAAAGGCTTGGACATGACAGAGTGGGAGCGAGAGAAATACCATACAGCCATGGCCTCGCCCTCGATAGTTATCTGTATAGAAATGACCATGTAGCCTTCAGTACATAGAGAAACGACCATACTCCATACGTCCACATCCTGCGCGGATCGTCATTCATGATCTGATTGGCTGCGCTGACCAATTGTCGGCGATTCTGAATCCCGATATCAGAATACATCAATAGTCAGGATTTGAGTGCGCACACGGTGGGAATCATCCTTATTTGTCTTAAACTCTGCTGTCACTGCCACTTGCGATACCACAACCTTTGTGGACTCGAACAATGAATATTCAGGCGAGAAATATCCATCTATTCGAAATGTGCTTCCTGGAATTTCCCCAACCATCTGTGCATTGCCACAATCATGATAATTGAAATTGCATTTCCGAGGGGCCTTGCTGTCGGTGCCGAAACATTTTTGTCCCATCAAGGCCTTAACAATGTCTTTGAGCTTCTTAAAAGCCTCAGTCTCTTTCTTTTTAGCCCAGGTGCCGCAGAAATCCCGCCATCTATTATTACATAAAAGTCCCTTATGTTCCAATTTTTTGAGTGCACTATTGATTGAACCGTCGGTTGGACAAAACGGAGCATAGTGACACAGGAATTGATCGACATTGCAACACAACATTTTGTCAGCAATTTGCTGTGCAACATCGGACCAAATGTGATTCTGGGTGATACTCCCATCATCACCTTTCCTGTTCCTTGGAGTATCCTGTGTCAGAATTCCATACCATTGTCAATCAGCGCCACTAGTTGCTCGAAGGGCACACTCACAGAGGACTGATGAGTCTCAGTCGGACGGATATGAGTGAGTTTCGGCTGTCCAGATCTACAAAGAAATGAAAAAATCAATTGCCAGGTACAGAGAAGACAACGCACAAGTGGTGTTTCACTTTTGGCATGATAGTTTGTGGCAAGAGTCAATTTGATCACATGACCTGCCTAGGGTTCGTCATCTTTGTAAGCATTATATCCTGGGCGATTGAAGGATAGTGCTCAAGGCAGGGAGATGGCTGCTATCACTTTGTCAACTTTGTCCATCAACCCGACTGAGCGTGGTCGTCCAAGGCCTGGGAAGCCAGGATTGTCGGGGACCAACATGCACGTGAGGATGTCACTCCGTGACAATTTTGTTATGGAATGACATCGAGTTGTCTTGGAAACTCCATTTGCCGGAGCATTTGTTTCGGATATTTACATATAAATTTGGGAATGTAGTTGCAGTTTAATTAAGTCTTTCTGTCTTTCCCTCTTTTCCCCTGTGCTCAATTTATTTTGCTGCGACAGAGGTACACATCTTCCTTCTTCTACAATCCTTGAAAAGAGTCCCAGTGGATTGCAACAGCTGTGGAAATTTACCTTGTGTATGCCCTCATTGCCGATCCTTCTGAACCCAGGTCACTTTGTCACCTTCTCGACAGTTTTGTGGGTAATTTGATTCCAATCATCACTTCTATATAGGATTTATTGTTCCAACACCGAATCCGGATGGGTATGCCTGTTCCTGCAAAGTCAATCGCTACTGGTATGGTATTTTCTGATTCCTAAGCGTTGATGTGATGCAGGCACAAGAACCTTGAATCTCGATTGAAATGTGCTAGGCCATACAGGTGTGTCGATAGAAAATTGCTAGGCATAGTGATCGCTTTGGATCTGGGCAGGTGCCGTACTTTCTGTTGCTGATGCCCCATCTTCACCCTGGGGCTATTAATGGAAGCCGACGGTAGAGTATGGTAGAGGTCGGGGTCATGCGTCATAACAAACGATCCTTGTCTGCGCTGGTTCCCTGGCTATCGGGCTTTCAAATCACAGGTTAACAACATTACGAACTGTGTCTCTACTTTGCCCAATGTTATTGATTTTCTGGATTTACGCAGTCCTGGTCAAATGAGTCAGACTCGCTTTTCTCAGTCCCTTCTGATTTTGTGTGTGTCTATTCTCTTCACCATTTTCGTATCCCTGCATGAAGCTCCCGAAGGATGCTGGAAATCTGCGACCGGCACAGAAAATGCGCTGAAATCCGTATATGGAACCATTTTCGATGTAACGATTCTTTTTCGGCTCACTGCTTTCAGGTCGATCGACTTTGCTATTCGCTTTGTCCTGGCCCAAGGTAGTCGGTATTACATATTCTTGTGCTGTACATCCTCGACACAGAGGAGCAGTGAATGTTCCTCGCCATAAACGAAGCCGCTAATGATCTACGATAGTATGGTTTTCCATTGCCTGGGAACTGGATCGGACCCGTTGGCAAAGAAACAGCCAAAATGGCAGAGTCCATATCTAATATCATCTCGCATCAAACGTGAAATCATCCTCCTGAAGAAAATCGAGGATGGTAGCAAGAAGCTCTGTCTGAGATCGTCGATGGTAAGGGCATTGTGGAAGCCGAGTCTGCAAGGAAACTGAACTGAGGGCAGACCACAAGACGCTTGCCTCCAAAACATGGCCGTCGACGCTTAGGTATTTTGACTCAAAGTACTTGTCAATCTCCCTCGATTTCTGATTCGTTCTTGAACAGGCCTCAGTCGCGGGGTAAAGAACTTTAAATCACCATCATTGTCTTTATCATTCGTGCCTAATACTTTTATGCACTTTTTCCCAACAGTTGTACGCTACATTCCTCTTCCCAAACTCAAGGTGATGTTCCACAATAGATCACGCAAGAGAATTGGATTGATAGGGCTCGTGAACGCCGTTACTCCAAATATGGGTATGTGTCAGGGTTCTGTTTCCCTCCAATTTGGCTTATGGTCGTTCTGAGATCTGAGTTGGCTGGATAATCTGACCTTGTACGCACACATTGTAACTTCCAGCATTGTAACTTCCAGCTGCCCATCAATCCATTTCTCTCGTCTCAGACATAATATTCCGTCGTAATGCACTTCAACACCAGGATAAATTATTAGCAAGGCGACTGCCACAAGCTTGAGGCTGTCGAACCATCCCTTGGCGCTGTCCCTGGTTGCTACGTTTACTATATCTGAAGGTTTGCCGTTCTTTGGGCTCTAGTCCCAGAGTCTGAGGTATGTATGACGACGATTTTCTTACGCATGAGCAGCTTCATCTACTCAGCTTTTTTATTCTTAGATCTCCCATCCATCGAATTAGTACTATGTGCAAAACGCCGGCTTCACAGAAACTCGTCACCACTGCCATTGTCTCCAACAGGGCTCATCTTCCTCCACAGCTGTTTTGTTTTGACACCTGAAAACTCAAAATGTCGTCATAACTTCCCCTCCAATCTTGAGTGGGCAGCTCGGGACAGAAACTATCGTGTTTCCGCTAATTGATGTTGCATTCCGTTTCTTGTATCTTGAGGTTCGTCCATTGAGCTCGTTGGGCCATTTTTCTTACCTCTACACCGAGACGGAGCTGGAAAACACCAATGCTATGCCACCTATCAGTGAGTGTCGGATGCTCAAGTCCATCTGTCGGAATCACCTTCCTTCCTTTACACCAACTCTTTGTCCATAGGTACACTACAAGTCAAGAATCCGCTGTTCAATTATCCCTACATTCGCCGTCTCTTTCAGAAAATCATATCGGTTAGGGAAGTGATGTTGTTTAGTCGTCATCCTTTCAGCAGCCCCACTCGTACTAACAATGAATCCGTGTCATATGCTTCCGTTCAGGAACTCGTGAGTTTAGGTATCTTTCTCGTATCTTTCTCGCGCTGTTATCCGAGCTAACTAGCTCTAGGAGCTTGAGGTAGAAGCTAGGCCATGTTTCTATGGTTGCCTGGAATGTCATATGAGGCCCAGGACTGAAGAATCAATATCTTATTGTCCTGATACTTTGTATAAATTATCAACATGTGAAAACGATCGAGGAAGTACTAAAGTATCACCATTTACCAAATAATAATAATGATATAGAGTCTTCAAAGAAACGCTGGTCACTCGTTGCACGATCAGTGGCAGTGACTTCTACAGTCCATGACCTTTGTTCATTGCATCTTTCGATATAGTCGTGACCACCATTACTGTAAAATAGATAAAGAAAACACACAAAAATCTTCGAGGGAATCGCATCCGTTATTACTTAATTGGGCATCTGTCTTTTTTTAGAATCACCTTCATTTGTGACCAAGGCACGTCGTGAAATTTGATTCAAACAAGAAAAATTATCTGCTCCTGACACTCTCTTCTGGTGCACGTCATTTCATCGCCCTAATCAATCTTGCAAGTCTTACCATTACCGCAATCTTGTCACATTCTATTTGACTATCTCACGAAATGATGGTTCTTCTGAAGTAGTAGTTCTCCAATGTTATTTTGAGCCATTCAAACATATTCTTGTCACCGAGAAATAGATAAGAGACCTCAGAACCAGTATCTGAAGGAGTCAGAGCAAATCAGCATTGCATGTATGTCCCAGATTTCTAGCAAGAATGATGATGACGACGACGACAGATGATCAATTGCTATTGTGACATGTTGGAACAGAAGTGGACTCGATGAGAAGCCATGATTAAACATCCCTGATTCTTCTAGTCGAGTGCATTGTCTCTAGATAGATGAGCCTAGGAGTCACGAATCGTGATGTCGGCAGCTTTTAGTGATGGCTGATGAACAATATTGAGCCGAATTGGAAGGATGGCCGCAGAGTGACGTCATTGTTATGGATTAACATCGAGTTGTCCTGGAAACATCATTTGTCTCATATATAATTGGGAAGTTTACAAAGTAATGAAGTCTATTTGTCTTTCTTCCCCTGCGCGCAAGCATGTTGTTTACCAGGCAAAAAGTATCGATACTATTAGGGACAGCTCCTCGCCGAGATCGAGCTCGTCCATAGTCCGGCTTCTGAAAAGTCATTTGAGAGCGGGTGCTTGAATCTCAAAGCTGTGATCAGTCGTCTTGCGTCTCGAAGACAATAGTAATCAACATCATACCGTTCAGCATCCACTGATTGACATCCTGAACAACATTTTATGCAACTTGAGACTCCATGAACTTTCTTCTATTGATTCTATCTGATTTCATAGCGAACACTGAAGTATGTCAGTCACAGCAGAGCCCCTTCAATCATTGTGAGAATGGAGATGCGAGAACTTGTCCCTTGCAACTGCGATCAAGTTTCACCACAGCTGCGATGCGCTGATCTTTCTAAGTGAAACTTGGCGTATACACAACCAAATAGAAGATCAATGCCTGACAACGCCAGTTAAAGCATTCACACCAAGCTGCATACAATCCCCTGCTCATCTCATTTCAATGGCTGATCAATACAGATTCACTCCAGAAACCTATATTTTCGACCTGATGAAATTGTCAGACAGCCGTTATGGTCGAGGCATGCTGATTCTGGATCTGTTGTTCTTGAAACATTTACTGAAGCCCTTTCAAGCTGCCATTGCTACGTTGATGGCATATGTTATTATCAATTTCATTCCACAACAGGTGAGACTTTCCATGTGTGAACAATGATTCCATATACCCCTTCTTTCCTAAGTTCAGTATCTTCACAGGCATGTTCGCATTTGACCATGAGATTCCGGTTGATTATTGCCACTTACATGTGGGTTTCACAATTGATATTCAATTTGTTGGAAGCAAATTGTCCTTTGGACGAAAGCATCTATGCCAGGCTAACGGAAAGCTTTACACGCCACATAATATAGGGATACTGGAGCAGATACCTCGCTCGAGGCTGGAAGAGAAACTTCTCTAAGTGAAGAAAGATACGAAGAAGAGGTATAACTTGCCCCATGATCAGCACATTGTAATGAGCACCAAGAATAGAACGGGATCAGATGAGATCAGATGGAGTGCATGCCAAGATGCGCGATATGATTTTGGAGCACGATGGGTTGATCGGATTGGAGCAAACGAAGCAAGTAGTTTCCACAACTGATAAGTGACAAGCACCATGCATATATTGTGCAGCAGTCACAGGTAAAACCATTACAGGGATTAAGTGCGAATTATTTGATCTGGCAAAGCCTGATAAAAAATCTTTATAAAAAAACCACAGCATGTTTTGAAGACGAAGATGAAGCACCTTGTATCTGGACAGACTGGAAGACCAGTCACACCAGCGTACAAAGGACAAGTATCACAGGCAATGCAATTGTCTTTACGGTCATGTCATTCTTCTTGTAATACGAGATATCATGAACAAGGCCTTCACGCAACGAGCATCGAAGCCATCGGCAAAAGAGCCAGGTCCAAAGGATGTCAGACGAGTCGGCGAACCGTTATACAAAGGCCAATGCATCTTTCCCATCACAAAATGTGTCTCGTGCAGGAAGTAATTCTCCATCAGAGATGACCAAAGCGATTGCAGCATTGGGTCGTACATGGGGTTCTGTACAGTGTAAGCACAGTCAGGAGCGTCGGCTTGGATACTGAAAATGGCACGGATGGTGTTAGGACAATGCTCGATGATTGCGGTGTACCAGTGGTCCGAGTTGACAAGTCGCATCGTGTGGCGATTGAACGAGTGATGGAATGAATGCCTAGCTGCAACAGGACTTCGATGACAGATTCTAGGGGAGAGTCTTTCGAACTGGTTGGTGGAAAAACAGGTGGAGAAGGGCAGACAATCGTATCGTCCATTGTCGATCGGACACCATTGTTACCGTCTACGTATCAGGGGTTGTCATAGATACTCGATGTCCAGTCTACATGAACTGAATTATCCGTTTCCATCGCAGATACCGAGCTATACCATGGAGATTAAGTGATCGTCCTTCCATCCTGTCAATGAATCGTAACTGGTTTACGACCCTTGTATGGTTGAAACCCTTTTTGCAATATATTTGATTTGTGGATTAGCACATTTGTGAATGGCTCGTGAGTGGGATGTTGGAATATCAAATGCTATACTAAAAATAGTCACGTTTTATTGTTTCATTTCTTATTGTTTTGTGTAGAATAAATAGTTGAGATAGTAATGAAGAACGTTGCACGTTTCTCACCTTTTTTGCTGCTTGTTCTTAACTCAACATGGGAGTCAGTTCAGACTTCGACGACTTGATCCAGAAGGCAGTGGGTGGAATAGGCACATGTTCCTTTTCTGTTTTGTGCAGGGAAAAACATAGCTGGGGCCATCTCCCATGGAATTGAGTGGCGTTGCAGCACAGAAATCATGGCGGATCTTGTGGGCCGTCTCTGACGAAAATTTGTGATGGTCATTGCGTGACAGAGACTCATCCTCCTTTCACATTCGTCCTTGCTATCGCTGTCGCAGAAACGGAGTCGTACGTTGGTTTGACTTGGAATAAAGCGTATTCCGTCCCAAAACAATGAGTAGATACAATGAATTACAAATATTATATACTAAATGTTGGAGTATCGAGTCGATGTCATAATGTGCCTGAAGGCTCAAGAACCTTCTAGAACATTTCTTTTTCAATGTAGTACATTAAGTTGATAGTTCATTATTTGTACTCACTGGTTTGCAACGGAATACATTATTCCAAGTCAAACCATCCTGCGTCTCCGTTTCACAACACTAAAGAAAGAGTCAAGAAGGTTCCTGAAGCTTCCACCGGATTACGGCGTCGGCTTGATTTCCCAACAATCGCTGCCCATTCTACAAAACAAGTGCCTGCTGATAAGTAGGTGGGCACGCTCGGTCTCACCAGTTACCTAGGCAAAGAGCATGAGAGGGACACTGAGCCTGCCAAAATACTTAACTAAATGAGATTAGGGTTATTGAGATGATTCGAAAACATCTTTGGGATATTTGCAAGCAATTGGAGCCCAAAGAAGAGGACTATCACAAGCTCTTCGACACCCTCATCTTTGCATTTGACCGGCTTCTAGCTATAAGTAATGAGAACTCAGGAGGCGTGCGTTTTGTGGATCAATCTGGTCAAGCCAATGTCGAGGTCAAAGAACCAACGAAGAAGCAGAAGACTGAACACACCCCACACGGTATGGTTCTCAGGAAACGTAATCTCAGATAGGAAGGATTCAGACAGGCAGGGTTTAGACGTGGAGGGTTCAGGACCGCTTCGCATGAGATTGTAGGATATATAATCCAAATATATGACTTGACTCGGTGCTGTGGTACTCTGAAACTGAGCAACACAGAACGATCGCGACGTGTGAGCCCATGAGTGGTCATCCAGCGCTGTCCGCGTTTTGACTCCTTCACACAGGGTGTTTCTCTGCAATAAACGTCCATTTTCTCCGGTAAAAGAATCGAAGACGGATGGATAGGAAGCAGCAGATATGGATGATCAAGTCGTAGTTGGTAGAACATGTAAAACAGTCCAGGATGCCAACGAGAAGCTCAAGGAGTGAAAAGGATGGTTCGAAACTATTTTAATATGCAGTACAAAGGTTCTGTTGGAGGTAATCATGTTGTGGTATGCCCTCAGCTCTATTTCTGCTTCCATAATGCCTCCATCATTGATTGCCTCATAGACAAGGAGGTTCTTGCTACCATCCTCAGGATTTTTGTTTGTCACAATAACCATGGATCATGTTCTGTATCCATCTTGTGGCTCCAATCTAACTCCCAGAGAAGGATTGGAGGTTTGAGATGTCTCACAGCGTCAGGATCATTCTTCAAGCTCAGATCATGGTAACGAAGAAAACTTGACCACATGAAGTTACATCTACACCTGGGGAAGACGAAAATTCCAGTGAGTAGGCAGAGATGCCACATGAAAGCACAA
>Ga0153961_1000497_pt1 | contig 10228 bp, 10 predicted proteins | sample TSFL045MetaG_FD_104748 | JGI IMG/M metagenome (GOLD analysis project Ga0153961, IMG submission 104748) | Attine ant fungus gardens microbial communities from Florida, USA - TSFL045 MetaG | ecosystem: Host-associated > Fungi > Mycelium > Unclassified | place: USA: Florida, Withalacochee...
GCCATTATGGTTGGCGACGCGCACGCCTGCCTGGTCGGCGGCGTCGAACATATGGGTCACGTGCCGATGAGCCACGGCGTCGATTTTCATCCCGGACTGGGCCGCACGGTAGCGAAAGCGGCGGGCATGATGGGTCTGACCGCCGAGATGCTGGCGCATATGCACCATATCAGCCGCGAACAGCAGGACGCCTTTGCGCTGCGCTCTCACCAGCGCGCCTGGGCCGCGACGCAGCGCGGCGATTTTCGCCGGGAGATCGTGCCGACCTACGGACACGACGCCGACGGCGTGCTGAAGCGCTACGATTTTGACGAGGTGATCCGCGAGGAGACCAGCCTCGAAGGGCTGGCGGCGCTGAAGCCGGCGTTCGATCCGGTAAACGGCACGGTCACGGCGGGCAGCTCTTCGGCGCTCTCCGACGGCGCCGCCGCGCTGCTGGTGATGAGCGAAAGCCGCGCGCGCGAACTCGGGCTGACGCCGCGCGCGCGCGTCAGAAGCATGGCGGTCATCGGCTGCGATCCGTCGATCATGGGCTACGGCCCGGTGCCCGCCAGCAAGCTGGCGCTGAAGCGCGCCGGATTAAGCGTAGAGGATATCGACATATTCGAGCTGAACGAGGCGTTCGCCGCGCAGACCCTGCCCTGCATTAAAGATCTAGGCTTGCTGGATCGGCTGGACGACAAGGTGAACCTGAACGGCGGCGCGATCGCGCTCGGTCATCCGCTTGGCTGCTCAGGCGCGCGCATCAGCGCCACGCTGCTGAACATTATGGAACGACGCGATGCCCAGTTCGGCCTTGCCAGCATGTGCATCGGCTTAGGCCAGGGCATCGCCACCGTATTTGAGCGTCTGTAATACGTTGGATCACGTTGGAAGTCAGTTCCCGCCTGTCACAGGCGGGTTTTTTCTGCCTGACGCCTCAAATAAAGGCGAACGCGTCACCAAACATCTGTGCTTCTTTCGCACCGCGCTCGGCGCAGAAGCGGTCACGAGCGATCTTCGCCATCTCAAAGCGGCCGGCGATATAGATATCATGCTCCGCCAGCGTGTCGAAATCCTGCATCACCGCCGTCAGCACCGTGCCGGAACGTCCTTGCCAGCCCTCTTCCGGCTGCTCGACCACCGGCACCACGCGTAAATTGGGGTGCTTAACCGCCAGCGCGTTGAGCTCGTCGAGATCGTAGAGGTGCTGCAGCTCACGGCCCCCCCAGTAAATAACGATGTCGCGATCCGGCTGCTGCGCCAGCGCGGTCAGCAGGATAGAGCGCGCATAGGAGAAGCCGGTACCGCCAGCGATCAGAACGATCGGGCGCGTGCTATCTTCCCGCAGCCAGGCGTCGCCGTGCGGAATATCCACGGTAATCTGGCGATCGTCGCGGATGCGATCCATGACCGCCATGGCGTAGAGGTTAAGATCGGAGGCGCCGATGTGCAGCTCGATGATCTCTTTTTCCATTGGGGTCGAGGCGAGCGAGAACGGACGCTTGTCGCGCTCGTCCATCACCACCATCAGATACTGCCCGGCGCGAAAGGTAAAATCCGCTTCGGGTATCAGGCGGACGCGATATACGGTATCGGTAATCGCTTCAACCGAGGTTACTTTACAGCTTAAAATCGTCATGCGTTCCCTCTGTCGGGTCGTCATTAGGGTTGTGCGCGCCGTCAGCGCTGCGGCGGCTGAGTAAAGATGCCTAAGTCATCCCAGATTGCGTCGATGCGCGCCGTTACGGCGGGATCTTTTACAATCGGCCGTCCCCACTCGCGCTGGGTCTCGCCGGGCCATTTATTGGTGGCGTCCAGGCCCATCTTGGAACCCAGGCCGGAAACCGGCGAGGCGAAGTCCAGATAGTCGATAGGCGTGTTTTCCACCAGCACCGTGTCGCGTGCCGGATCCATACGGGTGGTAATGGCCCAGATCACGTCGTTCCAGTCGCGTGCGTTAACATCGTCGTCACACACAATAACAAATTTGGTGTACATGAACTGCCGCAGAAATGACCAGACGCCGAACATCACGCGCTTTGCGTGGCCTGCGTACTGTTTTTTCATCGTCACCACCGCCAGGCGATAAGAGCAACCCTCCGGCGGCAGATAGAAATCCACAATCTCCGGGAACTGCTTAATCAGTATCGGCACCAGCACTTCGTTCAGGGCAACGCCCAGCACCGCCGGCTCGTCGGGCGGGCGGCCGGTGTAGGTGGAGTGATAGATGGCGTTCTGCCGCTGCGTAACGTGCGTGACGGTGAAAACCGGGAAGTTATCCACTTCATTGTAGTAGCCCGTATGATCGCCATACGGCCCTTCCGGCGCCATATCGCCCGGCTCAATGTAACCTTCCAGCACGATCTCCGCGCTGGCGGGCACTTCCAGATCGTTGGAAAGACACTTCACCACTTCGGTTTTATTGCCGCGCAGCAGACCGGCGAAGGCGTACTCCGACAGCGTATCCGGCACCGGCGTGACCGCGCCGAGAATGGTGGCGGGATCGGCGCCGAGCGCCACTGAAACCGGAAAGCGTTCGCCAGGATGCGTCTGACACCACTCCTGATAGTCGAGCGCGCCGCCGCGATGGGAGAGCCAGCGCATAATCAGGCGGTTTTTGCCAATCACCTGCTGGCGATAGATGCCCAGATTCTGCCGCTCTTTGTGCGGGCCACGCGTAACGGTCAGCCCCCAGGTAATCAGCGGCGCGGCGTCGTCCGGCCAGCACTTCATCACCGGAATGCGCGCCAGATCGACTTCATCGCCGCTAAATACCACCTCCTGGCAGGGCGCGTTGCGCAGCCGTTTGGTCGGCATGTTCAGCACCTGTTTGAACTGCGGCATCTTGTCGAACAGATCGCGGAAGCCTTTCGGCGGCTCCGGCTCTTTTAAAAACGCCAGCAGCTTGCCGACTTCGCGCAGCGCGCTGACCTCTTCCTGGCCCATGCCCATTGCCACCCGTTTCGGCGTGCCGAACAGGTTGCACAGTACCGGCATGTCATAGCCTTTAGGATTTTCAAACAGCAGCGCCGGCCCGCCAGCGCGCAGCGTGCGATCGGCAATTTCCGTCATTTCCAGCTCAGGATCGATAGAGTGGCTAATGCGCTTTAACTCACCGCGCTGTTCCAGCAGCGTAAGGAAGTCTCGTAAATCGTGATATTTCATGCGGCCTTCGCTTCCAGCCAAAGTGAATCGGCCATTATAGGGCCGATTCTTAAGGCGTGTTGGATTTTATGCAGCAACCTTAGTCGCAGCGAAAGGGAACCAGCGCCTGCAGCGCCGTGGCGTCGCAGCAGGCCTGAACCGGCTGATTATGGCGGAAAACCTTAAAATCCTCGCCGCGCACGCTGAAGTATGAGAGCTGGTTTTCATGCACATGGAGAAAACTGCCTTCGCGCAGCGCAATCACCGACTCTTCGGGATTGACGGCGCAAAACTCCGCCAGGCGTTCGTCGCGCGTTTCGCCCATATGTCCGCTGGCGTGCGCATCAAGATAGTGCGGATTGATCTGAACCGGAAACAGGCCGAGCGCAGGCAACACCACGCTGCTGCGCACCGGCATATCGTTGGTGGTGCGAATCGACGGCGTCGCCACGTTGCAGCCCGCGCTCCAGCCAACGTAAGGCACCGCCCGCTCGCGTACGGCGCGCTGGATCGCTACGATCAAACCGGTCTCGTGCAGCATCTGATTCAGCAGCCAGGTATTGCCGCCGCTGACCAGAATCAGCTCCGCCTGCTCAATGGCCGCTACCGGCGTAGCGAAATCCTGCACGCAGCGTACGGTAACGCCCAGCGACGCGCTCAGCTCGGCGGCGCGCTGTTGATGGTCGCCGCGGATAATGGCGTAAGGCACCAGCACCGCCGAGCGGATGCCGCGCTGGGCGATCATCGCCTGCAGCTGCGGCTGCGCGTAGCCAAGCAGCGGCGCATCGTCAGCCAGCCTGCCGTTGCTTAATAAAAACAGTTCCATCAGCCTATCCCTTTCGCAAACGTTATGAGCAACGAGTCTGTACCAGCGCACCGCCGCTCGTCAATTTTCCCGCTTGCGCCATGCAGTTTGCGGCAACCTTAGTGAGTTTGTCCGACAGGGCATCTTTCCACACTGCGATGCGCTATAACTCTGGCAGCAGGTTTGCTATTCTTAGCGTCCATTCAATGGGAGCATTTATGGAATCCTGGTACTTACTCTATTGCAAACGTGGACAGCTGTTGCGCGCGAAAGAGCATCTTGAGCGGCAGGAGGTGCATTGCCTCAGCCCAATGATCGCTCTGGAAAAAGTGGTGCGCGGCAAACGGACCACCGTGAGTGAGCCCCTGTTTCCTAACTATCTGTTTATCGAATTCGATCCTGAAGCGATTCATACCACCACCATTAGCAGCACGCGCGGCGTCAGCCACTTTGTGCGCTTCGGCGCGCTGCCTGCCACGGTGCCTTCCGCGGTCATTGAAGCGCTGCAAATTGACGCGCCGCAAACGCTGATCGATCCGGAAACGCCGCAGGTCGGCGATGAGGTCATCATCACCGAAGGAACCTTTGAAGGCCTGCGCGCCATTTTCGCCGAGCCTGACGGCGAAACGCGCTCGATGCTGCTGCTCAACCTGCTGAATAAACAGGTGATGCGCAGCGTAGACAACAAGCAGTTCCGCAAGCTTTAGGGTAACCGGAACAGCGCGCGCGCGTTACGATCCACCTGCGCCGCCAGCGCCTCCTGCTCCTCTCCACGCCACTTCGCTACCTGCTGCACGATATGCGGCAAAAAACAGGGTTCGTTGCGACGCGACGTCGGCCGCGGATGCATATCGCGCGGCAGCAAATAGGGCGCGTCTGTCTCCAGCAGCAGTCGCTCCGCCGGGATCAGCGGCAGCATTTCACGCAGCCCCATACCGCGACGCTCATCGCAGACCCAGCCGGTGATCCCCACCGACAGCCCCATCGCCAGACAGGCCTCCAGCTCGTCGCGCGTGCCGGTAAAGCAGTGCACCACCGCACCCGGCAGCTTTGGCAGCCAGGGCGCCAGCACCGCCGCAAAGCGGTCGTGCGCTTCGCGACAGTGAAGGAAGACCGGCATATTCAGCTCGGCAGCCAGCGCCAGCTGCGCGTCGAAGGCATACTCCTGCTGCTCGTGCGCGGCGAGGTTGCGGTTGAAATCGAGGCCGCATTCGCCAATCGCCACCACCTGCGGGCGCTCCGCCAGACGCCGCAGCGTATTGGCCGTCTCATTCGACCATTCGCTGGCGTGATGCGGATGCACGCCGGCCGTCGACCAGCAGAAATCGGGCTGACGCTCCGCCAGCCGCTGCGCCTGCTGGCTCTCCAGCGCATTGGTCCCGGTGATTAGCATGCCGGTGACGCCCGCTTCGCGCGCACGCTTTACCACCTTGTCGCGGTCGGAGGCGAACTGCGTGCTGGTCAGGTTTACACCGATATCAAACATAATCTTTCCCATAGCTTATTAAACAAAAACCGCCCAGATGGGCGGTTCGGTAACAGGGTCTACCCGCCTGGCGCGGGAAACGTACTGATAACGGGTCAGGAATCGGTATGCTGTTCCTCTTCCTGCGCCCGCCGTCCCTTCCCGACGTAGTAACGGGAAAAGAATACGCCGACTTCAAACAGGCAGTACATCGGAATAGCGAGCAAAGTTTGCGAGAAAACGTCCGGCGGTGTGAGCAGCATCCCAACAACGAACGCGCCGACCAGAATATAGGGGCGTTTCTTTTTCAAATCTTCCGGCGTAGTGATGCCGGTCCAGCAGAGCAGCACGATCGCCACCGGCACCTCAAACGCCACGCCAAACGCCATAAACAGCGTCATAACGAAGTCGAGGTAGTTGGTGATATCGGTGGCGATAGTCACGCCCTGCGGCGCGGTTTTGGCGAAGAAGCCGAACGCCAGCGGAAAGACGATAAAGTAAGCGAAGGCGACGCCGACGTAAAACAGCAGGGTGCTGGAGAACAGCAGCGGCATCACCAGTCTGCGTTCGTGGCGGTAGAGCGCTGGCGCAACGAAAGCCCACACCTGATAGAGGATCACCGGCACCGCGAGAAATACCGACACGATAATAGTGAGTTTAATCGGCGTGAAAAAAGGCGAGGCGACGTCGGTAGCAATCATACTGGCGCCGGCTGGCATCTGGCTGATCAGCGGCGAAGCGACCATGTGATAGATGTCATTGGCGAAATAGATCAGCGCCATGAAAATCACAAGCACTGAGACAATGCAGTACAGCAGACGCTTACGCAGCTCAATCAGATGGCTGATAAGCGGTTGGGTATCTTCAACGGCCATGGTTATCGTTCATCACTTGCAGAAGAGGTTGTTGCCGGACTGCGCGGGGCGGCCGGCGCGGGATTAACAACCGTCGCTTGTGGATTGACATCGGTTTTAGCGGTTTCAGCGGCATCCGGCGACTGCGCCGGCGCGCTGGCCTGGGTGTGCGCCGTCGCTGGCGTCACGGACTCCGCCGCGCGCTGCTGAGGCGCATGAATGGTATTGGCTTCATCCTCGGCTTTTTCGATATCGATGCTCTGCTGCACCGAACGCTTCATCGAATCGGCGGTTTTGCGCAGCTCTTCCATCGACTCTTTCAGCTCTGGCGACAGAGTACCGCGGCTCGCCTCTTCCACCTTTTTCAGGCTGTCCTGCAGCTCCTGCAGTTTCAGCTCCTGCGCCAGCTCGTGCTGCACGTTGGCAGCCAGCGAGCGAATCGCCCGGATCCAGCCTACTACGGTTTTTACCGCAACCGGCAGCCTTTGCGGGCCGAGAACAATTAGCCCGATCACGAACACCAGTACCAGTTCACTAAAACCAATGTCGAACACGGTTTACACCTGCTTGTCGTTTTTGACGTCTTCTTTGTTAGCCGAAGTTTGCTGTTTATCCGCCAGCGTTTTGGCATTGAAATCAGCGTCCTGCTGGTTTACCTGGTCCTTTTTCTCATCCTCATCGCTCATGGCTTTTTTAAAGCCCTTGATAGAGGATCCGATATCGGAACCAAGGTTTTTTAACTTATTGGTCCCAAACAGAAGAACAACGATGACAGCAATAATTAACAATTGCCAGATACTGATACCGCCCATGAGATAGTGCCTCTGATGTTGCGAGAGATTGAGAAGAGTAACGTCAGCCAAAAGCCCTGATGACGCCAGGCTTAAGGCTGCGACATTACCGCGATTCAGCCGTGGCTGACAATTAGTTTGTCTTACGCCAGCCGATTAGCCAGGTGACGAATCCCGCCGCCATGAGCAGGGCAGGAAAGAAATCCCACTCTGGGCGACTCAGCAATACGGCGGTGCCGCTAAGCAGCAGGGTCGCGCCGACGCCGAACAGATAGCGCGCTTTGTGATGCTGCGTCCGCTGGGCGTGCATGTCCTTAGTCAGCTTATCGACGCTGTGCTGCAAAAGTTTATGGTGCCGCATGCTTTCATAAAACAGCTCCGGCAGCTCCGGCAGTTTCTCCGCCCAGAAGGGCGCTTTTTCTTTCACCGCGCGCAGGATAGCCGGCAGGCCGATCTGATCTTTGATCCACTCCTCCAGGAACGGCTTGGCGGTTTTCCACAGATCGAGCTGCGGATAGAGCTGACGGCCGATGCCTTCGACGTAGAGCAGCGTTTTTTGCAGCAGCACCAGCTGCGGCTGCACTTCCATATTGAAGCGGCGCGCGGTGCTGAACAGGTTGAGCAGCACATGGCCGAAAGAGATCTCTGCCAGCGGCTTCTCGAAGATAGGTTCGCAGACGGTACGGATAGCGAACTCGAAATCTTCGACGTTGGTATCGGGCGGCACCCAGCCTGAATCAACGTGCAGCTCCGCGACTTTGCGGTAGTCGCGGTTGAAGAAGGCAATGAAGTTTTCCGCCAGATAGCGCTTATCTTCTTTGTTCAGCGAGCCAACGATGCCACAGTCGATGCCGATATATTGCGGATCTTCCGGATGGTCGTAGCTGACGAAGATGTTGCCGGGATGCATATCCGCATGGAAGAAGCTGTCGCGGAACACCTGCGTAAAGAAGACCTGCACGCCGCGCTCGGCCAGCAGCTTCATATTGACGCCGTGCTGCTCCAGCGTGACCACGTCGGAGATGGGAATACCGTAGATGCGCTCCATCACCAGCATGGTTTCGCTGCAGTAGTCCGAATAGACCTCTGGCACGTAAAGCATCGGGCTGCCTTCGAAGTTCCGACGCAGCTGAATAGCGTTGGCCGCCTCGCGCAGCAGGTTCAGCTCGTCGATCAGGGTCTTCTCGTAGTCGCGCACCACTTCCATCGGGCGCAGACGACGCCCGTCCGGCAGCAGACGCGGTACCCAGCGCGCCAGACGATAGATCAGCTTCATATCCGCGCGGATCACCGGCAGGATGTCCGGACGAATCACCTTGATCACCACCTTCTTGCCGGTAGATTTCAGGGTGGCGGTATGCACCTGCGCAATGGAGGCCGACGCCAGCGGTTTGATATCGAAATCATCGAACCAGGTTTCGACCGGGCCGCCGATCGATTTTTCGATCTGCTCTTTAGCCTTTACGCCGTCGAAGGGCGCGACGCGATCCTGCAGGATGGCGAGCTGGTCGGCGATCACCGGCGGAAAAAGGTCGCGCCGCGTGGAGAGCATCTGCCCGAACTTAATCCAGACAGGGCCGAGCTGCTCCATCGCCAGGCGCATACGCACGCCGATCTCTTCGTCTTTATGCCGGTTAGGCAACCAGAAAATCGTGCGGCGCCAGAGGCGCAGCGGAATAGTAAGACGCATGCGGGGGATCAGTTCATCAAGACCGTAGGTCAAAAAGATCCTGATGATGAAATATAAACGGCGAATCTCTCCAAACGTCATTTCGCCTCCAGCTGCGCTAAACGCGCAGCGAGCGCATCAAGCGAACGTTCCATCGCATCTACCTCTTCAGAAAACCACGCCAGTTCAAGCGCGCCTGGCGCGACGCGCCACTCTTCGGTTAATGCCTGTCCCAGATAGTCCTGACGGCGCGCAACCTCACCGCGTAGCAGCCGGAAGGCGCGCTGCGCCGCCTGGCTGACGCCCTGCGCGGCGATATCGCCAATCCAGGGCGCAAGGTATTCGGCCGGGTCCAGCTCCGCCAGATCGATCAGGGCGGAAAAGCGCTGCACCACCTGCAGATCGCCTTCAACCTGCAGCTCGCCGCTGCGGATCAGGCTGGTCAGCTGCTGGCGATCGCGCAGTTTAGGCAGGGTTTTCAGCTGCGTAATCACGGTGCAGTCGCTGCTGTCCTGCCAGTCGCTCAGCACGTCGAGCTGCTGCTCGCTGAACACCAGCACCAGCGGATGGGAAAGCTCCTCGAGTCGCAGCGTCAGCACCTGTCCCACCAGTCGCTGGCGCGCGGCTTTCAGGCTGCGATCGCGATAGAGCATGCGGTTTAGCGCGGTCTCAAGACCGGCGGTAATCAAGGGCGTCAAGCGCATCACCATATCCGGTTAAAACTTAAATCCACGATGCAGCGCGACGATGCCGCCGGTCATGTTGTAATAAGTGGTGTTCTCGAATCCGGCATCGTTCATCATCGCCTTCAGGGTCTCCTGATCGGGATGCATGCGAATCGACTCCGCCAGATAGCGATAGCTTTCTGCATCATGCGCCACCAGCTGACCGACGCGCGGCAGAATATGAAACGAGTAGGCGTCGTACGCCTTACTAAGCGGATCGAGTACCGGTTTGGAGAACTCCAGCACCAGCAGGCGTCCGCCCGGCTTCAGCACGCGGAACATCGACGCCAGCGCCTTCTCTTTGTCGGTCACGTTGCGCAGGCCGAAGGAGATGGTGATGCAGTCGAAATAGTTATCCGGAAAGGGCAGCGCTTCGGCGTTAGCCTGTACGTAGCTGACGTTGCCGACCACGCCAAGATTGCGCAGCTTGTCGCGGCCCATCTTCAGCATTGAACTGTTGATATCCGCCAGCACCACCTGGCCATTATCGCCGACCAGACGGGAAAACTTCGCCGTCAAATCGCCGGTGCCGCCCGCCAGATCCAGCACGCGCTGTCCGCGACGCACGCCGCTGCTGTCGATGGTAAAACGCTTCCAGATGCGATGGATGCCAAAGGACATCAGATCGTTCATCAGGTCATATTTCGCCGCTACAGAGTGAAATACGTCTGCGACTTTGTCAGCTTTTTCGCTTTTGGCGACCGTCTGAAAGCCAAAATGGGTAGTTTCCTGCTGTGATTCATCTGCCATCGGTTTTACCTGCTCCACAAACAATACTTCCCGAAGTGTATCA
>Ga0153961_1000500_pt1 | contig 10210 bp, 6 predicted proteins | sample TSFL045MetaG_FD_104748 | JGI IMG/M metagenome (GOLD analysis project Ga0153961, IMG submission 104748) | Attine ant fungus gardens microbial communities from Florida, USA - TSFL045 MetaG | ecosystem: Host-associated > Fungi > Mycelium > Unclassified | place: USA: Florida, Withalacochee...
GCCTTGAGGTTGTTCTAGGCTCATTCTAAGAAGTATAAAGTGGGATTCTGCTGAGCCTAAAACCAAAGCTTAGATCATGGTGGTTTCTGAGATATTGGCAATTTAATATGTGGTACCATGGTAGTTACCTACTTATTTGCTCAATGGCTCGGCCAATATTGATTTCCTCAAAATGTGACTGGTATCTATTGAAAGGTCTTTTTGAGGGCTTTCCAATGCTATTAAGACCGTGAGAATCATCAAATAATTGATGGAGATATGGCCAAATGAAGTTTGTGACACTTGGCCCTTGTTTTCATCTCAGAAGCTCTTGAGGTTGTAAATGTGATTCTCTTGAGTATGTAAGAGATGATCTTGGTAAAAGGTTGAGTTAGTCAGAGTTTTTACTATATACCCCCATTCTTTCTTGAGACAAAATACAGTGGTCACTCAGACAACCTTTTATAGAGTAGCAGACTTGAAAAGCCTGGCTAATCATTAACTCAGACTATGTAAGGGGGCACTCGGAGGCATCCCAGAACACACTCGACTGTAGTAGAAGAGATATCTTAAGTATGAGCATTGAATAGCCTAGGAGCTCTAATCAATGTTGAGGTAAGGTATTCTACTATACATCACTAGCTATATATACTAGACTAGCCTGGTCCATATGCTGGTCACTATGACAACACAGATCAGGACACTAATAACTACTATATCTAATAAGGCTATGTAGTACTGATGGCAGACCTGAACTAGAGGGAAGGGAACTATAGACTGTGGACTCCAAGGATCCATAGGCACACTAGCTGATGTGCACCCTACCAGGTCATCTAAGCAATCTCAGACTGTTCCCTTACAGACTATATTATACCCATAATATTTGATATAGGAATACAGATGAGAGCTTGATTAAGTATGGTAAGATTTAGAAGTGATTTACTGACTACTTTGATAGTGAGCTTGTTGTAGTATATAAAGGTAAACATCTTAGAGATACCATACAAGGAGAATCTAGATCAAGCTTACTATCACAAACTTTATTCAGATCTATCTTTACCAATTCTTTGACAATTTCTATGGTCTTAATGGTACTGTAAAGCCCTTTGAAAGACCTTACAATTGATACTAGTCATGTCTCAAGGCAATCAATATTGGTCAAGCTATTAGGTAAATCAGTTGGTAACTACCATGGTACCACATATTAAATTGCCAATATCTTAGAAACCACCACAATATATGCTTTGCTTCTAGGCTCAGAAAAAGTCCTCTTCATACTACTCAGAATAAGCCCAGAATAACCTCAAGGTAATTAATATTAATAAAGATCTGAAGTCCTCAATGTTGTGCACATGGACTTAATTAATTACCCATAGATACTCATCTGTCTTTTCTTAGAACAAAGAACAGCCTCCATATGGTTAATTTATCACTATTTTAAGTACAAAGGTACTACTATATGTAGAAAAATAGATGATAGCATATAATAATCTATTCTAGTACACTGTTATATTCTGGAATTTTGACAATTATGTAATTTATTTCTCCTAATAATTCTCCTGAAATTATATTTAGTAGAATAGTGTAGTAGACTACTCTCTTTCTATTCTGGACTTCCTATAAGTACTGAGTAGTTACAGTGTATTCTCTTAGTCTGTAAATTAACATTATCTGGTCCTAATTACTTCTCTGTCCACTCCAGATTCCTATGCTACTCCCTTAGGACCTCTTCTCTGATGACTTTCCTCCACTCTGAAATATGTGACCAACCTCACAATCAGAGACCGGGGCACAATACATAAGTTGAAACCAAAGTCGTTCATTAAGTTGTATTCCACTCCAATGTCTTTCACTTTCTGTCAGAGTCTTCTTTTGGAGTTTCTACCATTACTAAGTAATATTTATTCTCCGATGTAGTACATTACTCTGTTCTGGAGTATACTTCTATCTATTACTCTGCTCCTCTGTCTCCTGCCCTTTTGTCCTTGACATACACAGACTATCACTTTCATGTATATAAGGACTTCCTATCTAAGAATTAAACCTCAGACTTAATAACATCTTTTGTTACTGTTATGAGAAGGTAAGCAAGTTCAAAGGGGAAAAATTGTATAAACAAATTGTTAAAGAGTAGTAGTAATAGTCAAAAAAAAATGTAGTGATGAAGCTCAAAAAAAAGTAATTATGTAATTAATAGTTAATTAAACACAATTTTAAAGAATAAAGAATAATAAGAAAACTATAACAATCAGCTTTATTACTTCCAGATGTTTTACACATAGTGTTATAACTTAGCAAAACAGCTAAGTTATTATTTATATTCCTTTTCTTTTTCTTTTCTCTTGGACTTACTACACATAAGAAGTGTGGGAAAGTGTTATATCACAAGTGTCACAGCTACATGACAGGGAGTCACAGCATCACATCACATAATGTCACATGAATGATAGGTCACATGATAAGTGTGGGAAAGTAGTGCACAGACCATGTGATAGTTGTATAAGTAGTCTAGAAAATCTAACAGGAACTCTATTGAGTTCTTCTTGTCAACTCAGACTTTGTAAGGGCGACTGGGGCACAAGACTCCAGGAGAATCCTCAGAGATTAGGATGAGGCTCCTGAAGGGATGTTCTACATTATATATTAAGTTTATATTCCTTGTGTCAGGATCAGCGTGATCGGAGCTATACTAGTGTGTTTAAGTATTACTTTAGTAATACTTGAACAGGCTTAGGTCGCTCCAGAGCATCGTTATGCAGTTCTGGGGTAGAAATAGAGCTATCCCCTTACAGACTTGGAGGGCGATTAAGTTGTCTAAGTTAAGTCACTACACATGGATTGCTTTTTCTGTTGACATTTCCTTAGTTATATAGTGTCATGACTTGGTAAAACATCTAAGTCATTTCTATTTTCCTTTTCTTTTTCTTTTTCTTTAAGTTTCTTTATTCTGGACTTACTACTATAAGGATAGGACATGGGAAGACATCATATGACTCTCACAAAGTCACAAAACATGACATTGGTTACACATTGGTTACATCACAGTCACAGTCACAACATGTGATAAGGTAGACACATGACAGGAATAACATAAGGACTATGGGAGGACATTGCATAGCCATTATAGTAAAATGTATAAGTAGTGTAGAAAATCAAATGAAAACTCTATTGAGTTCTTCTTGTCAACTCAGACTTGGAGTAGATTTAAGTCACCTTGGCTAAAGTCTTACATATAGTAGCTCAGTCAGCATCTTATTGTTAGAGCATGTATGTTACTCAGCAGACCTCATGTCTACCTCACTCTCTTCTTATTCCTAATACATGGTACATAGGTATATATTTCTTATGCTTTACTAATTGTATCATTCCCTTTCTTCCTCTACTCTCATATCATCCTCAAGTCTTTACTTGAGTGTTGCAACCTGAGTTACTTCTCAAGGTCATAACAGGTAATAGGATATTATCTGGAACAATAACATCTTGATTCTAGTTTAACCATTAAGCATATAGACGTTTGGTATTCAAAAATCATCATACCTGAATCATATTATCTTTCACATCTAACTCTTGAATATTTCCTTCCTCAACATCCTGTTATACCTTGTTAATATTTATTTATTATCAATTAGTAAAATATATTACTCACAACTCTTAGAATATTTTCCTGCCTATTTCTATTCACATGTAAGTCTCTATTATCTTGTCATGACTTGGCAAAATGGCTAAGTCATTATTTATATTTCTTTTCTTTTCTTTTCTGGACTTACTACACAAGAATAGAGCACAAGAAAGTATCATGTGACTAAGTATCACAGAGTCACAGGGTTACAGGTCACAGCCATGTGATGTCACATGACTAAGTCACATGAGGACTGTGGGAAAGTAGTGCACAGACCATGTAGTAGTTGTATAAGTAGTGTACAGAATTAAATGAGAACTCTATCAAGTTCTCCTTGTCAACTCAGACTTGGAGTGAATTTAAGTCATCTTGGCTAAAGTCTTATATATCTCCTCTATTCTGCTGCCCTTCATAATCAAGAGCATTTATATCCTCATTTCTCCAGTTCTCTATTATTTGATCAATTTCCACCTGTTTTTGTCTTTCTACTTTTATTTCTCTATGTCCCTGAGTTATCCTCTATTGTTGCTGAGCAAGTTGATGTCTATGCAAATCAAGTATAGCATCCTCAAGATTTCATGGAACATATGCAGAAGTCAAGTAGAATTTTGATTGTTGTCTTTCTTTTTCTCTTTCTCTATTCAAAACAGGAGCTAGAGTAATATTTGGGAGATCTCACTGTACTTGCTCCTTAGCTCTCCTAGCCTGACATTCTTCTTCAACAGAATCTATCTCTCACAATTGTCTTACTGTTCACTTATAGCTACTCTAAGAATAAAGGTATACTATTGCCCCTAAGAAGGAGACCTCTACTCTAGACCCCTCTCTTAATGAGCAGTTGTCAATCTTGTGTATATAAGGATCGCAATGGACCCCAAGCACCAAGTTTCTAATAGAAGACTTTACAGGTATACTACTACAGTACTGCTCAAGAAAATAGTCCTTCTGGGAGAGGAGACCTGAGCTTAGTCACACACTCCAAGCTCCACACCACAGTTGTAGAGTACTGTCCCCTTTACACCTAGGGCCCAGCTTCTAGTAAGGTATAAAGAGAGTAGAGAGGTATAAGAGAGCAAAGAGGAAAGCAGGGGAGGATAGGGAATATAGTGATTATGAGTTGATGACTAGTGAAAGACTAGTGAAAGATGAGGTAGTGCCTGTCGGTGATGCTTGATTGGGTGTTTGAATTTAGCATCCCTCACCATAATGTCTAGTTGACAGAAGCTTCACATCTTAGACATAATCTTCTTGCCTTAGTCCATATTGATTAGCCAATTCAATCAGATATTCAGGAAGTTCTTGTATGCAACTCAGTGAAGCTTACATCTCAACTAGTGTTATTGTATTTGGTTGCACACAAACCAAAATATCTGATCAAGGTCAAATTTGCAATCTCCAGTTTCACCCTATATCAATACATCGCAGCTGTGATGAAACTCGATCTTGGTTGAAGATGGCAAACCATTCTCCCAACTCTCACAATAGGTGGGAACTTTTATGAAGAACCGCAACTCCGGCTTTGCCTCTCACCAAATGAATTTGATTGACAAGCTGCCGAAAATGCTATTAGCCTGTTCATTACTGTTCCATCAATCATGTGAATGACCTTGATTTAGAATTTGACTGCTATAGTTTTGAATAATTGCAGGTCTCGTCTACCCCATACCTCATGTTACAATGCTGTCGAACAACTGGAGAACTTTGGATAGGAAAACATCAAACATCCGTCTTGACAATTCTTTCATAGATAACAGACAGAACATTTAGGGTGTGTCCATCTCATTGAGTCATTTCTCACGCATTTTGATCATTTGGTCATCAATATCAGATTCCAGGCACATTTGTGCGCTTCCCAAACTTTGCACCCATGATGACTTGTGTCGTGAAAATAATAGCAGCAGACAGCTTTCAGGCTCATGATTGTCTTTACGCTCAGGTTATTCTTGCAGTTCAGACGAGCTACTCCAGGGATTGATTTCTGATAAGATGTGCCTGTTCCAGGACCAAAAGAAGAAATCTAGCAGCGCAGAGACACAAGGTCTGTCTGTTGCTCTGAACTAACAAAAGCACACAAGAGTGTCGAAGCCAATACCACAGATATGCGAAAAGACCATGTTCTCAATTCTTAACTTTGACCCTATTTTTTGAAATCTCACTCGCCCTCCATAACTCCTCTCATTGATTTTGTTTTAACTGAATATTTCAAAAGTCTGAGACAATTTCTTTTCCTACTTTACATGAAGAAACATCAGAAAATCATGTTAGTCAGTTGACTACCTCTGTCTAAGGAAGTGATGGTTGTCAATTAGCAGGTTCAAAAGAACCAGGCATAGTGTTGCTTAGTCCAAGTTTATTCTTCTTCTTCCTTGATACTGGTCAAGGCACTGTGTCACTTTGCTCTGGGACTCCAGTTTTGTCTGAGGGTGGGGAAGAGATTGATGATGTGGGAATGGTGACGGTGGTGGGTGGTGGTAAGCGAAGGGTTGGAGAATGCCTCCTGGACGGTGGGACAGTGAAGCAGGTCGAGAGCGATGAGATGTCGGATAAAGGACCATGATCAGAAATGGGATTCTAGTACGGACTCTCAAACTCGGTTTTGGGGCTGACATTATGCTGGGCAAGGGCAGTGGTGTTGTCGGCATGAAGAGGGGGTAGCTACAGAGGAGAGCGTAAGTAATGATGTCTGTGCAGATAGAATAGTGAGCTTGTGTCCTGTTTGTGTAGGTGTATGGAAGTGATCATACCTGTCGACCAGACTTCGATGGCTTTCCCTAGGGCCGGTGTTTTTGATGACTTCAGGGGTGACATAGCCGAAAGAGTCGGCGAAAGGGGTGAGTTGCTTTTCTGGACAGTGGGGAAGTTTTGCTCTATGAAAGATGAGAAAAGGGAGGTCAAGAATGGGAAATGGATGGAGACTTGCATAAGCTGATGATGACAATGTCACCATCGGGGTCGTTGGAGTGATAGAGGATGTTATCAGGTGTGTAAAGTGGGTGAACAGAGGAGAGAGAGAGAGAGAGCATGCTGGTAGAGGTAGTCGATGGCATTGAGAGTGGAAGGGATGACGATGACCCCATCGTGTTCAATAAACTTGCCTTCTGCATGGACGTGGTCAAAGAGCTCTCCGCCGGTGGCAAGCTCAAAGGAGAGGTAATCTTTTGCGCGAGACTCGAAGTCCTTGTAAAACTTGACCTGGGTTGGTTAGTATGAGCTGGGCTAGCAAAGAGAAAGACAGATCGACAACGGTGAAGAGGTGAATCTCTGTCCAGACACAAAAAGCTGTCATTGTCCAATCAATGAATAACCACAGCATTCTGGCTGCTGAAAAATCGATTAAGGTCTGAGACCCAGAGAAGTGGTGAGAAAATCACCAAGAAAGTGCCTCATGGTGGCTGTGTAATGCAAATTGAAGGTGTGCGCAGACGCTTTAACGAGATGTCATCAGAATGCAAGAAAAGCAGTGGAAGCTTCATTGCATATCAAAGATGTGATTTATCAGACATCTTTCTTGTCGAAGACGATAGTAATGAGCATTGCACCGCCAAGTCTCCACTGATTGACTATCCCAAATAGTACTTTCTTCAGACACTGGATAACCATTCTGTTACCAGCTTTCAATTGAAGGGAAAATCCTGGGAGCCACAGCCGAGCTCCTTCAATTATCATAATTTTCCACCACCCATCATGGAAGTCGAGATGCTGGAATGGCTCGTCAGTTTCAACTGAGATCAAGTTCAATCACAGTTGCAGTGTACTGATCCATGATACTGCAGTGAGAATATCAAATGTTTGATCTTCGTCAGATCTTTCGGTCTGCGCGCAGCCGGATAGGATATTTGTCCAATAACACCAGCTGACATATAATGGTTCGTTGAACCATTTTCATCGAGCTTCGTACAAGATACCTCCCTCCAACTCAAATGGCTGACCAGTATAGACCATCCCCAGAAGTTGATGTTTATGACCTGGAGACTCTGTCAAATTACCGTTACGCCCAAGGTATGCCGTCCCCTATTCTATCATTCTCGAAGCAACAGCTACAGCCTTTTCAAGCCATTGTTGCTCCTTTGATGGTATACGATTTAATTGATCATATTCCTCAGCAGGTGAGACTTTCCATTTGTAAACAATGATTCCACATCTTCTCTCCTAGATTAAGTACCTCCACAGGCATGTTTTTCACTCAATGACCGACTACTGCCACTGAAATATGAAAACTCAGGAGAAGGTTGTCAAAACTCCATGTCATCTATTTTTCTACCCTGATAATTAACTGGGTAGCCATGATGTAAGCACGACTCTCTTACTTTATTGAATGAGACAACTAATCCAAATCTTCAGAATGCATTCATATAGTATGAGGAAGTTATCTGACATAAATCAAATTCATATTAATACTAACTTCACCAGATGACAATAAAACCTGGGCATCGGGATCAGTGAGACATTACTCTTAATTCAGCTTTGATATCTTCGTTGACTAGGATGTTTAGTGGTATAGATCAGATGTGTTTGCTGCTCTCTCTCTGATCTACCTCTTTTCTAGGTGTCGATTTGGAGATACACTAGCCCTCCAGTGAGTTTCATCATGATTCTCAATGACCAGAGGAACTGATGTCAATAGACTCTTCACAATGTTGAATTCATTTCTAGTCAAGATTCTGCTTGTCCTCCGCATTCGAGCAATTTGGAACAAGAATATGATTGGTGCGAGAACTTAAAACATAGGCCAACAGACTTGTTATATTGATTTTTTTTATATTCTAGTCACACTAATTCTATATTTGATAATGGCAGGTATGTTTTGATTTCAAGTTGATAGAATGACTAATGGTCAGAATTAGCTGAGATCCTGGTAGGCTTTAAAAAGAGTACAATACTCAATCCACCAACTGATTTTTCAGACTGCGATGGCTCTGGTGATATTTGACATGTATTTCAGATCAAATTACAGCATGTCAGTCCCTTTACATGGTTGCTCGCCGGAGGATGAATTTCTTCCGGATGGTATCTTTGAGTATGTGGTCAAACATATTTTGCTCTGCTGACTTTTATTCTTACACAAAAAAGAACTGTCAGGGCAACAGCCACCGCAATCGAACTCCTCTTGACCTTTATCAGGTTCATCATGACATACAGAACACAAAGGGTTTTTGGTGATGGAATACGTAGCCGTATTTCCCACATGAAAACCTCGACTCGTTTATTATATGTATTTTACCGCGATGGAACTTTGTTATACATACCGTGAGTTGCAAACTAGACATTATCGATCTAACTGATTGCCTATATATTCAGTCTCTTTGGTAAGCCTCGAATATCAAGATACTGGGCTAGAGCTCATTCTTCTCAAAGTCTCCATATTAATGGAAGCCATATTTGACATGCGTGAATTGAATATTCTTTCTTATATCCTACCCTAGTATGTTTTCATTGTTACTAGTATTTCCCCTATTGACCCTAATTATCAGCTTTCAATATTTCCTTTACCCCTTCATTGTGAGTAAAAACACTTCCCCCTATATCATCACTGCTAATTCATATGTTGCTTAGGTGTCACGGTTGATACTCAATTTACTTGAAGCAAGTTGTCCTTTGGATGAAAGTATAGATTGCAGCACAATGGAGACACTCAGATTCTATCATTCAGAGTCTAACATGGATACTGAAGCAGATATTTTTCGAAGTGATAAAGGAACTACCTTCATGGGTGAAGAAATACATGAAGAGGCAAGATGATGGATGGAGCATTTGGCATTGTTCATCCCAGTAGATGATGTTAAATGTAGATGTCATAATAACCATTTTTTTCTGTTTGTTTTCCACCACATGAGTTATGAATTGTGATGACATGAGCAAGATAATTGATACCAACAAAACAGGGAGATAATTCCTGAATGACAACAGCTTGAGATATCTGCACAAGTCAACAATAAAATGGTATAATGTACTACTTATGTTCACATAGTTGATAATAAAACAAGAATGGTGTTATGAGACAGCTCCAAATGAAGAAACTATTTCCCATGCACTCACAAACTTGATAGAAAATATTCAAAAATATAACAGACTAAAGATATAAATAGTGTGGGACTGATTATGTAACACTATATAGTTATTAGTAAGAGTCTTGTGATTGCAGGAGACAGGTACACAGACTAACAGACATTTGTATAAGTAGTAGCTCAAATCCAACAGGGAACTCTATTGAGTTCTTCTTGAACCTCAACCACAGTCTAACCCTAAGCCCATTAAGGGCTTGTAATAACATAAGTATAATAAACTTCATTTGGACCTATCTCTACCAATTCTTTGATGATTTCTATAGTCTCAATGTCATGACTTGGCAAAACGGCTAAGTCATTATCTATATTTCTTTTCTTTTCTTTTCTTTTATCTTGGACTTACTACACAGAGGAAAGTGTGGGAAAGTGTCATGTCACAAGTGTCACACGGTCATGGTCACATGACAGGGAGTCACAGCGTCATATCACATGATGTCACATGATGAGTCACATGATAGGCATGGGAAAATAGTGCACAGACCATGTAGTAGTTGTATAAGTAGTGTAGAAAATCTAACAGGAACTCTATCGAGTTCTCCTTGTCAAA
>Ga0153961_1000507_pt1 | contig 10120 bp, 17 predicted proteins | sample TSFL045MetaG_FD_104748 | JGI IMG/M metagenome (GOLD analysis project Ga0153961, IMG submission 104748) | Attine ant fungus gardens microbial communities from Florida, USA - TSFL045 MetaG | ecosystem: Host-associated > Fungi > Mycelium > Unclassified | place: USA: Florida, Withalacochee...
CAGGAAGGTATGTTTCAGTTCTAATCTGATGGATCATACTCTAATTATAGTTCTCCAGATATGGATTTCTTTAATCAACAATATGCGTTGTTTACAGAGTTAGTTAGCCAGCTATACGATCTAGTACTTATGTTGTTCAAAACTATGGGCATACTCCAGCACTATTTTTAATGCACTAGTCTGGAGTACAGAATTCCCTTTTATGGTAAAACTAGTCACAAATTTCCCCTTTTTGGGTGTGAAATGTCACACATGTCACACATGTCACACTTTGTTTCTGTCACAAGGTCATGGTCACACTCTGGTCCTTCTCTGGAGTACCAGTTTTGGAATTGGTCCTTTCCTGGAGTACCAGTTTTGGCTTTAGTCCCAGCCTGGAGTACTTACTTTGGTAATCTCATGTAATCACATCAATCCTGGAGTACTCGATTGGGTATCTCGCGGGTTTTTGTGACGTGACACGTCCAATCTCTTCTCTTTTTTTAAATTTTTTCTACCTTTGTCCCTTTTTTATTGCCATGTTCGTTCTCCCCTGTTCTTCCCTCTCTTCGTTTGCTACATCCATTCTCTCCTGTTCTTCCAAGAAATCTCATGGGAAAAATACCATGAATTGATGGTTTAATTGACTAGTTTTCCTCTGGCGAGTTTCTCGCAACTAGCATCAATTGTCTGCCCCGTGAGTTCCTCTCTTCTCTCTCAAGACAAGATATTGACAACTCGTTTCAGTCAAAGCATGCCATTGCTACTCCGTCAAAGACCAGAGGTCACCCAGATGATACTGTTTACATTGATCAACTTTGCTCATTGTCTCACCATGATGCCGTCTGTCATATCTGACATTTTCTACCGTAGACAAGCCGCGATAGGGGGGGTTACATTTTCTAATGAGAAAGCAGAGCGACAGGTATATTGTAGTGAGTATTGGATGCTATCGCTGCAAGGAAAATAGCTGAACTTGAGTCGCAATCTCAGTTCCAACGCTCATGCTCGATCATCTACCCCTGCATCCGTCAATAACCCTAACACTTCATCATCTCCCGGATGGTCCAAGCTATTGTTGGTGACCCCTTGAGCACCTTATGTCCCTCATGTGCGAGTTCCCCGAGAACTGGAACTTAAAGTCATTGAAGGCATTAGGCCGCCTGCGGCATCTTGTGTCAATACTCACAACATCTTCTGCTGCTTCGAGAGAGAATATCCAGGCAATCGGACGTGCATTCTTACCCAAGTTACTTGATGCAGAGTCGCATGGCCGCTTTTTCAAAATTCTGTTGTGGATCGAGGAATTCAAGATGGAGTGCGCTTCTAATTTGTTTTTTGAATTTTTTTTTTCATGTTATTTTAGACAGGATCTCGAGCGTTACAATATGGTTGACTCAACCCTGGCTAGAAATATACCATTTTACCAGTAAGTTTACCAGTTCTTTTGGATCCTAGGCATGACGCCTCTTGTAGTCTTCCAGTTCCAGGTTTAGCAGAGAAATGGCCAAGTGTTTTGATTGGTATGTCAAATGCTTCTACAAACCTCTTCAACAATCTGAGTCTTTCCAGGCGATCACATCCTCGTCTGTAAGCAGAACGTTGAACAAGGGCACTGGTACGAAGGTCATGCGCACTTTGTCCATCAAAGTGAAGTTGGTCTCCGATTCCATGAATCATTTGGAGACTTGAAATCGAATCAAAAGCACCATGTTCGCCTTAAACTCAACCGTATCCCTGTTAAACGTCAATATCAGGCTCTCGCTACGGCTTTCACTGAGTCTCGTATTTTGTTCCCAAATTCTAATGACATCAACCCCTCGTCCACCTAATAAAATTTTCAATCTTCTGATTAGGAGCAACCCACCACAAATATCTGCTATCGCAGGTATACTCAGTGCTCTGGGACAATTGAAGGGGGACTGTACTTTCCAAACGCGTTTGTTTTTTCCAATTACCGTATGAGTTGGAATTCAAGATGGTTCACAGGCAAACAGGTTATCGGTGTCAGAGAATTCGTCAACAACTTGATGGTGGATCTAGTGAAGTCAAAGTTGGTTCTGCCGAGGATTTCCAGGGCCAGGTAAGCCCTGAAACGAAGCTTTGACAACTTAGTTATCTCATGAAGTTTAACAGGAACGCAAAGTCATCATCATTTCAATTGTATGAAGCAGTAAAGAGTTCGTGTCCTATGACATTCGTCACACCCTTGAATTCATCGCCAGTCCGAGACGCTTTAATGGTAACAATACGTCTCTGACCTATGGCGTGAGATGTACTCACCTGAACGCCAATTAGTATGCTTACGGTTTGTTCAACTCAGTCATTTGTTGGCGTGAGCTAATCTAACACCTCAGGATGAAATGGTGTTAGCAGACTGATCTTCTGGCGACTCTTCAGAATGGATAAGATCATCCAGAGCGTCGCGTTGCTCGTATCGGATCAAAAATGACTGAATCTTGTTATTGCATAAGTTGAACACTTTTTCTGAGGTGATTCAAACCTTCACTCCACTAGACCTACTGTTGCTATCATGCAACAGTGGAATGAATTTGAAACACATTCCGAGGGTCTGAAGGTTTTGGTTTGGCATGGTGTCTTGCGCGAGTCTAATATCAAAGAGCTCAAAAAGTACGATGGGGTATGCCGTCAATCATTATAGCATCTGGACTCCTCCTGTTGCTCACTTTTTTCTGGAAGGTGTCGACTACATATGCCATTTTAGAAAGGTGAGGTTTCATAAACTATTTGACTGATGAGGTACTTATGGATGTGAAAGCTGCGTCTGCAAACAAGATACCGGGTTCAAGCGTAAAGGTATCATGATCAAAGAGGAGTCGTCTGTCCATCAAATAAAGGGGAATCGTATCATTGTGAGATTTATCTGACTTCGACAAGGGCAGATTTTCACGTGTTCATTAGAGTTGAGAATGGATTTGCCGGTTATACAGCGCGCATCTCCAATGCTTCCAGGAATCTCACCAGTTCATCTGGCCTAACTGAATCTGAGGCCAGGGGTGTTACATCTGATGCCGTAGACTATGGCAAGGTATGTCGTTGCCTATATAGTACATTGATTGGTTTACCAGAACAATCGTCAGGAAATCAACCTGTAGTCACGGATCGTGACCATGGACAATACGTAGCAGAGCCTTCGCCGGGTTTGGGCTCAGGTCTTCGCACATCTGACCGAGCTGGTGTTGCAGCTACTTCAACTCCAGGGCAAGCCGCTCTTGTAGTTAGTTCGCGCCACCGTCTTTTCAAGATATATTTCAATATATCAAACACTGCGATCCATCACATCTCGGAGGCTAAATACCTTCATCGTCTCCTTCACCAGCTCCTCGAACGTCCAACAGAATTAGTGAATTTGTTGCACCAGCTGGTCACCTTTGTCAACTGTCCAGTCTGAAACTCAACACGCCTTATCTATTACAGTATGACTGGAGCCATTAGTATATCCATGACGTATGGCATTGACATCTCACCTGAGAATGACCCAAACTTTGAAATTGCCCTTCTCGCAAGGCAGACTATCCGTGGATGCCTAATTGTTGGCTCTGCATTAGTGGATATGTTTCCGGCGCTGAAGTACCTTCCGACATGGTTTCCTGGTGCTGAATTCAGGACAGGTTTGTCAAAACCCGAGCAACCCACTAATGTTCGGCCGGACGGTTCATTTATATCTGTGCTCCATTAATGACACACTTTTTATCATACTTTTAGCTCTTGAAGTTATCCATGATCATGGTTACACGAGGCACAATGCCCGCGACATTATGCCTTCTGGTGCTACCCAGGAGGACACTAATCAATTGGATCGTCTACCAAATTATCCAGTACTTAGATCATCTTCAGCTATCACTCATGAATGCATATGTCATCTCGAGACAGAAGAGGCTGCACGCGTAAAAGTTGATCATCATAGTTCGTCTATGTCTTTTTTTACTTAAGTGACTGGGCTAATCCATCACAGTTCACCCCATTCAGCACCACATTTAACCAGTCATTGCCTCAGAGTGTCTTACAGAAAAAATTCAAGACTTAGTATGAGTAAGAATTATCCTTCTCAGCGGTTGACTCATCAAAGTATAGATTCATCCTGTGACCAACGTACGTGAGGTTCACATGAATAATCTTGAAGACAATACGTTGTTCGACAGCCAAATCCACCAACATCATGACACACTTGTACGGAGTTCGTCTACGTAAAGTCTCTGACACCTCAACAGACGCACCTTGATCAGGAGCGCACCATCATTGATAAAGGTGTTACTGTACATGAGACGGTTCACCACCACGTACATCACGTCATCCAGCCCATTATTGACAAAGAGAGTTCGTACTTTCTCCTCGTTTCCCCCTGTCCAATAAAGCCTCATGCTTGTGTTTTCTAGCGATCGATCGCCAGACCATCCACACGACTATTCCAATTCATGAAGTCTCGCAAGACGCATTCATTATTCATCAATCTCAAACCCACAACGCTGTCCCGATCGAACATTTCCTCCAAAAGGGAGGCATCTTACACAATGCGATCCCCACAAATGATATCGGTTCTCGTGTATTACACTCTGGCAAATGTACGCGTGAAATTGACAGTACAGTGGATGAACTCGCTAAAGAGTTGAAATTGACTGATTCTCATGTGCGTATTCTACTTTTTTGTTCCATGAAGAAGAACCAAACATTTTTTTCATTTAGCGCGAGCCAGGAGCCACTATGGCTGCGACTAAATCTCAAAAGCCGCTTCGTGCTTCGGATACTCAGTCAGATGAGCCCGTTCGAGTTCACATTAACTAGAGGTACGAGATGTGTTGAACGGCCACGCTCACCGTTGCCTTTATACTCCAAGTTGGCCACATAATCAACTCGTAGCCAATTAATGTATCTATCAAGCGTGTATCGGCACTCGTTCCGGTTGAATCAATTACTAGAGCACAGTTCTGAGATGAAAAATATTTCATCGCCGGATAAGTGATGACACCATGAAACCCTGAAATCATACACGCACGTCTGACAATTTCCATCTTTATTTTTTTCCTTTCTCGAATATATTTACACATGATTCAAATAACAGGGAAGGAAAGGGGGAAGGAAAGGGACATAGCGATAATAACCCTTTCAAATTAAGTTACAGAAGGAACCTGAAACCTGAATGAGACCGAGAATCAGAGATCTTTACAGCCAAAAGAAACAGCCCATAGCTGTCATGTACATCCGAGTTAATAAAGAAAGAAAACAAGAATGCTCTGTTCGTTGCTTGTAGAAAATAAGAACAGAGAGAGAAAGAGAAAGAGACTTCACAGGCAGTTGCGAACCAGAAAGCTGAACACAGTAACCCATGTGAGTTCATTCACATCACCCTGAAGGGAAAAGAAAGTTATAAGAATGGAAATCAAAAAGAGCCCACTCCAATTTGACGAAAAGGAGGCCATGTTAGAATCACAGGGGAGGGGTGGCATAAATAAGTACTCTTGTCGCGAGACCAGGCGAGAGAGAGAAAGAGAAAATAAAGGGGCAGGACGATGATAACTGTACCACCCATAAGAATTTGATCCTCCAGGACAAGTAACGCAGTCTATCATGAAGGCGGAGAAAAAAGATTATAAAACACAAAAAGAGAGCGAAAGCATACAAAACAAAACTTGTTTGGGAAATCGAAAAGTAGTGAAGGCAGAACTTGGCGCAGCGTAGTTGGCTCCAATTGTCAAGTCTGGAGATTTAGTATTTGCTCATAATCAAATGTCGATAGAGCACATTGGCTTCTTCGAAACGCGAATATCGAAGAGTAAAGTGCGTCATCTAGGCTGTGTCGGCGTCGGAAGAAGCATTGATGATTTGGTGTTCAACAAGTGAGCTGAAGAACCTGCACAACTATAATATATACATGCATACACATACACAAAAACAAAAACAGCAATCGAACCGATGACAAAAGATATAAGGCTCACATTTTGAACGCCCTCTGCAAATCGATCATCACTGATCAACCCTTCCTTCTCCTCCCTCTCCGTATGTTCCAACCAATTTATGCACTCATTTATAAACCTCCCCAACACCTCCATTCTCACCAGACCCGCAACTGTCGAGTACACAGGTATCTTATTAATAAACGTCTTATCGTGCAAAAGTCTTCCCATCACGTCTGTACTCGTCAGCGACGGTGGTAGGAACAGTAACACATCAAGAAATTGAGATATAACACCGTTCCCGTCGGGTGCATTGCATAAGAGACTGACAAAGAGGGGAGGAGCGATCGAAGGGTTGCGAGCTACAATAGGCGTGAAGTTAAGTGAAGTGGGGATTCGAGAAGAGGTTACACGTCGTTTATTAACCCTCTCTCTGTCTCTGAGTTTGCTACATTTGTTCCTGTCCTCTCAAGAAATTCCATTAGCAAGATACCATGCACATGTGCATACTAACACACATTGATCAAGAGGGTAGGCATCGTTTTTTGATCAATGTCTGACTATTGACGATCTCTGCTGTTGTGTGTCAAACCGAACCGAGTACCTCAAAAGAAGAAAAGCCCTCGTTTTTTTCTTTTTCTGCCTATGACGTACGTGATTGTTTGTTTGACAGCTACCCTGTTTCGGATCACCAGATTTCAACAGATTCGAAGCCTGATGCGTGTAGCGACTTGTCGACTTCCTCACATTCTCCCGACATTCATTGAGGCTCAGAGCGTATTCGATATGGCCGGTCACCAGGTTACATGTTGTTCAAGGCATTTCAACAAAAGGTCCGAGTTTGGGAAGACGAAGTTGGAAAGGAGTGAATGCAGAACATCCCAGTCGACTGCGTCATCGAGCCAGAGCCTGTCGAGACATCTTATCAATATGAAACTCCTTCGATCTCCCTACTTCAATCCTCAGACACTAAATAAGACTCTGAGGGTGTGATACATTTAGCTACCGAGAATCCTGCTTCTCATTTTATGATTTCTCCAAAGACACCTTATCATCCAGTGAGCACACGTTGTATTTCAAGGTCCAAAATGCCATTTCTGAACAAATGCTAGTTCCCCCTCCATAACCCAAGCAATAGAGATAGCGAGCAGGGAGGTTGAGGAACGGGAGTTTAAAGCTCGCACGCGCAAACAAAGCATTGGAGGTGGGCCTTGACTTGGACTTGTCATCCTTAAGCCAGAATAGTGACCCTGAAAGCCCCGATGCGATCATCAAGGCGCTGAAGACAGAGCTCGCTCGAGCAAGGCAGGCGTTGACATGTCAGGACGAGCTGAATGGCCAGCTGTTGCGAGCAGAAGCTACTATTCCAAAGCTCGAGGTAGGTGAACTATGGCAGTTTTCTTTGTTTTTCTATAGCTCAGGCATGGCTAAACACCCAGAATGAGATTCGTATCGACCTCTTCCACCAGTTGAGCGAGCAAGAGCAACAGACCTATCAATCGTATGTCAACCATGCGGAAGGCAAGCAGTACGCCCTTCGTCAACTCCTTTAATATAATATTCGAGCCCTCGAAGAAGACAATGCCCTTGACGTCCAGCTGAGATGCAAGACTTCCTTCAGCCCAGAAGTACGATCGACTTGGGCTCTGGGGGAATGGTTGTTCTTCTTTTTTTTGGTTTTTAGTCCCCAGCCTACTCCGCATATCCGAAGCTTTGTACCTCACTCTGCTTCTAGTTTTGCATGGTGAGTTCGCATGCTAATGATTATATATTTTCTAATCCAGCTGGCTCAAGACCGACACATCGTCGACTACAAATGCATAGCTTATTTGTGGAGGTATGTCTGAAAGAAACCTCTATTTTTTTCCATAGCAAGTCGTCTGACCTACTCGACGACTATTGTTCTTATAGCCTCGACTTTTCTAACAGTTCTTTTCTATTCTGTGGTTCAGCCCAGTCTTCCGATTCCGACTGTGCTCATGGTTTTGAATCTAGTTTATCCAGCCAAAATAATTGTCTATTCGATGGCTCCTGATGGCATTCCAGTTTCAGCGTCGAAGTGTCTGGTGACGCGTTATTGGCGCGAACGTCTCATCGAAATCAATCCCAGGGATCTGTGAAAATCCCTGGGCCACAATTCTAGCCTTGCAGCACTCGATCTGCCCCTCCGCGTCGAGTTTCGTTTTGAAAATCCATTTACAGCCTATCACCTTCCGTCCGATTGGCCTTGGCACGGTGCTGAAAAGATATTGCCTCACAAACTCTTCGAGTTCCTCTGCGCACACTCTTTTCCAGTGCCTAGCGTCCCCCCTCGACATCGCTTCTTCGTAGGTCGTTGGGTCCTTCAAAATTTCGATGGCCTTGTTCACCCGTTCGAGGCCTCCAGGACCCTTTTGTCACACATAAGGGGTCTTCGAAAAACGTTCGTCATCATCACGAGCAGGGGCACGTCTTAGCCTCCGTGATTGGCGTCCATCGGTGGGTTGGTTGTCTTTTCTTTCTTCAACCCTTGCTGACTCTACTTCCTCTTTTCTCTCGACTTCGATTTCAATGTCGGTTCGCTCCTCGAGTGGCTGAGGTCCTGTCATCTCGTTCGAGGTGGGTGCATCGTCTTCCTTTTCCTGATTTTCGCTGACCTCGATCCTAACTCGTTCAGGACATTGAGGGTCTTCCAGGAACGTCACGTCGCGTGACTCGTACAGTCGAAGATGATTTCGACTGTCCGCAATGACATAACCTTTTTTATTTTCAGATAAACCTACGAAAAAACCCTCGACCGACTTCGGGTCGAGTTTGCTCCTCTTTTCATCAGGTACGTGCACGTATGCTCGACACCCAAAAAGGATGTGAGCCACTGATGGTTTCTTTTGCAGAAACAGTTCATGGGGGGTCCTATCTTCGGATACCGCTTTCGTTGGCAGCCTGTTCAAGATTACCTGGGCATACTTTACAGCAAAGGTCCAGTATGCCTTGGGCAGTTTAGAGTCAAACATCATGGTCCGTACCATCTCCAGCACAGTCCTGTTGAGTCGTTCTGCTACTCCATTTTCCTGTAGAGTGTTTGCATTCGTCACCTCATGATGTATATACCCCTAGTCTTTAGCCACCTTTGGAAGTCATTTGCCATACACTCCCCACCTCCATCGGTCCTCAGGAAATTCACTCGCTCTCCAGTTTCGACCTCCGATCGTATAATCCAGTTCATCAACACCTTTGAAGCTTCATCCTTGGTCCTGATGGGTTTTATTCTGACATAGTGCGAAAAAGCATCAACAAACGACACGAAATACCTGCATCGAGAGTATCCTTCAACATCAAAGGGGCCACAGACGTCGGAATGAATCCTGTGTAGTCTCCTAGGGTTTTCGACATCCGATTTCTTTGGTATGACGTCTCGAGGTATGACGTCTCGAGTCTTTTTCCCCTTGAGGCATGATATGCAGTGAGTATGTGCAGCACCATCCTTTTTGTTTCGGCTTCCATTCCTGTTACCATGGACTGATCAACGAGTTTCTTGATAGATTGTGTCATGGCATGGCCCAAGCGTCTGTGCCATGTGTTGATTGATGCCCTCGCAACATGAGCAGATTCCTGGGTGGGAGACAGGGTCTTTCCTTTGAGAATCCATAAGTAATTCCTTTCACTCATGTACGTCACTGACAACAGGTTGTTTGTCCCCATGTTGGGAACATAGTAGACATCACGAAGCTCGTAGACCGTTGGTTTCCCATCACCATCCATTGAAATCCTCACCGACCCTGATCCAACAGCATTGATAACTCTACTGTAACACGCTCCAAGGCTGACAAGGCTCGGCCCTGCTACGGATAGTCTCACAGAAGATTCAGGGGCATAAAAACATGATCTCTATGTAGACAAAAGCAATGTGGTATCCGGGGTTGTAATGGTGTCAGATAATTCTTCTTCTGTCAACGGATGCATCTATAAAGAAGACTCTCATATTACATAATAAATTGATTCCGACCACGTCACAGGAAATCCTCGATTTCAGTCTCCAATGGTCTCTTTCTTTCTCGTCACTTCTATGTTTTATGTTGAACCTGGCCCGAGAAGTAGAAATTCTGATTCTGAGCCTTCACAGAAGAGGAGAAAGTCCGATCAGGTTTCGAGGACTAGGAGGAAAGAAAGAAGTGAAAGTAGATAAGGAAATTGAACGAGATGATGGGCGCAAGTCGAAACAGACGATGATAGATACAAGTATCTTTCTA
>Ga0153961_1000511_pt1 | contig 10085 bp, 6 predicted proteins | sample TSFL045MetaG_FD_104748 | JGI IMG/M metagenome (GOLD analysis project Ga0153961, IMG submission 104748) | Attine ant fungus gardens microbial communities from Florida, USA - TSFL045 MetaG | ecosystem: Host-associated > Fungi > Mycelium > Unclassified | place: USA: Florida, Withalacochee...
CAATTAAACAGGAGGGTGAACGCACTGTTATTGAAACAGGCGTTAATGGAATTCACCCTGAGCTTATTAAGCTGCTTGGTCGCTTACGTTACAGAACAAGCTATGGACAGAATGTACTTAAGCATTCTATTGAGGTATGCTACTTGTCCGGTATGATAGCCGAGGAGCTTGGGTTAAACCCAACCGTTGCAAAGCGTGCCGGTTTGTTGCATGATATTGGTAAGGCGCTTGACCACGAAATTGAAGGTTCTCACATTGAAATCGGCGTAGATGTTGCCAAAAAATATAAAGAAAGCGAAGCAGTTGTCCATGCTATTGCTGCTCACCATGGCGATATTGAGGCAAAAACAGTTGTTGCATGCATAGTACAGGCAGCAGATGCAATTTCTGCAGCAAGACCTGGTGCAAGACGCGAAAACCTTGAAAACTATATTAAGCGACTACAAAAGCTTGAAGAAGTTGCAAATTCATTCGAGGGGGTTGAAAGCTCTTTTGCTATTCAAGCCGGCAGGGAAGTCAGAATTATGGTAAACCCTGAAACTATTGATGATGACAGAATGGTTCTTCTCGCCCGTGATATTTGTGAAAAGATTGAGGCTGACCTTGAATACCCGGGACAAATCAAGGTTAATATAATTAGAGAAAGCCGTGCTATTGAGTACGCAAGATAGCTTGATATATAATTACAGTCTAAAACGGACTATACCGCTTACTGCGATATAGTCCGTTTATTGTTATTCATTCAATATTAAGCTTATTCAGTAATAATTTCACCATCAACTGTGCCTGTTAAACCGGCTGCATTAGATTCATCAGTATCTAAATGAGCAGCAGGAGCAAACTTTTCGCTGACCCTTATAACAACATCACCAAAAATCAAACTTCTGCCGTTACCGCCAACCTTTAGTGATACAATCTGCTTATCAGCTACACCATACTCTTCAGCCGTCTTCGGGTCCAAATGAATATGTCTTTTTGCTGCAATCACACCCTCCTGAATTTCACACTCACCGGCAGGACCAATCAACCTGCACCCCAGCGTACCGGCAATGTCGCCCGACTCTCTTACAGGAGCTGCCACACCGATTTTTCTTGCGTCAGACAGTGAAAGCTCAACCTGTGTTGCCGGTCTGACAGGACCCAAAATTGTCATTTTAAATTCTCCCTTAGGACCAACTACTGTAACCTTTTCTTCACAAGCAAACTGACCGGGCTGTGAAAGGTCTTTTTTCTTTGTAAGTTCAGCACCTTCACCAAATAACTGTTCTAACACCTCTTGTGTTACATGAATATGACGTGCTGATGTTTCTACCATTACGGTCTTGCTCATTGTTATTACCACCATTTCAGAATATATTCGACCCCAGTGTGTAACGCACTGTTATTTTATACCAGACCTTAATTAAGCATTAATAAATCATTTTATTGCTTAATTAGCTATTAGTACAAAGGCTCTGGTATTAATTGTACAACTTTACATTTACAAATTCAACCTTTGAAAGCATAATTTTTGTACTACCGTAGTAATAAGCCTATACAACATGGTGAACATGACTGCTCGTGATATATACTTAGCGAAACGTATTAATGCTTAATAAAATAACAATTTTATCTGATACTGACACCGTTCAAAAAGATTATTATCTTTTTATGGGATTTGTGCAGATTACAAGAAAATTATTACTTCCCTTTTGAACGTCCGTACCCATACCACCTGCGCTTTTAAAGCTTGACTTCAGGTTAAGCCAGAAACTGTCATCAAATTCCTCTGTGCCTACCGTAAAAATGAAGGTTTCGCAATTTTTGTGTTTTCTACCGCATTATCGACTACTTCTTTCGGTACTCTGATGCTTTCCATAGCTTCTTTATAAAAATTATTACCCACCGTAACTATTAAAATAATCTTTAGCCTTTGTGTATGGTCGCATATCGGCTCAGTCTTACGCCGCCATGCAGATTTATGAAAATTATTGCACTTATTTATTGTTAACATTATAAGCCGATGCTTTATATGCAAATTGTCGTTAATGGGACAGCAACAGCAACAAACCTCTTGAAAATATACTCAGCGTCTGACCAGTTATTAAGATTTTGGTAAGCTATGCGGTATATCATATATTCATATTGGTGTATCATTTTTCTATAGTTTTAATCGCTTCATCAATGTCTAATGAATTCAAAGCTTTCTCCCCTTCAACTATGAATACAATTTTACATATATTTTCGTACACTCGAGTATTAATTTTATCAAATAAATTTTCTCAAAAAAATTTGGGACAGCATAGCATACTGCTATACTGTCCCAATATTTCGCTTTATACATAAAGTATAAGACTATCTAACAAATGTCACTTTTGTACTGACCGTAAATACTCTGATACTTCTTTTTCAGTCGCAAACGAAAGTGCTCTTTCTGCAACCTTCTTTGCCTCGTCAATCGTCCATAAAGAAATATTCTTTCTTGTAGCAAGCACAGAGGTTGCACTGACGCTAAATTCATTTAATCCGAATGCTATAAGAAGTGGTATAATAAGCGGGTCGGCGGCAGCCTCGCCGCACATTCCAACCATTATATTCTCCTTATTACCGCATTCTACAATATGCTTAACAGCACGCAGAACGGCAGGATTATAAACTGAATATAAATAGGCAACATCACCATTGCCACGGTCGACACACATAGTATATTGTGTAAGGTCATTAGTGCCAATGCTGAAAAAATCCGCCTCTTTTGCAAGCAGGTCGGCAATCATAACCGATGCCGCTGTTTCCATCATAACACCAATTTGAATATCCTTATTGTATGCGATGCCTTCTTTATCAAGCTCTGCTTTAATTTCCTCAACAAGTGCCCTTACCGCTCTTAGTTCATCAACACAGGTTACCAACGGCACCATTATTTTAATGTTGCCAAAAGCACTTGCCCTTAACAATGCCCTTAGCTGAGTTTTATAAAGCTCTGTATTTTGGAGACAAAATCTTATTGCCCTAAATCCTAAGAAAGGATTTTCCTCCTTTTTTAAGCCAAGGTAAGGAATTTCCTTGTCGCCGCCAATATCCAGTGTTCTTATAATAATCGGCCTACTCTTCATAACCAATGCAACACGCTTGTATGCCTCAAACTGCTGCTCTTCACTAGGAACAGAGGCAGAGTCCATAAATAAAAACTCCGTTCTAAACAATCCTACACCTTCGCCGTCACATTCTACAACCTGTTTTGCATTTTCAGGATTGCCAATATTACCTACCAATTCTACAACCTTTCCGTCGCCCGTAACCGTTGGTTTGCCTATATATTTTTTCAGATCATTCCTCTCCTGCAAATATTTATCTCTTTTTTCTGTGTATTCCTGCATCTGTTCAGCTGTAGGCGTATCTATAACTATACCCTTTAAACCATCTACAACCACCTGCTGTCCATCAACCAGTTTCTCAACAATTCCCTCTACACTTAAAACTGCCGGAATTTCCAATGCTCTTGCCAAAATAGCAGAGTGAGAGGTTTTACCCCCTGTTTGTGTAATTATACCTGCTATGTTCTCCTTAACAATACCTGTAGTCATAGATGGTGTAAGGTCATCTACAACAATTACAGTACCCTGCGGGGCATTACTTATATCTGGCTCCTCTATTCCTAACAAAGCAGAAAGCATACCTTTTTTTATATCCTTGACATCGGTGGCACGCTGCATTGTAAGCTCGTCAGCGGTAGCTTCGAACATTGAGATAAACATATCGCAAATAGTTTCCAATGCCTTTTCTGCACAACTGCCTGCTTCTATTTGCTTTTCAATTTCTGAATTCATATACTGGTCCTGAATCATGGCAGCATGACCCATAATAATTTCTGCTTCTTTTTCGCCTACTGAATTTTTTATTTGCTCAGCCTTAGTTATTGTATTATTGACAAACCTGTTTAAAGCCTGTCTGTATCTGTCAATTTCTTCCTGCGGTGTGCCCTTGGCGGCAGGTGAGTATTTAAAAGTTTGCTCTTTTACAAGCATAACCTTACCAATGCCAACACCAGCAGATGCACCAATACCTTTATACATACTTCACACCTGTACCTTTCTATTTTATGTATATGCTTATTATGGGTGGCGACACCACCCATAATAAGCCATAGAATTATACATCTAACATCAAATAAAGAATATCCGTACTATTATAATTCCTATTCACCTAGCCCGGAATCAATCAATTCCAAAGCCTTTGACAAAGCCTCATTTTCGTCTGCACCATTACACTGCACCTCCACCTCGGTACCACATTTAATGCAGGCTGCAATAATATTCATAAGGCTCTTTGCGTTGATTATGTTACCGTTTACAATCAAACTTACGTCACTGCTGAATTTACTCATTGTATTTGCAAAAACACCTGCCGGACGCATATGAAAACCCTCTGCATTTACTACTGTTGTCTTTTTTGATACCATATTAAAAACCTCTTTTCTGTTTAATGAAATTATAATCTATATTCTACCGTAAGTTTTAAATTATACAGAGTAGCTTACGCACTGCATTTTACGGTTAATTATTCTTTGTTTTTCTTCAACAATGCCAGTAAAGCCATACCAATTACAGAACCAACCACCAATGAAACAATATACATAGGCCAGTTACCAACAACTGCAAATACAAATATACCACCGTGCGGAGCCATTAGAGTACAGCCAAACAGTCCTGATAATGCACCGGCTATAGCCGAACCAATTACACAGGAAGGAATAACTCTTGCAGGGTCTGCTGCTGCATAGGGGATAGCACCTTCTGTTACAAAGCTGAGTCCCATAATATAGTTTACCAGACCTGACTTTCTCTCCTCTGCCGTAAATTTCTTTTTGAAAAATGTTGTCGCAAGTGCAATAGCTATTGGAGGAACCATACCGCCAATCATAACAGCTGCCATTACCATATAGCAGGTTGTTTGTGCAGCAGTGTCTGTGGTAGCTGCTGCTTGTGTTAAAGCCGCTGTACCAAATACATAGGCAGCCTTGTTGAAAGGACCTCCCATATCAATAGCCATCATACCGGCTAATACAGCACACAGTAATACAATGGTACTCGGGTTTGAACCCAAAGCTCTCAGCCCACTGTACAACAAGTTGTTTAGCCAACCCATAATAGGATTTATCGCACACATAAACACGCCTATAAACAGCAAGCCTAAAATGGGGTAAATAAGCACAGGTTTAATACCCTCTAATGCGTGAGGCAGCTTATCACATAGCCTCTCAATTCCAAGCATTACATAACCGCCAACAAAGCCTGCAACCAATGCCCCCAAGAAGCCGGAAGGAATGTCGCCGCCCGGTGCCGCAAAGGTGCTGCCCAAAGTAGCTAAGTAACCGCCAACAAAACCAATCAACAAACCCGGTCTGTCAGCAATACTCATACCAATATATGCCGCCAAAATAGGAATCATAAATTTAAACGCAAAGTCTCCTATGTTCTTAAACCATGCTGCTACAGGAGTGGCTGTACCAAAGTTTGCATCCTGCGGTGCACCCATAACCGTATCAATCAGGAATGCTATAGCAATAAGAATACCTCCAGCAACAACAAATGGTAACATATGTGAAACACCATTCATCAAATGCTTGTAAAGTTGACGACCAATACCTTCTTTTCCGCCCATATCATCATCCTGTACAGCCTTGTCACTGTGGTAAACGGGAACATTACCGTCAATAATTTTTTTGATAAGCTCCTCAGGCTTATGAATACCCTGCGAGACAGGCACACTAATAAGCGGCTTACCATTAAACCTTGCCATATCGACTGTTTTGTCAGCTGCAATTATGATACCGTCGCAGTTGGCAATTTCCTCTTTAGTAAGCACATTTTTAGCCCCGCCGGAGCCGTTGGTTTCTGCCTTTAGCGGATAGCCCAATTTTTCGCCGGCTTTCTCAAGTGCTTCTGCCGCCATATATGTGTGGGCAATACCCGTAGGACAGGCTGTTACAGCTAAAATTCTGTATGCATTTTCTTTAGGTGATGCTTTAATCACTTCGCCGAATTTTTCAATTTCTTTTTTGTCTATAATGCCCATAAAATCTTCCTTAGTTTTTGCATTTACAAGGTCTGCTTTAAACTGCTCATCCATAAGCATTTGCATTAATCTTGATAAAACCTCTAAGTGAACATCGCCATCGTTTGGTGCTGCTATCATAAAAATCAGGTCAGACGGCTGACCGTCCATAGCCTTATAGTCAACGCCTTTAGGTACTGTTACAGCGGCAAGAGCCGGTTTTTTTACAGCATCACTTTTAGCGTGAGGAATGGCAATGCCCTGTCCTATTGCTGTGGAACACTGCTCTTCTCTGGCAAGAATACCTGCTTTGTACTTTTCTACGTCAGACAGGTTACCTGCTTGCTTATGAAGCGAAATGAGTTTATCAATAGCTTCTGATTTTGAACCTAAGCTTACACATAAATCAATACTTTGTTTGCTAAGTAAGTCTGTAATACGCATAACTGTTACCTCCTGTTAAAATTTGTTTATAAGCTCAAAAATTTTATCCTTGGTTGCTAAGCCTTCTGAAAAGGCTGTTGCACTGCCGGCAGCGGAGCCTAAACGCAACGAATAACTGTAATCATGTGTTTCTGTATAACCTGCTATAAAACCCGCAACCATACTGTCACCTGCACCAACCGAGTTCACTACATTACCATCTGGCACTCCCATTTTAGTAATGTTTCCATCGGCGTCAATTAACATTGCACCGTCACCTGCCATTGAAACAATTACATTTACCGCACCCATGCTCTGCAGCTTTCCGGCATACTGTGCAATTTCTTCTTCGCTGTTTAGCTCTACACCAAACATTTCTCCAAGCTCAATATTATTCGGTTTAACCATAAAGGGTTTATACTTCAAAACATTTAAAAGTAAATCCTTGGTAGCATCTACTACAAACATAATCCCTCTATTTTGCAAACGCCTCATAATTCTTTCGTATATGTCGCTCGGCATAGATTTCGGTATACTGCCTGCCAACACAAGATAATCGCCATTTTTCAATGCATCCAGCTTTTCAAACAGCTGTTCAAGCGCCTCTGTGCTTATAGCGGGACCGCATCCGTTAATGTCAGTTTCTCTATTGGATTTTATCTTAACATTTATCCGTGACATTCCATCCTTCAATCTAATAAAATCTGTTTTTACCCCAAAGGCTGAAACGCCTTGCTCTATAGCGTCACCAGTAAAACCTGCTATAAAACCTAACGCCACATTTTCTATACCCAAATTGCCCAAAACGGTTGACACATTAATACCCTTACCGCCAAACATTATTTTCTCTTCGGTGGTTCTGTTTACTGTACCAACGTTTACATTATTCAGATACATTATATAGTCTATTGCGGGGTTAAATGTAACCGTGTAAATCATAATAACACCTCCTTTATAACCGTCAGTTCTGCAAGCTTTTTATTTTTTACTTTGTCTGTTATTATACAGGCGTCTTGCACTTCAGCGACTGACACTGCAAACACCTTGTCAAACTTAGTATGGTCAGCAAGCACAAAAGTTATCATACTGCGCTTTTGTGCCTCTATTTTTATCTCCGCCTCCTCTATATCAGGAGTTGTGTAGCCGGCATCAACAGTTATACCGTTTGTACCTAAAAAAGCCTTTGTAAAGTTGTATTTTTTCATATTGCTGACGCCTTCAGCTCCTACAACAGCCTCAGTAACCTGTTTTAGCCTGCCGCCTACTACAAATACCTTCAGTCCTTTACTAAGAAGCTTTTTAGCATGAGCAATACCGTTAGTAACAAAGGTTGCCTTAGAATTTTCTATATAATCTATCATACAGCCTGTGGTAGTGCCTGCATCCACATAAACAAAGTCAGTATCATAAATTAATGACGCCGCATATTTCCCAATAGCTTTTTTCTCTTCAACACAAAGCAGTTCTTTTATAGAAACATCTTCTTCGGAAACATTATATGTTTTATCAATAGCAATTGCCCCACCATGTACCTTATTTAGTTTGCCCAGTTGATCAAGAGTATGCAAATCTCTTCTAATAGTTGATTCGGAAGTGCTTAACAAATGTGTAAGTTCAGCAACCGTAACAGACCTTTTATTTTCGAGTAGTTCAAGTATTGCTGAATGTCTTTCTTCAGATAACATCTATGTTCCCTCCCTGTGCTTATATAATAACACAAACAAAAGAAAAATCAAGCATTTTCTTTCAAAAACATTCACGATAGCCACGTATATCAATTCAAACAGGCACGTTTTCGGTCAAAAATAGTCATTTTCTTATAAATTATAAATAAACAACCTTTTGCTATTTTAGATATTATTACTTATTAATTCGTGATAATGCACCATATAATTTTTAAAATTTGTTATAATTAGAGAAAATACAAAAAGAGGATGAAAAATATTCACCCTCCAATTTGTCTTGCGATTTTTATCAACAATTGTTTAAATTTTGCTTAGTTAATCAGCAGCAATTAATATTTTATCTGTTCAATAAAAAGGAGCTGCCCCTAAATCCTTCAATTGCGACAACTCCTTCTACCTAATAAAATTTTATTCACTTACTTTTTTCAATTATTTTTCATCCTTCACCTCGTGGTATTCCTTTTCAGTATTTACGTTCCAGATTTCGGCTTTGTCAGTCTTTCCTTCCTTAATAGCCTGTGCCGCCCTTATTGCCGTAAGCATAGAGTGATCCATATTGTTATATCTATGTTGACCATTTCTGCCTACACAATATAGATTATCGTAAGTGTCAAGATATTCAATAAGCTTATCCATATGCTCGTATGTATCAAAGTAGGCAGGATATGCCTTCTTAATTTTTTCACGGTGACTGTCAAGTACACAGCCTCTGGCTATTACACCCATAGTTTCAAGCTCGTCAATAGCCATTTTTATACATTCATCGTCACTCATATTCCAGAAGTCATCACCTTCTTCGCAGAAATATTCAAGCCCAATCCAAACAGTATTTTCAGGGTCCTTTACCAAATACGGCGACCAGTTGTTAAACACCTGAATTCTGCCTAGCTTAACATTAGTATCCTGAACGTAAATCCAGCAGTCAGGCACAATGTTGCCAAGAGTTTTCTTATTGGTTTCATTTTTTAGTTCAAGCTTGTCTACAAGTAAGCCTACAGTTACAAAATCTCTATATGGTAAGCCCTCGGCAATATCGACAATATTTTGTGACGGCTTATCGCCTGTCATACCGCATACAAGGTCCTTAACCGGCATAGACGAAATAAAAATGTCGCCCTCAATAGAATGTTCGCCGTCAGGTGTTTCACAAACAACAGACTTAATCTTGCCATTTTCGCAAACAATGCTTTTAACCCTGTGGTTCATCTCTACCTTTCCGCCCAGCTCCTGTACACGATGCGCCAGTGTTTCATAAAGCTGACCAGGACCAAACTTTGGGTACCAGAATTGTTCAATAAGTGAGGTTTCTACCTCCTTATTGTCCTTTTTCTTTTTACTGGTAAACATATTCTTTAGAACCTCTTTAATAGAAAGTCCTTTAACACGCTGTGAACCCCAGTCGGCTGAAATTTCACTAGGATGTCGACCCCAAAGCTTTTCAGTGTATCCCTCAAAAAACATACTATATAAAACCCTTCCAAAACGGTTAATATAGAAATTTTCCAACGAATCCTCAGGCTTTTTGAACATAGTAGATTTCAGGTAGCTAAAGCCCGCCTTCATAGTCGTGGCAAAACCCATATTCTTGATCGTTTCTGCCTTCAGTGTAACAGGGTAATCGAAAAAATGCTTCATATAATAAATTCTGGAAACTCTTTCCCTAACCAACATAACCTGATCCTCTACATTAGGATCCGGACCGCCTGACTCCAACGGCTTTTCCCTGCCTAGCTTGGCATCATCAAATGACGGAGCTCCCTGCAACGGCATAAGCTCCTTCCATTTATTCATAATTTCATCGCTTTTCGAAAAAAACCTATGACCGCCAATGTCCATTCTGTTTCCATTATATCTTACAGTTTGGGAAATACCTCCTATAACATTAGTTTCCTCCAGTACAGTTACCTCATACCCATTGGTGCCATCATTTAAAAGCTCATATGC
>Ga0153961_1000513_pt1 | contig 10032 bp, 7 predicted proteins | sample TSFL045MetaG_FD_104748 | JGI IMG/M metagenome (GOLD analysis project Ga0153961, IMG submission 104748) | Attine ant fungus gardens microbial communities from Florida, USA - TSFL045 MetaG | ecosystem: Host-associated > Fungi > Mycelium > Unclassified | place: USA: Florida, Withalacochee...
ACTGGCATTGATCAAAAGGTCTTTTCAAGGGCTTTCCATAGCCCTTAAGACCATGAGAATTGTCAAAGAATTGATGGAGATATGACCAAATGAAGTTTGTGATAGTTACAGTATATTTCCTCAGTTTGCAAATTAACATCATTTGGTCTTAATCTTATTCTTGTCTACTTCTGTCTCTATTCTCTATCCCTAGGACCTTTACTCTGCTGACTTATCCTCATTCTGAAATAAGTGACTGACCTCATAACTGGAGATCAGGGTACAACATATAAGTTAGAGCCAAGGTCATTTATCAAAAGTCGTACTTTGCTCCAACATTCTGTTCTGTTTACTAGAGTCTGCCTTCTTAGGTTTTCCACCATCGCTAAGTACTATCTATTTTCTGAAGTAGTACTATACATCTGTCCCAGAGTATAAATCTATTTATAACTCCTCTATTCATTATCCATCTTCCTATATTTAACACTAGGCTTGTGTATTAACTAAAAGTCATATTCTTGTAGTTCTATCATTTATTAAGTTTGGCAGCAATTGAGTTTCTATGGCTTTTTGAAGTATCCTAGATTTTGTGATCAGTCTATATTTTGAACTGATCGCTTTCTATAAGGTGTTGTTACTATTTTTTGAGTCCTTCTATAGTCACTAGTAACTTTCTATTATAAATCTTGTAGTTTCTCTCAGTCTTGTTTATTGCTTTTAACAAATAAACAATAGGTCTCCAAGAGTTATTTTTTTGTTGTTGAGACAGCACCCCTCCTATGGTATACCCTAAAGCATTGGTTTCTAATTGTAGTCTCTGTTGGAGATTGGGGATTGCTAATGTAAGAGGGTTCATTATTTTATCTTTAAGCTTATTGAAGGTATTCTTTTCCTTATCTCTCCATTTATACTCCTTTTTCCCTGTTATTTTTGTCAGAGGTTTGGTAATTTTAGCAAACCTAGGAATGAATCTGTGGTAAAAGTTGCAAAACCCTAGAAACTGTTGCACTTCTCTCTTGTTTCAGGGTTCTAGCTACTTAGCTATCTCTTTGGTCTTTGTGGGATCAACTTTTATGCTATCTTATGATATGATGACTCCAAGATAATTGATCTTGGTTTAATAAAACTTACACTTTTTGGGATGGAGTAATAGTTTATTATTGGCTAGTATTTGTAAGATCTTCTTTACTATATTTCTGTGTTTATCCAATGTTTCTGTGAAAATCAAGATATTGTCCATGTAGATTATGATTTTTCCTTTCATGATCAACTTATAGAATAAGGTATCCATTATGAGTTGAAAGATTATGGGCAAGTTACATATGCTAAAGTACATTACTAGGAGTCTGAATACAATTTGATCTGAAGGCTATTTTCCACTCATCTCCTTCCCTTATCCTCATGTTATTATATTACTATCAGATATCAAGTTTAGTAAAGTACTAGGCTTCTTGTACTTTATCAATCAGCTCTTGAATTAATAGTAGTGGATATTTATTTTTTATTGTTACTTCATTGAGTCATTAGTAATTCTGTACTAATCAAAGAGATCTATCTTTCTTTTTTACAAAGAAAAAAAGGGCAGTGCAGAGTGATTTAGAAGGTCTGATTTTTCCTGATTTTGTAAGACTCTAGCTGTGATGACTTAAGTCTACTCCAAGTCAGAGTTAACAAGGAGAACTTAATAGAGTTCTTTCTAAATATCCACCTAGAATGAACTCTGAGTCTTTATAACTTAATGTTAACAAATTGTTAAAGAATTGATAGAGATAGATCTAAATGAAGTTTGTAACAATTACAAATAACTAGAAAATTGTATGTGTTCTCACCAGATTATATGCTTCTGCCAGTACATATATGAAGTTATATTACAACAAGATACAAGCAGGACAAAATGTTGGATTCTAGGGAAACTTGGCCCAAGAATTAAAAAATATTTATGAATAACAAGATAACAAGGAAGGAGCAAAGAAAGAATTAACAATACTTTAGAACAACAAGGACCTAGCAAAGAAGAACTTTGTCAAGTACACAGAACAATACAGAATGTTAGCAAGAATTGTCAACTATAGTGACAAAGTTCATATTGACAAAATGAAAGAAGTCATTCTCAATAAGCTGTGAAATATGCTCATCATATATAAAATAACAAATCAATCTCCAAAAATGTAGGACAACTATCTGAAACTATTGATGTAAGTATATAAGGCCTTACATCTAGACAAAGTCTAGGGTGTAATATTTGGTCCAAAGGCAATTAGAGAGAAAAGTAAAGGAAGATTCAGAAAAAAGAAGAGAAGAACTTGTAATACTACCAGATATATACTAGGAAAGGTTTTAAGAATAAGGCAAAATTGCATAATACTGTAAACTGTTATGATAAGCCTAGAAATAAGAACAAATGTCCTCAGAAAACCTCTTCTCAGAAACTAAAGTAATAACCTAGAATTCTCTCTTGAGGCTATTAATGTAAATAGCATGTCAATTGAGGAAATCCATGATCCTATTCCTTCAAGTGGAAAAGGAAAGAGAACTCCCAAATTGAATTTTCCCTTGGAACTGTAAAGTATAACATTTGTGATTTATAGTCAAAGGATAATATACCCTCTATTAGCTTGCAAAAGTCAAAAGTAGTACTGAAATCTTATAATAATATAGTGTATAACAAGACAACCTCCTTTAAAATTCCAGTTACACTTTGGGTGTATAGCAAAAGGTATAGACCAAGGCTTTAGTTGATTTGAGAGCTTGTTATGAGATGGCTTCAAAAAAAGTAGCTATTTTCTGTATGTCCACCAAGCCTGATGAAGATATATATAATGGACTAAAAATATAAATAATGTGGGACTAATTATGTAATACTATATAGTTATTAGTAAGAATCTTGTGATTATGGGAAACCAGTATACAAACCAACAAATATTTGTATAAGTAATAGCTTTAATCCAACAAGAACTCTATTGAGTTCTTCTTGAACTTTAACCCTAGTCTAACCCTAAGTCTATTAAGGGCTTACATTAATAGAGCTGCTATAAACTTTGTTAATAGAGTTATCATAGAAAATAATAATAACCTGGTAATATATAAACTGGTATATTTATATTATATAATCAATGTAGATAGTATGTAAGACTTAGTAGTGAACACTTAATTCTACTCTTTATTCAAGTTGATAAAGAGAACTCAATAGGATTCTTATTTAATTCTTGTACACTACTTATATAGCTATTACATGGTCTGTGCACTACTTTCCCATAATCATCATGTGATGTCATGCTAACATGTGACATGGTCATGGTCATGTGATACTTTCCTGCACTCCTTCCTTGTGTAGTAAGTCCAGAAAAAAAATAAAATATATAAATATCAACTTAGCTATTTTGCCAAGTTATGATATTATCTCTCTTTTAAGTTTCCTTATTCTAAGGGTTTTTACAACTTATAATATAGGTCAACCATGTTGCCCATTTTGTCTTTATCTTCTTCTATCCACTTTTTAATTTCCAATCCCTTCTACTCAATTTCTTTTTCTTTTTGAATTGTCTTTAATGTTTTTTTTTCCTTTTGCTTGTTTATCTTTTCATTGTCTCCAATTTTACTCCAATCTTTTCCAATATTCTTGGTTGTACTGTTTGTCTGACCACCCAAATAGTTTCTTTGCCATAAACCTTCTTGGCAATTCTTCTTCCCTAAATGTCTTTTTTCTTTCTCTTGTCACCTCATATCTTTTATGTTTTGTCAGTATTCTTTTTCAAATTCTTCAATTGTTTCCTTGGCATTTTCTAAGTTCTCTTTTCCCTCCTAAGTATTGGACTCTACTGTAAATCCTTTTTATTTTACCAAATACTTATTCTTTTCTCTTACTTGCCATTTGTTTAAAATTCTCTCAACCTTCCATTCTTCTTCTCCTTTGATTATTACTAAAGCTAGCTGCTCCTTCCTTTGTTCTTATCATAACTTGGCAATATTTCTTTTTATTTTATTTTTCTTTTGGACTTACTATATAAGGAAAAAGTATAAGAAAGTATCATATGACAAATGTCACACATTACAGTCATATTTAGGATGTTACAGGTTATGTCACATGATAAGTGTGGGAAAATAGTACACAGACCATATAATAGTTATATAACTAGTGTACAGAATCTAATAGGAACTCTATCAAGTTCTCCTTGTCAACTTGGACTTAAAGGGTAACTAAGTCATCTTAGGCTAAGTGTTATTGAAGGGCTATGATAGCTCTTAGTGATTACCCTAGGTAGATGTTCAGGAAAAACTTGATGGAGTTCTTTGTTAGATTGAGCTACTACTTATACTACTTTACAAGTGGCTGTATCCTAAAGTCCTATAGTCACAAGTCTTTCCAGAATGTTCTGTGATCACATGGCTCTGGTCATGTGGTTTGCTTACTTAAGTTCCCACACTATTTATATCTTGACCCCATTGTGCATCTTGATGTTATAGATCAAATGTTCAAATGTGTAGGAAACTATTTCCTTCTTGGGACTCTCATAATACTAAGTTACTATAATATTGGATAAACCTTAGACAATGTTATAAACATTAGTAGTTTATTTATAGACTCTTTTTTTAAGAAGAATCTTTGGACCTAGTTATTCAAAGAGATTGACTCAAGTAGTCACTTTTAGTCACTTAGGAGCCCAAAGCTAGTAACTACTTGTAATATCAATAGGAAGTAGAAATACAGTTTAGAAAAAAAGAGAATAGCAAGTTCTCTTTTTTTGTGGTTCTTGTTATGACTTCAAAACAGCTAAGTCATTATTTATATTTCTTTTCTTTTTCTTTTTCTTTTAGACTCACTATACATAAGGAGTATAGAAAAGTGTCACATTAGAAGTATCACTTGGTCATAGTCATATGATAGGAAGTCATGGTGTTATATCACATGATGAGTCACATGATAGGTGTGGGAAAATAGTGCACAGACCATATAGTAGTTATATAAGTAGTGTAAAAAATCTAATAGGAACTCCATTAAGTTTTCCTTGTCAACTCAGACTTAGAGGATAATTAAGTTATTTAGGCTAAGTTGCTACAGTTCTTGTGTAATATCCTTTTACTCTTGAAACCCTGTACTCTTCCTAGTCTTTGGACTCTTATAACAAGTGCAAATAAAAGTCTTAATACTTCTACTTTTGATATAACTTTACTGAAAATCTCAACTGGACCCTTCATCAAGGGATATGAAGATATCAAGTGTTGACATAGGCTCAAGGCTAAAATGCATATCTCCCTTGTGGTTGTCACAAACTTCATTTGGTCATATCTCCACCAATTCTTTGAAAATTCCCATGGTCTCAAAGCCAGCTTAAAGCCCTTAAGAAGACCTTTCGATTGATACCAGTCACGTCTCGAGGCAATCAATAATGGCCAAGATATTAAGCAGATCAACTGGTAACCACCATGTTACCATTTATTAAATCGCTAATATCTCGGAAACCGCTGCAATCAATGCTTCGGTTCTAGGCTCAGCAGAAGCCTTCTTCATAACGCTCAGAATGAGCCTAGAATGACTTCAAGGCAATTAATATTAGTAGAGATATGAAGACCTCAATGTTTGCACATGAACTTCATTAATTACCCATAGATAGTCATTTGTTCTTTTCTTAGAACAAAGAACAGCCTCCATATGGTTAGGTTATCATCATTTTAGTACAAAGACACTACCATATGTAGAACAATAGGTAGTAATCAGGTGATGATCTGTACTAGTGCACAAACCATCACAATTATGTATATAAGGACTCATAGTCTGAGGATTAGACCTCAGACTTAACAACATCTTTTTTCACTTGTCTAACTTCGCATTTTTGAACTCTTTAAAGTATCAAAGCACCTATCACAAATAGTAAATGACCATTTGTGATATATTTCCTCTACTTCCTACTCTGCTTCTCTGTCGATGACTATGGGTGGTGGGTGGTCCTCTGTCGTGTGTCCTATAATCAGGTTGTCCAGGGCCAGAGTAAGCTTCACTATGTTGAACACTAGATATAGTTGCTTCATCCCATGTGGTAGTTCTAAGCGATAGGCCATAGGTCCGATCTGCTGTTCTACTACAAAGGGGCTAAGCCATTAGTGCGAGAGTTTCTGTGAGGGGCGTGTAGTGCAGATATCTGATGTGTTGAGGAAGACTTTGTCACTAGGTTTGAACACCGGAGCCAGAGTTTTTCAATGGTCGTAGTATCTTTTCATGTTGTCCTGTGCCTTGCAAATTGTGGATTTTGCTTCTTTGATTGCCATTCTCATCCTTTCCATAAACTTGTTGACTGTCTCTAAGTCAGAGTGGTCCTGTCAGGGTTCGAAGCCCATGCGAGAAATACATCTGTTGTCGAGTAGGAACAGAGGCTACTAGGTAGCAGAGTGGACGTGGTTGTTGTGCTAGAACTCTGCCATGGGTAAGAGGTCGTACTAATCATCCTGCCACTTGTTTACAAATAGCCGGAGGTACTGGTCTAATTCTTGGTTGATGCGTTCTGTCTGCCTGTTAGTTTGGGGGTACTAGGCTGTAGAAGACGCCAACTTTATTCCTAGGAGGCAGTAAAGCTCTTTAGTGAAACGAGCGATGAACTGAGGTCCACAGTCTGAGACTATATACTTCAGAAGACCATAGAGTTTCCAGACTTGATGTAAGAAAAGCCAGGCTACTCCTTCCACTGTTACTGTTGTGTGCGTCGGAATAAAGTGCACCCATTTTGACACTGAGTTTACCACTGTCATTACTGTATCATTGAAAGGGTGTAAAAGGGAATTGCACACTGGAACAAATAAAACCATGCTGTGCTAGCTCCCAATTGTATGCTAAAGGTCCAAGGGAAGATAATCAAAGATAAAGGTTTATAAATAATTAGAAAATAAGGATTATACGCAGCTCCAATAAAATATATGTTGGTGGTTATGAAAGGATTGTAAGATCTCTCTAGATCGTTGTTGCATAGCCTCCCTAAGGTGTCAACCTTTACACACTGTAACAAAAGCTCCTCTGGAAAATACAGTTAGTTGATCACTCATGGACTCTCTACACTCAGTTGCCCTCTTGTCTGCACCCCCAACACTGAACCTTATAGGTGTGATGCAATCCAAGTGTGCACCTAGCCAAGCTTTCCTAGCCTGCTGTCCTCTCCAAAGCCTGCCTGAGTTGCATCTGCATCTTCTCTCTAGATTGAGTTCTGGGTATATTCTGTGTTCTTCTCAAGACACCCCACTAGTCCTAGTCTTCTTACTCTCAATAGATTTGCATTTACGATTCCAGAGGCAGTGTAGATGGAGGTAAGAGTCAAGAGGTTCCTCTCCTATCCAACTACACACCAGATACTATATTAAAATGATTACAAAGCTCTGAAACTCAAGGAATAAAATATAAAAAGGAAACTATTACTACTTTTGATGTTCCCTCAGTCTCTTCTCGTGCTAAGTCTATCCAAATCTCCACTGATGATGCATTCTTGTAGTGACACATCCTCTTCATCAAATCCTTCCTATTAAAGATGACATGTCTTCATTGTCACTTCTCTCTAGAATATTCTTCCTGATCTCCCATCACTCCCTTTGACATTGCTTTGTAAGAGAGCCCTCCTTGGTTACCTGTTAAGTAGTCAGTAAGCTTCACTCAATGTCTAGTATCTCTGGGTCATGTCCTAGGGCTTATTTATCTAAATATAATTGATCTGATGCCATCAATGCTTAATTGCAATCAGAGTCTATTTATCTAAGTCTGTCATCCAAATACTACTAGTTCTAGAGTCCTAGTTTGCCATATCTCTAAGTTGGTTCTATCCCATAATGGATCTAGAGCATAGTCCTTCTATGACTTTCTTCCTAAACCTGATACCAGCTTATCCTGCTTGCCTCCCGAGGTCTCAACATGAGCTCTAGTTTGGTTATTACTTGCTCAATGTCCTTATCATATGGTATTATGTTCTGAGGATATAGAAAGGGTTCTAGAGTGAACTCTAATTAAGAATTTGTTGGTATAATGTATATCAAATGTTATCTTTTGCAGAAAATTTGCTTGTGGCATAACATCATGTCCAGAGGAAAGGGGGAGTTCTACAATGAAATTCACACTAAGCATATCCCATCGCGAGTCTGGGATCCAGAGAGGATGCAGTTTGCCTACTGGAGCTTGCCTTATTGGTTTTGTTCTGAGACAGAGGTCACAGGTGCTAACATATTGCCTAATATACCTAGACATTTGAGGCCACCAGTAGTTTTTAGATACCAACTCTAATGTTTTCCAGCATCCGGGATGTCTAGCAACCTTTGTATCATGGCACAGCGAGACTATCCGCCTTTGTAAGTCTGAATTCTGGGGAACATAGACCTTGCCTCTGAACCAGAGCACTCCGTCGTCTTTCGACCATTCCACAGAATGGACTATCTTACTCGATGTTTGTCAGAGTTCTCTTGCTATCTTTGCTATGGGCTCTTCCTGGTTGCCTTTCTAGTTGCCTTGGCAGATTTCTCTAAGCATATCTTGCTCTGGTCCCTCCAGATGAAGTTCTTCAAGGGCTTGGACTGCTATGAGCTCCAGTCGCAGAAGGACTATGTCTTTGTTGTCGGAGGTTCCTTTGTTATGGTTCAGTCTCTGTGATAAAGCATCTGGCTTCCCCATGGAGCATCCTGGGTGATGAATCAACTTGAAGTCAAAGCGAGCCAAGTACAGAGACTAATGGGCTTGAGTTTCTTAGCCGTCATGAAATACTCCAGGTTCTTGTGGTCTATCTAGATTTTTACTGGGTGCTGAGCTCCTTCCAGAAAGTACCTCTACTCTTCCAGCATGCAGATGATAGCGAGCATCTCCTTGTCATGGATCTTGTAGTTCCGTTCCACTGGAAACAGGGATTGGCTATAGAAAGCTACTGGGTGCTACTTTTCTTCTCCAGGTAGCTGTTGAGAGAGGACAGCTTTGGAAGCAAAATCTGAACTGTTGGCCTCGATATGGAAGGGTTCTAAGTCTTGGGGTAATGCTAGGATTGGAGCAGTAGTCACTACCATCTTGAGATGTTTGAAGGCTTCATGTTCCTTGGAACCCCAGTTCTAGGTGTGATCAGATCAAGTGAGGTCAAAGAGGAATTGAGCTATGGTCAAGAAGTCTTGGATGAAACGACAGTAGAGGTTAATGAAGCCTACAAAGGCTTGCATGTCAGTCTGGTTCTTCAGGATAGGCCACTCGTGGACTCCGGCAACTTTAACAGGGTCCATCGCAACCTTGTTCTCTGAGATGACTAACCCAAGGTATTCAATCTGCTTCTGGTGGAACTCACACTTCTCCAGACAGAGGAATAACTTGTGTTCCGCCAGTATCTCTAAGACTCTCTGGACCACTCATTCATGCTCCTCTTCCATCTTCATAAAGATCAAGATGTCGTCCAAGTATACTATAACAATCCCTTCTGCTATGATAGTTCTGAAGATGTCATTTATTATAGTCTGAAAGGTAGCAGAGCTGTTGGTCATTCTGAAGAACATTACGAGGGGTTTGAAGAGGACTCAGTTGGTGCAAAAGGCCGCCTTCCACTCATCTCCAGGCTTAATGTGTACATTATTGAAACCCCAGTGGACATCCAGTTTTGTGAAGTACCGGACTCCGCGGAGTTGGGAGACGAGTTGGGAGATGAGGGGGAGAGGATATTTATTCTTGATGGTTACGGCGTTCAGAGCATGGTAGTCTTGGACTAGACAGAGTGAACCATCTTTCTTCTTAATAAAGAACACAGGGGCTGCCATAGGGGATCTCAAAGGTTGGATTTGTCTGGTACGGAGGTTTTTTTCCAGGAAGGCATCTAACTTCGCTTGCTCTAATAGAGATAGGGGGTACACCTTTGATGACTTAGGCTCCGCTCTGGGTATTAGCTCAATTGCATGATCCCATTTGCAGTGCTCTGGTAGTATGTCAAAGTCCTCTTTAGCAAACACAGATTAGAACTCTGCAACATAGGCAGGTAGTAGAGTGGTAGTGGCCTATGCTTCCACACTGTGTCTAGCTTCTTCTGCGAGGTGCTAAGATGTTGTAGCTGTGGCTCAGAGGTC
>Ga0153961_1000517_pt1 | contig 9959 bp, 11 predicted proteins | sample TSFL045MetaG_FD_104748 | JGI IMG/M metagenome (GOLD analysis project Ga0153961, IMG submission 104748) | Attine ant fungus gardens microbial communities from Florida, USA - TSFL045 MetaG | ecosystem: Host-associated > Fungi > Mycelium > Unclassified | place: USA: Florida, Withalacochee...
ACAGCTTGTACAACAAGGTAAGGCATACCGTTGCTTTTGTTCTAAAGAACGTTTAGACAGCCTAAAGGATGATGAAACACCGGGCGGAGGCTATGACAGACATTGCCGTGACCTGCCGCAGCAGGAAATTGACAGGCTTCTTGCAGAGGGAGTGCCCTATGTTATAAGACAAAAAATGCCGTTAGAGGGCAGTACTACCTTTAATGACGCAGTATTTGGGGAAATTACTGTTGAAAACAGTGAGTTACAGGACCAGATTTTAATTAAAGCTGACGGCTATCCAACCTACAATTTTGCAAATGTAATTGATGACCACACAATGAACATTACCCACGTTGTGCGCGGATGTGAGTACTTAAGCTCAACACCAAAGTATAATCTGCTTTATCAGGCATTTGGTTGGGAGGTTCCAACGTATATTCATTTACCGCTTATTATGGGTAAAGACGTTGAGGGCAATGTGGCTAAGCTTTCTAAGCGCCACGGTTCAACAGGCTTTGAGGATTTAATTAACGAGGGGTATTTGCCGCAAGCTATTATCAACTATGTTGCACTGCTTGGTTGGTGTCCTGCTGATAATCAGGAAATATTCACTCTTGACGAGCTTATCAAGGCGTTCAGCATTAGCGGTATCAGTAAGTCGCCGTCAATTTTTGACTATGACAAGCTTGAGTGGTTTAATGGTGAGTATATTCGGCGGATGTCTGTAGATGAATTTACACGGTATGCAATGCCATACTATAAAGAGGCGGTAAGCAAGGCTTTAGACTGGGAAAAGGTTACGGGTATTTTACAGCAGCGTGTAACAAAGTTTAACCAAATTCCTGAAATGATAGATTTTTTTGATACGCTGCCTGAATATGAAATAGATATGTTTGTGAACAAAAAGAGCAAGACAAATCTGGAAAATGCACCTGTAATGCTAAAGGCGGTTACCGATAAGTTGACAGCTATGCAGTCTTGGAACAAGGACTGCATTCACGACTGCTTAATCAATCTTGCGTTGGAGCTTGGTGTAAAAAATGGCACTGTAATGTGGCCTGCAAGAATTGCAGTAGCAGGCAAAAAGGTAACACCCGGAGGGGCGGTAGAAATTCTTGACATTCTTGGCAGAGAAGAGTCGTTAAAAAGATTAAACCTTGGCTTAGTCAAGCTGGGAGTATAAAAAGGTGAAGGGGAGTAGGACATGGCAGAGGAAATAAAAAACGAAGAGCTTGGTAATTGTAATTTTATACATGATTTTATAGATGAAGATATTGCACAGGGTGGTCAATTTGAAGGTGAAACAGTGCATACTCGTTTTCCGCCTGAACCAAACGGTTATTTGCATATTGGTCACGCAAAGGCAATATGTATTGACTTTGGTACAGCTGAAAAATACAACGGTATGTGTAACCTTAGAATGGACGATACGAATCCTACTAAAGAGGATGTAGAATATGTAGATGCCATTAAAGAGGATATTAATTGGCTTGGCTTTACCTGGGACGACAGATTTTTCTATGCGTCGCAGTATTTTGACATAATGTACGAAAGTGCTGTAGAGCTTATTAAAAAGGGCTTGGCTTACGTTTGCCAACTGAATGCGGATGAGATGAGAGTCCACCGAGGCGACCTTTCAACACCTGCCACAAGCCCATACCGTGACAGACCTATAGAAGAAAGCCTTGATTTGTTTGAGCGAATGAAAAACGGCGAATTTGAGGACGGCGAAATGACACTGCGTGCTAAAATTGATTTGGCGTCAGGTAACTTTAATATGCGTGACCCTGTTATCTACAGAATTAACCATATTAAGCATCACCGTACAGGCGACAAGTGGTGTATTTATCCGATGTACGATTTTGCACACCCTATAGAGGATGCTGTGGAGGGTATTACTCATTCACTTTGCTCACTTGAATTTGAAGACCATCGTCCGCTTTATGAGTGGGTTATTAACAATGTTTCGTTGCCTTCAAAGCCAAGACAGATAGAGTTTGCCCGACTGGGTATAAACAACACGGTAATGAGCAAAAGAAAGCTGCGTACCCTTGTTGAGGACGGTTATGTTAGTGGTTGGGATGACCCGCGTATGCCTACATTGTGCGGATTAAGACGTCGTGGCTATACAGCAAAGTCTATCCGCAATTTCTGCGAAAGAATAGGTGTATCTAAGGTTAATTCTATTGTAGACTATGGCTTTTTGGAATATTGTCTGCGTGAGGATCTGAACGAAACTGCACAGCGTGTAATGACAGTGCTTAACCCTATTAAGCTTATTATTACCAACTATCCAGAGGGCAAGAGTGAAACCTTCAAGGTAGAAAACAATCCTAACTGCCCTGAGGACGGTGAGCGTGAAATAACCTTTACAAGAGAGTGTTACATTGAGGCAGAGGACTTTATGGAGGAGCCTGCAAGAAAGTACTTCCGCCTGTTCCCGGGGAATGAGGTTCGGTTAAAATCCTCATATGTAGTTAAGTGTACAGGCTGTAAAAAGGACGAAAACGGCAATGTTGCAGAGGTTTATGCAGAGTATGACCCTGAAACACGCGGCGGCAATACACCTGACGGCAGACGTATAAAGGCAACTATTCATTGGGTAGACGCTAACAACTGTGTCGATGCTGAGGTTCGTCTTTATGACAATTTGTTTACCGTACCGGACCCTGACGCAGGAGATAACAGCTTTTTAGATTACATTAACCCGAATTCATTACAGGTGCTTAAAAACTGTAAGGCAGAAAAATCAGTGGCGGAGCTTCTGCCGCCTGCATCATTCCAGTTTATGCGTTTAGGCTACTTCTGTCTTGACAGTAAAGACTCGAAACCGGGTGCCCCCGTGTTTAACCGCAGCGTTTCACTAAAGGGCAGCTATAAGCCGAATAAATAATCAGGTTAAATTTTAATAAAATTTTTATCCCCACAGCTGGTATATACTGTGGGGATTGTTGTTATACACAAAAATATCTATTTTTATTGTATATCATTACAAAAAATTTGTAATTAATTATATGTTGAAAATAGGTAATTTATTTGCTATACTTTAGTTGAGAGATAAACACTATAAATTTTAAGAGAGGTATTACTAAATGAAAAAAATTATTAAGAAGGTTGTAGCTTCAGCTTTAGCTGTTGGTATGGTAGGAGCAGTGGCTGTTACTTCTGCATTTGCTGCCAATGTAACATCAGGAGTTGATGAACATAATAATATCTATATTTCTAACGACTATTTGAGCATATTTGCAATGCCAAGGAGTGGTCAATTCAGATTCTATATTGATACTAAAGCAGGCAACCCTGACCTTGATACAGATGATAATAAAAAACTGCTCTATCACGGAAGTAGCGCATACGGAACATCAAAGTTCTTCCCTGAGGTTGACGGTGAGTGCCAGGTATGCCAGTGGTCTGAGCCTGTTGCCAGTGAAGAGCTTGGAAGTATAACAGCAACTGACAACGTAGGTGGTATAGACTTTACTAAGTCACTTAAATTTATTCCGAATAAGACAAACGGTCGTGAAGATGCTGTTGAGGTTAGACTAACAGCAACAAATACTTCAGAAGAGAGTCATCAGGTTGGTGCAAGAATTATGCTTGACACTATGCTGGGAAGTAACGATGACGCACCATTCAGAGTTGCAGGCATTGGTGCTGTAACTACAAGAACACAGTTGGAAGGCGACAGTATTCCTGATTCTTTCCAGGCGTTTGACAGTCTTGAAGATCCTACTGTTGTATCTGCAGGTTCATTTGCAGCAGGTATAGGTAAGCCTGACATTGTTCAGTTCAATAATTGGTCTGTTTCCTCGGATTCGAATTTCATACCTGAGTGTGATGCAACGAATGAAATCGGCGACAGTGCTGTAAATGCTATTTGGAATCCTGTAACACTTGCACCAGGTGAGAGCAGAAATTATGTTGTTTATTACGGTGTTGGTGAGGTACAGGTAAATAATGAAGGCGAGCTTGTGTTAGGCGCAACAAGAGATAACAGCACATTTGAAGTTAACGAAGACGGCACAGGATATAACCCTGTTTCAATTACAACTTACCTGAAGAATATCGGTGAGGAGAGTATTAACAACGCAGAGGTAAGCATTGATTTACCTGAGGGTGTTAGACTGACTAACGGCGAAAATCCAGTTAAATATGATATACTGAATATTAATGCCGAAATGCAGAATACATGGGTACTAAACGTTGAGCCGACAAGTGTTGAAAGAACTGTTACTGTTACAGTTAATGCTAAGGCTGATGATGTAGCAGATGTAGTGCCTATTGTTTACACATTTACAGTTCCTGCTATAGAGGGTGCACCGGCGGAGCTTCCTACAGAGCCTAAAACAGAGCCTGAAACAGAGCCTGAGACTGATCCAGCAACACAAGCTCCTACACAAGCAGCCACTCAGGCAGCTACACAAACAGCAACACAAGCTTCTACACAAGCAGTTACTCAGGCAGCAACACAAGCTCCTACACAAGCGGCTGTAAATACAACAGCGGCAAATACAACAACTAATGAAACAGGCAAGGTGGCTACAGGTGACAGTACTGCAGTTTTGGCACTGCTTGCCGGCTTGCTGACAGTTTCAGGAGTAGTTACAGTTGTTGCACGTAGGCGTGTTAATAAATAATTATTCCGATATAATCATAGTGTTATATTACACGTTATTCACAGAATAAATATTTAATATAATCCTTGAGCAGCAGCGACTATTGGTCGCTGCTGCTTTTTTTACTTTATGCAAACACCATTTAAAAGAGGATACCTTTTTGATATATTTTTCATCAAGTCTTATAATCTGTTCTTGAAATGCGATAAGCCTTTTTATATAAATGTTGCTTACTGGATGAAAGGCCTTCTCATGAATTTTATTCTATCTTATTTTATTTTCAAGAAATACTCCTGCTCAATCATCTAATTTTTCTTTTAAAAGCTTCATATATTTTGCACATGGAGTTTTGCTTTCTCATTTGCGTTGTTTGCTAAATTTTAAGCCGTATTTTACCTTTTTACTTAATCGTAATATTATTTTTCAATAGGTACAACAAGTCTTGATACATAATTGTCCGTATGAATTTCTTTGCCTGTGTATGGCGCTACAATCCTAAGTGTACGAGGATAACCTATCGGTTTAATCCTGAGTTCGCGTATTTTTCTGCCAAACTCATTATATACTTCCTTTATATTATCATAATTTCCGTAGTACAGACTTGAGAATGACTTACAACTTGAATAAATAGTGGCTTCCTTTGGTGCGTCATTCGGTTTAAGCGGTATGCAGCATATAAAATCAGTTTTAATATCTGAATATTCACATCCAAAAATTAGCCCGTTTATTTATAATAAACAAAGGCTCTGATGCAAGCAGCTTGTAGCCTTTTTCGACAAACTTGTGAAAAAGGCTATACATATAACTGTACTTATCATCTGTTGTTGTACCGGTGAATTCCCTTGAATAGCAAACATATTCCGTCAGAGTGATAATTTCAAAGCTGAGAGGCTTCTCGTTATCAATGCGGAGCTTCATTTCTTCATAGAGGCGCTTTATAGCTGATAATTTTGTTTGAATAGTCTAAAGAAGTACGGTTGATGTTCCATTAGAATTATAATACAAAAAAATATCATCATAGCTCATATTCAAAAATCGCTTGATTTGCAGAATTTTAGTTATGTTATGATTGTCATAATAGCAGTAGCCTATTTTTTATCAATGAAGGCGGGTGTGAATAGTCCCTTGCTTTCAAGACGCAGAATAGTTGACCTGAAATGCCGCAGTACTTAGTAGCCTGACTTATAGAAAATAAATTTTAAAAAAGTCACCTCAAATGTGTTGACTTGTCCAGGCGGGAATATGATATAATTATATAATAATAAATATAAAAAGACAATGTTGTTAGAGGATTTTATGGAAAAACACGTTAAACGATTTGACTACTATGTAAAACGCTTTTGGACAGTAGTGTCCATTTAATACCAAAATCAAAAAACAAACGGAGGCAATTAACTATGACAATTTGTGACAACAACATACCATGCCGCTGTACTTATAATGGCCCTAGGCACAGGAAATGCTGTGTATGTGTAGCACACCATTGTTATCATAACGAGGGTGTACCAGGCTGCTTCTTTTCCCAAGAGGCAGTGGCTACATATGACAGAACATATAGGAATGGTGTCGTAATAAAGGAATATTATGAGTAAAGGAGCAATAGGTAATGCAAAAACCGATGTAGCATTGCAAATAAAACACAAAAAAATTGCAAATAAAACACAAAAACCCGCTATCAGATAATTTAATAGCGGGTTTGCATATTTATTCTTTTGTTGATAAAATCAATTAATGCTGTTGCCAACAAATATAAAATTGAAAAATAACAAAAATCAGACTGTAGTTTTATCATTACAGTCTGATTTTTGTTATCAAATATTAATGCACCTACTGATTTGTTTTAACTGACGTTTATATTTTTCCGCTCTGTTTTCAGCAGAACCGGAAAAACCGTGCACCAGTTCGCTAGGCGTTAATTCGGTTTCCACTGTGCCCACAAAATTATAATAATCGTCACATTGTGCATTACAATATTTTTCATAATGTTTATAGTCGACAATTATTATTTTGTTTATGTTTTTTATGTCCACCCGTAGCAATGCATATTTCAAAAAATCAACCCCTTTTACCATACTAAAAATAAACTTTCCCTATATATCAACTATCTGTTACACCTCCTTAAAAATTCTAATCAACTCTAATGCAACTGTCATCTGTCATTTTACCATATTGCGATAAATTTGTGAATACTTTGCACTATAATTTTGTAAATATGTTACTGTAGATTGATTTTTATGCCTAACAACTATGATGATTAATCGTAAATGTTATTATGTAGGATTATACAACATTTACGTTAAAGTTAATCACTTACATTTATTGTAAAAAAGCACCGTTACAGGTGCTTTTTTCTGTTTCCGTGCTCCTCTATAATTAATGATTTTCCAGTTGTTTTTATATTGTTTGGCACATATTCAAATAACTGAGACACATCACAGTTCAGCACTTCACAAATCTTATCAAGTTGCTCAAATGAAATACCTCGTGCAATATCGTGGTACAACTCATTAATAGTCGCTGCTCTGATACCTGTTTTCTTGGATAAATCAGCTTGTGTCATACGTCTTGCTCCGAGAAGTTTGGATAAATGGTTAATCACCATAATAACGCCCCGATTTTTTATTATAACCGTTAGCATTATCACGTTACGCATTTTATAATAAAATTGCGATATTAGTAATTTGTGATTATAACTTCTTTGAAATTTTTGCGATTATTTGTATCGGCTGAAAGCAGATTTAATCTATCCACAGATATAATCTTGAAGTCTTTGTATAATTCACGGATAAAATCACAGTCGTTATAACTTAGTATAAAACGCCCTTTAAACGTCTTTAAAAGGGCGTTTAAACGTTTGTGGTCATCATTCGAAAAGTTACAACTCATGTAATATTTTTCTGCGTTTACATATGGTGGGTCAAGGTAAAACAGGGCTTTTGGGCGGTCATAAATTTTTATCATTTGCTCAAAATCCCTGTTTTCAACTATCACTTTACTAAGTCGCTTTTTGTAGAGAGGTAATTTATCTACAAGGTTGTAAAGGCTCTTGAGAGCTGTTGCAAACGACGTTTTTGTACTTCCAAAGCTATATTTTATGAGGTACAAATAACGTGCAGCACGCTTAAGGTCGTCTAGTTGTGCATTGTTTTCTAATTGTTCGCGATACTCATAAAACAATTCTCGGCTTTGTATCCAGTCGATTTCTTTTTGCAATTCTTCACAGTTATCCTTAATAACTTGTTTTCAGGGCGTTATTATGGAGAAATTAGGCACACAGCGTCAATTACTATGTGCCTTAACTGATGGAATTATTTGCCAAAAAATCGATTGTACAACTCATGTAGCCTGTCCCACCCAAACATAGCTACAAAAGCTACAAAAAAGCCTGCGATGATACTGGCAGCTATCATATACCAATGGAGCTGCATATAGTTGTACTGGCTATACGCTATGTAAGCACCTGGGGTGAGGGAGATAGATAGCATGACTACTTGCAATTGCGTTGGAATTTTGCTTAAAAAACCGAGTTCTTTTGTTACTTGAGTGATTACACTAACAGTAAAAGCTAACGTACTGATAACAGCAATAATAGCTGTACCATAATTAATTACATTGTCCATTTTTGCTCACCTCAATCATTAATCAACATTTTTTCAATAGCACTTGCTGTTTCAGCTCCTATAATGCCGTCTTGTGTGATTTTAGCCGCCACTTGAACTTCTTTGATAGCTTTTTCTGTGCCACTGCCGTAGCCGAATTTAGCGTCTGGCTTAGTTTTAATCTTGCCTTTAGCCTGTAGTGCACGCAAGGAGATTTTAGCCATACGCACGCCAATGCCCCAACCACCACTAATTTGTGATGGTTTAATCAGTTTGGCTTGTGCTTCTGCAATAGCGTTTCTTAGTGTTGTGATAGTTTTAACTCCTGCAATGCCATCAACGGTTAAATTGTACTTCTTTTGAATCTCATGAACAGCTTTATCAGTGCCATCGCCGAATACGTCTGTTGTATCACAATTTGCACTAATAATACCTAAATCGTGAGCCTCTCGAATTAATGATTTTAGCATTAATACAGCGTTTGATTTGCAACCTTTTTTAAATTCCATAACCTCTTCGTCCTCGCTTTCTGCGTAATTCGGTCTAAAATATCCGTTAATACATCCACTTTTGCGGTTATATGTATGGTATGCTACAACAGATTGATCTGCATCTTTGCTATTGGTGTTGCCCTCTATGGTATATATATTTGCGTTATCAACCGCATAAACATATCCTACGTGGTTACTATAATATTTGTCTTGCCCAGGCATATAGCCTATGCCGTTCCACGTGAATACTACAACATCGCCCGCTTTTGGCGTGGTGGCATTGGCGCTGTATTCGCTTTCATACCAACCGCCTAGTCCTGCGGAAATGCTTTCACGTGGAATACTGCCTGCTCCGTCTGTTTTTACGATATACTTATTCAATCCGCCTACCTGGTTAAACAGCCAGCTTATAAAAACCGCACACCAGTTTACACCGTAATAATCTGTATCACGGTTATAAAACCATTTGCGGTATTTACTTCCGCCATTGCCTATTTGCTGTTTGGCTATACTTGTTAATTGCTCAACTGTTGCCATATATTTATCACTCCTCTACTAAATCTTCAAATCCCTCTTCGGCTAGGATTTCTTTAACCTTTTCTTTTAGTGCCTTTGGTACTTTTACATATTTTGTTTTTCCGCACATAATGCGGTATGCGTAAAATTCTGCCATCACTCTTCACCTCCCGTCACTATGTCGATTAATTCTTCAACGGCTATAGCTGTTACCTCTGCCGTTTCTTCTACTGCCGACAGCCTGTCCTCTAACGTTTCAACTGGCTGTTGTTCAATTTCGTCCCATTGTTGCACAATACATCCATTATCAACTATATATATCGGTATGTAATAATATTTCTCGCTGATTGGTCGGTCTGATGTTACAACTGGCATATAGCCTTGTGCAGCTAAAATTTCTGAATCGGGATTAGCAATCAAACAGGCATTTACCTTAATAGGATTAGGGGCTGGCATCAGTTTGCCATCGATTAGTTTTGCGTACAATCAATTCACTCCTTAAATCAAATTGTTTATTATCAGTATAAAAACTCGTCTGTACCTTGGTTGTAATAGAACTTACGTTCCACCTTTTCATAAAAACACGGCTTACCCTTTACATCCAGCACAGGTATATAATCACGAACAAGCACATCATTGTCATACAGCTTTAGTCCGTATAGTCTTCCAATAAAAAAATTGCCTGCCGTCTTGTTGTTATTTCTTGCCATTAAAAATAATGTCAGTGCAGACGGCACTACGGTAGATGTGTAGCC
>Ga0153961_1000520_pt1 | contig 9940 bp, 7 predicted proteins | sample TSFL045MetaG_FD_104748 | JGI IMG/M metagenome (GOLD analysis project Ga0153961, IMG submission 104748) | Attine ant fungus gardens microbial communities from Florida, USA - TSFL045 MetaG | ecosystem: Host-associated > Fungi > Mycelium > Unclassified | place: USA: Florida, Withalacochee | collected...
CCATTTGATAAGGCACTTGAAACACTGAGAATAAAGCACAAGCTGATACCACTGAGAACGCTATGGAATAACGGCAAGTGGAAAGAAGTCATAGAAATAATCAGAGATATTTTTACGATTTGGAAACATTCAGAAGTGTCGAAGAATTAATAAAAATTAGAAAAGCATTTGGAATGGAGCAATAATAAATCAATGCGGGCGCTCGGCAGAAAAAGTTCAATACAGCTTTTGGCTGAGAAGCTGTCAGCCTAAGTGCTGTTTTTTTGAACGCCTTTGGAGTGGAGCGTAGCGGAACGAAAAAGGCGTTCAAAGCATTATGCCATATTATTACTTTATTTTTTACACCAATTGGGTCACATCTATTTACAACACAGAAAAATTATGTATGTTCGCTGTATGTTCGCTTGAAATCAAAGCAGCATAGTGATATAATATCACTGCATTATCTTATCCAATGTGCCACATATCACTTGCGTGTTGTGTGGTCACCGTCCTATTCTGCTTGGCAGGGTAGGACGGTTTTTTATTAACGGTAAGAATTAATTTGTTCTGTAGTTTATATAATTGTATATTCCGGCACAATAATAATATGCAGGACGCCGACAAAAATATTATAAATTGCTAATGAAATGTATTGCTTGATTATATAACTAAAAATGCAGGAACGCTTACCTTTAAATTGCAAAAAAATCTATAAATAGCCACAAATCAACTTGTGCTAAAGCACATTTTGCAAGTTCAAGTGTTGACAAATTGATTTCAGTATGATAGACTAACACCACAACAAAGGCGTTGGATACATCTTAGCGATGGTCCGGCGCCTTTCATATTTTAGCACCGGCAGCATACTGATTATTGTAAGGGATTATTTAGCAGACTTTGTGTATACTAAGCCTGCGCTGCTTCTAACAAGAAGAGGTGATGTACGGAGTGAGGTATGCTGAATAATATTTATCTTTCAGTGTGATGTTGGTATAATTGTGAGAGGAGATTAAAACATGGATAGCGGAAGCATAGCTTTTATGATTGTTTGCACAGCACTTGTCTTTTTAATGACACCTGCTCTTGCATTCTTTTATGGAGGTTTGGTAAGAAGAAAAAATGTACTTAACACGATGATGGCAACAATGTTTATTGCAGGTACAGCAACACTTATGTGGGTATTGCTTGGTTACTCTCTGTCATTTGGTGAGGACATTGGCGGTATTGTCGGGGGATTTGACTTCTTGGGCTTAAACAATGTAAGCATTACTGAAAGCACAAGAGGCTTAAAAATTCCGGATATGCTGTTCTGCGGTTTTCAGATGATGTTTGCAATAATTACTCCGGCACTTATTACAGGTGCCGTAGCAGGCAGAATGAAGTTTAAGGCGTTGGTTCCGTTTATTTGCCTATGGTCACTGCTTGTATATTATCCAATGGCTCATATGGTGTGGGGCGGCGGCTTTATGGGTTCAGCAGCTGAGGGCGGCTCCGGCTTGTTTGGCACAGGAATTTATCTGAATTCGGTTGACTTTGCAGGTGGCAACGTAGTACATATAAGCTCCGGTATAACCGGTCTGGTGCTTGCAATAATCCTTGGTAAACGCCGAGACTACGACAGAAATGCTTACACACCGCACAATATTCCGTTTGTACTTCTGGGTGCTGCGCTTCTATGGTTTGGATGGTTTGGATTTAATGCAGGCAGTGCATTGGACGCTAACGGTACTGCAGTGCACGCATTTATGACGTCAGGCATATCATCAGCTTGCGGCTTGATTTCATGGATGATTATTGATACAATTACATCAGGTAAGCCAACTCTTGTGGGCTGTTCTACGGGTCTTGTAGTAGGCTTGGTTGCTATTACACCCGGAGCGGGTTATGTGCCGATTTGGGCGTCAATCATTATTGGCTTGTTAGTCAGCCCGATTTGTTACTTTGGCGTGCACCTGGTTAAAAAGGTTCTGAAAATAGATGATGCACTTGATGCCTTTGGGTGTCACGGTATTGGTGGTATATGGGGCGGTTTGGCAACAGGTATTTTTGGTGTTAAGGAGCTTGCTCCCGGTGTTGAAACAGGTGCTCAGTGGAACGGCTTAATCTTTGGTGATTATCACCTGTTCCTTGCACAGCTTGAAAGTATTGTTATTACAATAGTAATTGCTGTAGTAGGTACACTTATTTGTGCAGGTATAGTTAAGCTGTTTACAAAAACGTTGCGTGTTTCAGAAATGGACGAAAGACTTGGTCTTGATACTACACAGCACGGTGAGGCAGCTTACCCTTCATTTAACGGCTTAGATTAATATATTAAGAAAGGTACGAATTTTAATGAAAAAAATAGAGGCTATTGTTCGTCCTGAAAAATACGAAGAGGTTAAGGACGCTTTAAATGCAATGAATGTTCACGGCATCACTGTTTCGCAGGTTCTAGGCTGCGGTCATCAAAAGGGACAGACTGAGAAAATCAGAGGTCTTGATGTTGAAATTACAATGCTTAATAAAATTAAATTTGAAATAGTAGTTTCTACAGATGAATGGGCAGAAAAAACTATTAATGTAATTAAGGACGTTGCCTGCACAGGCAATGTAGGTGACGGTAAAATCTTTGTATATGATATTGAAGAAGTAGTCAGAATAAGAACCGGTGAACGAGGAGTTAAGGCAGTATAGTCCATTATTTAACCATAATTTTATTTTCCCATAAGCAGTAACAGCCAACATCTTTAAAGGTGTTGGCTGTTACTGCTTTTTAATTATTATTGTGCAGCATTTTTGATATTTTAAAAATTAATGGTCTGAAGGGTCTTGTTGTGCACCACAGTGCAGCATAAAGCCGTATAGGCGCACCTCTGCATTTTTTTACATTTCCGTTTTTGCTGTAGCTTTTAGCTACAGCAATTACCTGTTTGCTTTTTATAACCTCTGTCCATATCTGGCTGTCGCCGTTAATTAACAGCTTATTGTCAGACAATAGCTTTTTTACCCTGTGCAACACAATTTTACCGTTATCCCGCTTGAAAAGCACAATGTCATATTTTTTTAAGGGCATTACTTGTGGTGATACTAAATTTACGGTATCTCTTAACGGGTATAGGGTGGGCGTCATACTTGTACCGGTTACAGTCAGCGGAAAAGCTCCGCCACTATTAATTACCTCCTCAAGTATAGGCAATAGCTCCTCAGCGGTGCAAATCTTGTTTTTTCTCTCCACAGTAATCACCTCCGATAATATCTCAGCTAATTATAGCATAATGGGCATTCTCTGTAAAATAAAAATTTAATTTATTGCTGTGAATAAAGTTGAATGTGCAGGCTAAGTATGATAAAATGAAAAAGAATTATGTAAGAAGAGGGAGGGAAATGTATGCCATTAATCGTTTCGGTTATAGCATATATAGCCGTTACCTTGGGATTTTTATTTTTCAAAAGTTCAAAGGTACCAACCAAAAAAGAGAACAATAAATTTTTGTGTTTTAAATCATTACCATTGGTTCTGTCGTTTATTGGAGTAATAGTATATTACTTGCTTGTCATTGCCGCGGGTCATACGGTAGATGCTGTTTCATATGTAATTGCAGCGGTTTTGCTTTCTTTATGCGTAAATGTATTGGAGCTTTGCAAAGTTAGTGATTATTTTAAAAAAAAGCATGTATTGTCATTTTTGAGAAAATCAGCCTGCGCCATAATCACCGTGGTAGTATTAGAATTTACTGTTTTTAATATTTCAGCTTTAACATCACCTAAGGTGGGTGTTGAGAAGGTGCTCGATATGTCATCTGCCGTTGTAAGCCAAGGCGTTTCGATTGTTAATCAGTCAGCCTATATCAGCACCGACGACGCTTCAAGCATTTCTTTTGCTTATGTTGCGGTTGATAGTGAAAATATATCTGTTGAGTTTACCGGCAGCCCTAAAATGGTTGATTTAAAGGCATATATAACTGATGATAACCTGTCTAAGTCTGCAACGCTTGTTTGTGAGCAAAGCATTTATGCCGATCAGAACAAACCGGCTGTTATTAATATTCATTCAACTAATTTACAATCTTTGCAGCTATACATTGAAAAGGCATCAGGTGTGACTATAAGCGGAATAAATGTTAATGTCACAGTGCCTGTTCAGGTAAATTACTTAAGAATGTTCGGATTGATTATATTGTGTTTGCTGGCGGTGGCTGTTAAGGCTTTTCAGCTTTATAAAATTCAGCTTGCCAAAAAAAGCTTTATGCAAACTTTAGCTATGCTGATTGCGGTAATCATATGCTGTGCAGGCTTTTTGACAATATTCGTTGCCAAGGGTGATACATTACTTGAAAGCTATGACAGTATGGCTGTGGGAAATAAATCACCTTATTATCAAATGTTCGATGCTTTCCAAAAGGGACAGCTGAACCTTGACCTGCCTGTAGATGAACAGCTTATTACAGCGGGTAATAAGGCATATGACCCTCAGTATAGAACAGAAAACAACATATATTGTTCCTGGGACCGTGCTTATTACAATGGTAAATACTACAGCTACTTTGGTACGGCACCGCTGTTCTTAATTTACTATCCGGTTTACTTCCTAACTAATATGTTGCCCACTGATTCTTTTGTGTGTGCAATTTTAGGTATGTTAATTACTATATTTGGGTTTATGCTAGTAAGAAAGCTTGCGTTGACTGTTGTAAAGAATGCAAATTTCCTGATTACGCTCCTGTGTGCCTTTGCACTGCCGTTTGCTTCAAGTATATATATTCTGACAGGCTACGGCGATTTCTACAATGTACCTAAGCTTTGTGCCACAGCGTTTTTATTACTGCTGGTATACTTAACTGTAACGGCTTATGAAAATCCTAAGTGGTATTTATTCCTAATGTGTGGTTTGTCGGTGGCACTTATTGCAGCATCAAGACCAAACCTTGTAATACTTGCACTTGCAACAGCACCAATTTATATTGCTGTGCTCTTAAATAAGGATATTAGCTTAAAACATAAGCTGAGCTATGTAGGTGTATTTTTGGCACCTGTAATAATTTGTGCGGCTGCACTTATGGTGTATAATTATCAACGCTTTGATTCTTTCTTTGAATTTGGTACAACCTACCAGCTGACAGTAAACAATATTGCGCTGAATAATATATCATTGTCATATCTTGGTATGGCTGTGTATCACTATTTCTTACAGCCTGCAAGTACATCCACAAGGTTTCCGTATTTATCTCCGTCATTTTCTTCAATGACATATCCCAGATATTTTTACGCTATGTCGTCATTTGGTGTGTTTACTATGCCATTAAACTGGTTTGTTGGTGCCTACCCGGCAGTAAGAAGGAAAACAGACCTGAAGCCTGTATACAGATGGTTCATAATCCTTTCCTTAGTATTGTCGGTTGGTTTGGCATTTTTAGATTTTTGTATGGCAGGTGTTACTATCAGCTATGTATATGACATTACCACGACTATATCAATAGTGGCAATAATTTCTTTATTACTTTGCGAAAAGTGTACAAGAAAATATACATATCTGCATAAGACAGTTTATATTGTAAGCGTAATCTTTATAGTATTGACTGTTCTTGTAAGCGTGGCTATATTATTCGGTACTTTACCAAGTATCTTTAAGGACCAAATGCCTGAGCTATATGTGGCTCTCCGAAATGTATTTTCATTTTAGTTGTTATTAATAATTACAATTACAGCTCGGCTATCGTACTTATAGTCGAGCTGTTTTTTAGCAGAAAAAATACGAATTAAAAAATTATTCATATATTTTTTATAGTCTGTTATCAAATTTGTGTAAATAACCAAAAAAATAACAATTTTTTTTGTAGTTATTTAACTATACATTTTGTGAAGTTAGTGTTATAATATATCCATATTAAACAGTTGGCTAAGTTGCATAGTTAATTGTTACGGAAAGGTGGATTTATATGACATACGACAAAATATTATCTGAACGCGAAGGCAAAGCCGTTTACAAGGTTGGAGAAACTGTAGTAAAGGTATTTGATACAAAATATTATCCAAAGTCAGATGTCCTTAATGAGGCTCTTAATCAAGCCAGGGTAGAGGAAACAGGTCTTAATATTCCTGACCTTAAATCTGTTTCGCTTATTGAAGATAAGTGGGCAATTACCATTGACTATGTTGAAGGTAAAACCTTGCAGCAGCTTATGGACGAAAACCCGGATAAAATTGATGAGTATCTTAATCTGTTTGTTGACCTCCAGCTGGAGGTTCACAGTAAAAAAGCACCATTGCTTAATAAGCTAAAGGATAAAATGAACAGAAAGATTTCCAGTTTAAAGGATGTAGACGCTACTACACGCTATGAACTGCATACGCGTCTTGAATCTATGCCTAAGCACACAAAAGTTTGTCATGGCGATTTTAACCCAAGCAACATTATTATAGATGATAAGGGTGAGGCACATATTCTTGACTGGTCACATGCCACACAGGGCAATGCTTCAGCTGATGCCGCAAGAACATACCTGCTGTTTTCACTAAAACAGCCTGAGCTTGCAGACAAATATTTGCAGCTGTTCTGTGCTAAGAGCAACACAGCAAAGCAGTACGTACAGCATTGGCTGCCTATTGTTGCAGCGTCTCAGATGGTAAAGGGTGTTGGGGAAGAAAAGGAATTCCTGATGAAATGGGTAGACGTTATTGAATACCAGTAATCCTTTCAATTAAAATAAAAGGGGGTCACAGCTGCTTGTGCTGCGACCCCTTTTGAGTATTACACCTTTTTAGCTTAAAAGGTTTAGTAGTGCACAAAATTTTTCAATATGCTATACGCTTTTGAGGAATATACAATGTTTAACAGGAAATCTGCATTTATGTTATATTTTTGTTTTTTTATAGCAAGCTAAATTATATAGTAATTTGAAGCAGCATTTTGCATTATAATTATGTCTGTGCTGCCTTGACGAAAATGAGGTAGAGTATGAATATTAGCAAATTTAAGTATGACGGTACAAAAGAGTTTAAAATTAAAGAAGCTTCCACAAAATATACAGGCAAATATTCGGACAATCTTTCTGATTCGCCTTTATTTGCAGAAAGCATAAGTAATATTCGTGAGCTGCAAGAAAAAATGTATGCCCAGAAGAATGAAGGCTTAGTAATCATTTTTCAGGCAACAGACGCCGCCGGAAAGGACGGTGTAATTCGTACAGTTTTTAGCATTTTAAGTCCGCATGGTGTACAGGAGCATTGCTTTAAAACACCGTCGTCTACAGAGCTTGCACACGACTATATGTGGAGAATATGGCCGCACCTGCCGGCAAAGGGTGACATTGCCTTATTTAACCGCAGCTATTATGAGGAGGTAATAATCGGCAAGGTGCATCAGCTGTATAAAAATCAAAAAAAGGCAGACAGAATTAAAAACAAAACAGTAATAGAAAACAGGTACGAGCAAATTAGAAATATTGAAAAATACCTGTATGAAAATTCGATACAAGTGGTGAAAATATTTTTGAATATTTCCAAGGATGAGCAGGCTGAAAGGTTTATTTCTCGCATAGACGAAAAGGCTAAAAATTGGAAGATATCCCCGGCAGATATTAAGGAGCGAGAATATTGGGATGATTACCAAAAGGCTTTTGAGGATATGGTAAACAACACATCTTCAAAAATTGCACCATGGTATGTTGTGCCTGCCGATCATAAGTGGTATGCTCGCTATGTGGTGTCTGAAATTGTCAGAAGCACACTGCAAAGTATGAACCCAAGATTTCCCGAGATAGGGGACGATGCTATGGAGTATGTAACAGCGGCAAGACAACAGCTTTTTGATAGTATAACAGATGAAAAGCTTAAAGAGAAAATAACAACAAAGCTGGAAAAAAAGAAAAAACAAAAATCCCCTTGAGAAGCTTAAGTTTATATTTGGCACAGTTGGGTATAGAATTGTTAATATTTTAAAAACAGATGTACATTATGTTGGCAATATTTATGTGGATATGTTATAATATGCAGTATGATAAAGTGTAAATACGGAGGTTTAATATATGAATGTTTCTTTGCTTGGCTGTGGTAGATGGGGTTCATTTATTGCATGGTATCTTGATAAAATAGGACATAATGTTTATTCATGGGGATTGGAAAGCGAGGAGGTTTTTCAAAACCTTAAAAGACAGCGCAAAAACGACTATGTTAATTTCAGCGACAGAATAACAATTACTTCAGACTTGACGCAGGCTGTACAGCACGCAGAGGTTATGGTTATTTCTATAAGCTCACAGGCACTCAGCAGTTTTATGGAAAGTCTTGCTAAAGAGGATATAGGCGGTAAGGCGATTGTTTTGTGTATGAAAGGTATAGAAGAAACAACCGGCAGACGTCTGACACAGGTAGTAGCCGACTATATTGATACAGAAAAAACACCTGTAGCAGTATGGGTTGGACCGGGTCATCCGCAGGACTTTGTCAGAGGTATACCAAATTGTATGGTAATAGATTCTGCTAACGAAGAGCTTAAGAAAAAGCTCGTTCACGAATTTTCAAGCGAGCTTATACGCTTTTATTTTGGTCAGGATTTAATCGGCACAGAGGTAGGCGCTGCAGCCAAAAACGTAGTTGGTATAGCTGCCGGTATGCTTGACGGTATGGGTTATACCTCGTTAAAGGGTGCCTTAATGGCAAGAGGAACACGCGAAATTTCAAGACTAATAAAGGCAATGGGCGGCAATGAAATGTCAGCCTTTGGGTTGTGCCATTTAGGTGACTATGAGGCAACCTTGTTTTCAAAATTCAGCCATAACAGACGTTTTGGTGAAATGCTTATTACAGGTGAAAGATTCTCTAAGCTTGCCGAGGGTGTATCCACTACGAGAGCTCTTGTAAAGCTGGGGCAGCAGTATAATGTGGATTTGCCTATAGTTAATGCGGTAAATCAGGTAATTACCTGCAATAAAGACCCCAAGGAAACTCTGTCGTCGCTGTTTTTACGCTCTGTTAAGGATGAATTTTAATTCTTAATCATAAAATTATTTTTTATGCTTGACATTTCAGGTAAAAAAGCGTATAAATTGTATTGTAGACAAGTAAATAAGATAAAGGCTGCGACAAGGACGCGGGTACATATTTATTCTATTTTCAGAGAGTTGACGGTTGGTGAAAGTCAACAGGAATGTATGGCAATCTATCCCCTTTAAGCTGACCTCTGAAACTGTAGTAAGAGAGTACGGGTTCTCCCGTTATAGAGAGAGGCATTATCAGATGCTATTGAGCGGCTTGCTTTGGCAGGCAATTAAGGTGGTACCACGGAATTTCGTCTTTCGTCCTTTTTATGGGCGAAAGACTTTTTTATTTTGTTTATTATTTATAAAACATAGGAGATGTTATTAATGCTGACATTAGACAGAGTTTACCATGCATCATACGTGCTTAAGGATGCTATCAGACCGACTGATATGATTAAATGTTCGGCTGATGTTGTGCCCGGTACTTCTGTTTATTTAAAAACAGAAAACCTTCAGGTAACAGGTTCATTTAAGGTCAGAGGTGCATATTATAAGATTTCACAGCTGACAGAAGAAGAAAGGACAAAGGGCGTTATAGCCTGCTCAGCCGGCAACCATGCACAAGGTGTTGCTCGTGCCGCAACCAAAAACGGTATTAAATCATTAATCTGTATTCCTGACGCTGCTCCAATAAGTAAAATAGAAGCAACCAAGCGTTTAGGCGCAGAGGTATGTCTTGTTAAGGGCGATTATGACGACGCCTATGCAAAAGCGGTAGAGCTGCAAAAGGAAAGCGGTGCAACCTTTATTCACCCGTTTGACGACGAGCTGGTAATAGCCGGTCAGGGTACAATAGGTCTTGAAATTATTGACGCTAAGCCTAACATAGACGCCGTAGTAGTGCCGGTAGGCGGAGGCGGACTGATTTCGGGTGTTGCCTTTGCCATTAAATCCCTTAATCCTAAAATTAAGGTTTATGGCGTTCAGGCAGCAGGGGC
>Ga0153961_1000522_pt1 | contig 9934 bp, 6 predicted proteins | sample TSFL045MetaG_FD_104748 | JGI IMG/M metagenome (GOLD analysis project Ga0153961, IMG submission 104748) | Attine ant fungus gardens microbial communities from Florida, USA - TSFL045 MetaG | ecosystem: Host-associated > Fungi > Mycelium > Unclassified | place: USA: Florida, Withalacochee | collected...
GCCGTTGTCACCGCCGCCCGTGCCGTTTTCTCTGTCCGATCCGCCGCCGCCGCCGTTGTTGGCGAACAGCGCGCCAATACCTGCCAGCGCCGCGCCGCCGATACCAAAGGCGGCGATGGTGTTATCGCTGGTCAGATTATCCGCCAGCAGCCCGTCGGTGCTGTCGATAGAGACATACTGGAAGCCTTCCTGACCGGGATCTTCCACCCACCAGAGCGCGCCCTGGTCATCCTGCAGCACCAGGTCACTTTCACCTGCCGGGCCATAAAAATTATGAATAACAACCGTTTCGCCAGATTTTGTGGTAACGACAAGATCGTTGCCATTGCGTGCGAAAGATTTGATGTCAGATCGATTGAGGTTGAGTTTAACCAGACTTGGAGTGGACAAATTGACGTCGCTGCCACTCAGCTGCGAGGCGATAGTACCGCCTTTAGGCGTTACTGAGATATTATTCATATTATGTCTATCCCACTGAGGTTATTAATATTCATAAAAATGCCCGGCACCCTGAGATCCCGGTTTTCCGTGAATAACGCCGTGTGCTATTCACTCCCCTCTTTGTCGATCCCATCCGCTTGACGAAATCGCACTGAGCCGTGTTGAGTCTTTATCCTGGTGAGGGAATCACTTTTATTTTTTTAATAACTACAATGGGCTAGCCTGCTCCCGCACGCGCAGGAACAGACGGCATATCATAAAAAATGTGGATAGCTAACGCTGGCAGCCTGTGGTTTTTTTTGCGTTTTCAATAACGACGCGTTTACCGTTTGATCGGCGATATCCGTTAAATAGCGGGTGTGCCAGCGGCGGCCCTGGAGGCCAGTAACCTGTTTGTGCGCCAGCTGCTCGATATGCTTGCTGGTATCAACACCTTGCACAATAACGCCGCGGCAGAAATCGTTTACATGGTTAAGCAAGGTACCGAAGGCGTAGCCTTCACCATATCTCCAGAAGAACGCCTTGCTGGTTTTGACATATTCAAACAGGCCGCTGCTAAGCATGGACAGGGTTGAAGCGCCAGCGGCGAAATCATCCAGCCACAGCAGCGCCGGGGTGACGCCTGCCAGCTTTTGCAGCAGCAAGCGGTCGGCAGCCTGATAGCGCTCGGTAAAAAAGGCAGAAATTTCAAGGCGTAACAAGGGAAGCCGATCGAGCTTTTGCTGAATAGCGGCGCTTTGCAGCACGCCACGAATAATATCGGCATCGACGTTCAAACTGATAATTTGCGCAAAACCGCGTTGGTAGAGCGTCTCAAGCTGTTCAAGCTGTAGCTGAAACAGCTGCCATTTTTCTGCCTCAAGCAGGCAGTCGAACAGCCGATGTCCGTACTCGGCCTCAGCCAGTCGGGCCATTTCATGGCCGGGCGTGAGGCGCGTCAATAGCTCCCATGCCATTACGTTCCCGGAAGGCGCATAAATCGGGTCGAGCAGAAAAATGTAATGCTGAAGAAGATTTAATTGGCGACCCATTCTGCTGCTACCTGCTCCACCCGATAAGTCAGCTACCCGAAAACAGCAACGGAAATGTCAGGAACTCTCATGTGAACGTTAAGAAAACCAAGAATATTCTTAACACCTTAACCTGATGCTAACGTACAACTTACATTTTGAAAAATAGATTTAAGCCAAACCCGTACAAAATTTCAATAGTCAAAAACAATCAATCATTGCGCCTTGAAAATCATTTTTAGCGTAAAAAAACCTATAAAACATTTTTCATGTTTACGATTTCCAGAGAGATCGAGGATTAAAATCAAGCAACACTATGATTTATATATTAAATAAATATTCACACCCCTAAAAGACATCAGGATTACTGATGTTTTTTATTTGAAACTTTTGCCTGATAATTTCCTGTGAAAATCCAAAAAAAATCGGGTCGTCTAAATTCAGCTTTAGTCATATTGTTTAAATTTAATAATATATAAGCGTCAAAATACCGGCTTACACGCGCAATAAATTTAACAATTTAACCAGATCAAAATGACGCAGACGCTAACGCCTCGTTTTTTCTGAAGAATTGGACGTCGGAAAAGAGACAGGCGGCAGATACCGCTCGGCTAAAGCTTAACCGGCCATAAACGTTGATAACGCTCACAAAATGAGTAATAAAGAGGAAATCGGGCGGGAAAAGGTTAAGCCGGGCCGCTGACGAGGCCCGGCGTAAAGCGTTACTTACTCATCTTCAAGATAGGTGTAGCCGTATAAACCGCTCTCAAACTCTTCGAGGAACTGCGCGCGCAGCTCATCGTCGAGATCGGTCTCTTTGACCTGATTGCGGAACAGCGTCATCAGCTCGTCGGGATTAAGCTGCACGTACTCCAGCATATCCGCAACGGTATCGCCCTCATCCGACAGCTCGACCTCAACTTCTCCGCCCGCGCGCGCGTAGACGTTAACCGCCTCGGTGTCGCCGAACAGATTATGCATATTGCCGAGGATCTCCTGATAGGCGCCCACCATAAAGAAGCCAAGCATCGGCGGGTTCTCAGGGTCATATTCCGGCATCGGCATGGTGGCGGCGATACCGTCGCCGTCGACGTAGTGATCGATGGTGCCGTCGGAATCGCAGGTGATGTCCAGCAGCACCGCGCGACGCTCCGGCTTTTTATGCAGCCCTTCCAGCGGCAGTACCGGGAACAGCTGATCGATGCCCCAGGCATCCGGCATCGACTGGAACAGCGAGAAGTTGACGTACATCTTGTCCGCCATACGCTCCTGCAGCTCGTCGATAATCGGACGATGCGCGCGGTTGCTCGGATCGAGATGCTGCTGAATATAGTGGCAGATGCTCAGGTAAAGCTGCTCCGCCCAGGCGCGCTGCGTCAGATCGTAGGTGCCGGAGGCGTAGCCGGTATGAATGTCGTGCAGATCCATCTGGCTGTCGTGCAGCCATTCGCGCAGCGACCGGCGCACGTCGGGTTCATGCATCTCCTGCCAGGTTTCCCACATGCTGAGGATCGGGCGCGGCGCATCTTCCTCTGGCGCCTGCGGCGTGATGAACTCGTTGCGCTCTACGCCAATAATGTTGGATACCAGCACGGTGTGGTGCGCGGTCACGGCGCGGCCCGATTCGGTGATGACCGTGGGGTGCTCCAGACCATGCTCTTCGCAGGCGTCGCCGATTGCCCAGATAACATTGTTGGCGTACTCGTTCAGGCCGTAGTTGACCGAGCAGTCGGACTGCGAGCGGGTGCCTTCATAATCGACGCCCAGCCCGCCGCCGACGTCGAAGCATTTGATGTTCACGCCGAGCTTCGCCAGCTCGACGTAGAAACGCGCCGACTCGCGCACGCCGGTGGCGATGTCGCGGATATTGGCCATCTGAGAGCCGAGATGGAAGTGCAGCAGCTGCAGGCTGTCGAGACGTCCCGCGTTGCGCATAATCTCCACCAGCTGCAGCACCTGCGACGCCGAGAGGCCAAACTTCGATTTTTCGCCGCCGCTCGACTGCCATTTGCCAGAGCCCTGCGACGCCAGACGCGCGCGGATGCCGAGGCGCGGCACTACGTTCAGACGCTCGGCCTCTTCCAGCACCAGACGCACCTCGGTCATCTTCTCAATCACCAGATAGACTTTGTGACCGAGCTTTTCGCCAATCAGCGCCAGGCGGATATATTCGCGATCTTTGTAGCCGTTGCAGACGATCACCGTGCGGGTTTTGCCGGCGTGGGCCAGCACCGCCATCAGCTCCGCTTTAGAGCCCGCTTCCAGCCCCAGCGGTTCGCCGGAGTTAACCAGCGATTCGATGACGCGCTTATGCTGATTAACCTTAATCGGATAGACCAGGAAGTAGTCGCCGCGGTAGCCGTAGGATTCGCGCGCGCGCTTAAACGCCGCGTTAATCGAGCGCAGACGATGCTGCAGGATTTGCGGGAAGCAGAACAGCGCAGGCAGACGCTGGCCCTGGGCCTCGCGCTCTTTCACCAGATTCGCCAGGTCGACGCGCAGCGTCGGCTCGTCCGGGTTGGGACAGACGCTAACGTGGCCGAGCTCGTTGACGTCATAGTAGTTATTGCCCCACCAGGCAACGTTATAGGTACGCAGCATTTTGCTGGCATCCTGGTCGTTCATTGCAACCTCCTGCATTGAGCGGAGCACACCCTGTTCGCCAGCTGACGAACCCTTGATAGTCTTCATGTCGCCAGACATCACGAACCTCGAATTTCTGTTGGAATGTGAAAAAAGCACAAAACTAAGTGTAAAACACCCTGGCCCGTTACGTATAAATGGACCCCGAATGCATTACGACGTTCACTAGTGCGCGATCGCCAGTAAGCGTAGATAAGGAAAAACAGATTAACCGGCGCGCGTGTCGGGTGAATGACTGCAACAGGTGCGACGTCGGAAAAGAGGAGAAAATGCAGGAAAGGAGAACGCCAGCGCGCTGGTTGAGCACAGAGAACCGCAGGAGAGGAAAGCGTGGTTCATTACTTTTGTCACCTCCACACATGTTTTGGCATGTGGAAATAATCTGGGCAAACGTCAGAGAGGCTCTGACAGTGGCTTACGCGCAGCGGCGTCATCCTTATGGCTGCCGGCAGCAGCGGCGTTTTATACCGCCTGACGGGCGAAATTGCAAAGCGTTTCGCTGGTTCGCCGCCTTTCTACGTCACGATTTTTTGCCAGCGGGCGCTTTTCTGAAAAATGCGGAAACAGAAAAAGGGCTGGCATTTCGTTCATCCCTTAACCTAAAATAGCCGTCCAGATGGTTTTCCATCTAAACTGGTTAACATCCAGGCGTTTTACGTCTGACATGCCGACACGTCTCAAACTGCTCGCGGCTTTGCCTGAAGGGGCGTCAAGTAAGTTCATCTCACTTACGCTATGCAGTCGAATTCAAACCATTTGTAAGGTAAAGAACAGAATGGCTAAACACCTTTTTACGTCCGAGTCCGTATCAGAAGGACATCCTGATAAAATCGCCGACCAGATTTCTGACGCCGTGCTGGACGCTATCCTCGAGCAGGATCCCAAAGCGCGCGTGGCCTGCGAAACCTACGTTAAAACCGGTATGGTGCTGGTCGGCGGTGAGATCACTACCAGCGCATGGGTCGATATCGAAGAGATTACCCGCAATACCGTACGTGAGATCGGTTATGTTCATTCCGATATGGGCTTTGACGCTAACTCCTGCGCCGTTCTGAGCGCCATCGGCAAGCAGTCGCCCGACATTAACCAGGGCGTTGACCGCACCGATCCGCTAGAGCAAGGCGCGGGCGACCAGGGCCTGATGTTCGGCTACGCCACCAACGAAACCGACGTGCTGATGCCGGCGCCGGTGACCTACGCGCACCGTCTGGTGCAGCGCCAGTCTGAAGTGCGTAAAAACGGCGCGCTGCCGTGGCTGCGTCCGGACGCGAAAAGCCAGATCACTTTCCAGTACGACGGCGGCAAAATCGTCGGTATCGACGCGGTGGTGCTGTCAACTCAGCATGCGGAAGATATCGATCAGGCCACCCTGCGTGAAGCGGTAATGGAAGAGATCATCAAGCCGGTGCTGCCGACCGAGTGGATCAACGCCAGCACCAAATACCATATTAACCCGACCGGCCGCTTCGTTATCGGCGGCCCAATGGGCGACTGCGGCCTGACCGGACGTAAAATCATCGTGGATACCTACGGCGGCATGGCGCGTCACGGCGGCGGTGCTTTCTCCGGCAAGGATCCATCTAAAGTCGACCGCTCCGCTGCCTACGCAGCGCGCTACGTGGCGAAAAATATCGTTGCCGCTGGCCTGGCCGACCGCTGCGAAATTCAGGTCTCCTACGCTATCGGCGTAGCGGAGCCGACCTCCATCATGGTGGAAACTTTTGGCACCGAGAAGATCTCAACCGAACAGCTGACCCTGCTGGTGCGTGAGTTCTTTGACCTGCGTCCTTACGGTCTGATCCAGATGCTGGACCTGCTGCAGCCCATCTATAAAGAGACTGCCGCTTACGGTCACTTCGGTCGTGAACATTTTCCGTGGGAAAAAACCGACAAGGCTGCTCAGCTGCGCGACGCGGCGGGCCTGTAAGTTTCTTCCTCAAGGCTCTCCTCTGTTTAGGGGGAGAGCCTTGTTTTTTAGGCTCTTTTCTCCCCCCTTCCCGCGCTGTTCAGCATATTTTCTTTTCTCAGCTACACTTTTCACACTCGTCAACCCAAAGCGTGTTACCGATTACAAATTGAAACGCTTTATTAATCTGTTATTTAGGATTTAACCTCCGTGGTTATTCAGCTGAAAATGCGTTATTTTCAGCGTCCTCTGATAGCCGATAATTGACGCCATGTCGGAAACTTAACAAGTGCTATACCTTACTGGTTACTTAACCTTTTCGGGCTGAATATGCTGAATTTCAGGGTTTCAGCGTGTGTAAGCGATTACATTTGCGTGATCGCCCTCACTTTTTACCCGAGAAAGGTTTTTTAACATTAGATAACAACAATGATGGATAAACTCGGAGGCAACATGCCTGGCAACACTCACAAAAGCAGAACCTCAAACAAGGCGATGACCTTGTTTGTCTGCTTTCTTGCGGCTCTCGCAGGGCTGCTCTTTGGACTGGATATCGGCGTTATCGCAGGCGCACTGCCGTTTATCGCCAAAGACTTTAACGTTACCGCACACCAGCAGGAGTGGATCGTTAGCTCTATGATGTTTGGCGCGGCAGTCGGCGCGGTCGGTTCCGGCTGGATGTCATCGCGTCTTGGTCGTAAAAAGAGCCTGATGGCGGGCGCTATTCTGTTCGTTATCGGTTCGCTCTGGTCCGCCATGGCGCCGAACCCGGAAATGCTGATCGTCGCACGCGTGGTGCTGGGTCTCGCCGTTGGCGTGGCCTCTTATACCGCTCCGCTCTACCTGTCTGAAATCGCGCCGGAAAAAATCCGCGGCTCGATGATTTCGCTCTATCAGCTGATGATTACCATCGGTATTCTCGGCGCCTACCTCTCCGACACCGCCTTCAGCGCGTCCGGCGACTGGCGCTGGATGCTCGGCATCATCACCATTCCGGCGGTGCTGCTGCTGGTGGGCGTCATCTTCCTGCCCAACAGTCCGCGCTGGCTGGCGGCCAGGGGCGACTTCCGCGACGCGCAGCGCGTGCTGGATCGTCTGCGCGACACCAGCGAGCAGGCGAAACGCGAGCTGGAGGAGATTCGCGAAAGCCTGAAGATTAAGCAGTCGGGCTGGCAGCTGTTCCAGAGCAATAGTCATTTCCGCCGAGCGGTGTTCCTCGGCGTGCTGCTGCAGGTGATGCAGCAGTTCACCGGTATGAACGTCATCATGTACTACGCGCCGAAAATCTTTGAAATTGCCGGCTTTACCAATACGACCGAGCAGATGTGGGGCACCGTTATCGTTGGCCTGGTCAACGTGCTGGCGACCTTTATCGCTATCGGTCTGGTGGACCGCTGGGGCCGTAAGCCGACGCTGATCCTGGGCTTCCTGGTGATGGCGGCCGGTATGGGCGTACTGGGCACCATGCTGCATATGGGCATCCATTCGCAGGGCGCGCAGTATTTCGCTATCGCCATGCTGCTGATGTTTATCGTCGGCTTCGCTATGAGCGCTGGCCCGCTGATTTGGGTGCTGTGTTCGGAAATCCAGCCGCTGAAAGGCCGCGACTTCGGTATCACCGTTTCGACCGCGACCAACTGGATTGCCAACATGATTGTCGGCGCGACCTTCCTCACCATGCTGAATACGCTGGGTAACGCCAACACCTTCTGGGTTTATGCGCTGCTGAACGTCTTCTTCATTGTGCTGACGCTGATGCTGATTCCAGAGACTAAAAACGTCTCGCTGGAGCATATCGAGCGCAACCTGATGTCCGGCAAGAAACTGCGCGACATCGGTTCAAACAACTAAGTTACTCAGGCGGGTACGGCCACTCCCAACAGCGCGCAATTATGCTCGCAAGCGGGTGAGATGGGCCGAAGAGCAAAGCGTCCCGCGACAGGGATGTCGCGGGCCGAGCTGGCAAGGATGCCGCTTTTTGCGTCTTTGCGATCGGACCATCTCACCCGCACTGCACAAAAAGGTGGGCCTTGCGGCCTGCCTTTTTTATTTGATTGAGTTCTTCGCCCGCGCCGCCTATGCTTCCGGCATGAAAACGCCTCGACTTCCTATCGCCCTCCAGCAGGCCGTGATGCGCTCGCTGCGCCATTTTTTACAGCTTGCCAGCGACAGGCTGGAGCGCCCGTTTGCCGAACCGACGCTGGTCTATCAGCAGCGCGGCACGGCGGCCGGCACCGCCTGGCTGGAAAAGTGGGAAATTCGCCTCAATCCGGTGCTGCTGCTGGAAAACCAGCAGGCGTTTATCGACGAGGTGGTGCCGCACGAGCTGGCGCACCTGCTGGTGTGGAAAGTCTTTGGCCGCGTGCCGCCGCACGGCAAAGAGTGGAAATGGATGATGCAGGAGGTGCTTGGCGTGCCCGCGCGCCGCACCCATCAGTTTGAAATCGCCTCGGTGCGCGCCGCCACCTTTCCCTACCGCTGCGGATGCCAGCAGCATCACCTCACCGTGCGCCGCCACAACCGCGTGCTGCGCGGCGAAAGCGAATACCGCTGCGTGCGCTGCAAAAGCCTGTTAAAACCGGGCGACTATTCGCCAGCCTGAGCGCAATTCTCATTCCGCTCGCGGCACCATTCTGCTACCCTTCCGCACTTTTTTACCGACTGAGAATAATCCGCAACATGTCTCGCAAAATTATCTGCGCCGTCGCGCTGCTGCTCTCCCCTCTTGCCGCCCAGGCGGTCGCCCTGAACAACTACCATCAGAATAACTTTCAGCAGGCGAAAACCTTCGCTGCGGCGATCAACGCCGACGCGCCCGGCTCGTTCTACTGCGGCTGCAAAATCAGCTGGCAGGGTAAAAAAGGGATACCCGATCTCAACAGCTGCGGCTATCAGGTACGCAAAAACGCCAACCGCGCCGGGCGCATCGAATGGGAACATGTTATGCCCGCCTGGGAGTTCGGCCACCAGCGTCAGTGCTGGCAAAACGGCGGGCGCAAAAACTGCAGCAAAGACGCCGACTATCGCCGCATCGAAAGCGATTTGCATAACCTGCAGCCCGCCGTCGGCGAGGTCAACGGCGACCGCGGCAACTTCGCCTACAGCCAGTGGAACGGCGGCGAACAGCAGTATGGCCAGTGCGCCATGAAGGTCGACTTCAAAAACAGGCAGGCCGAGCCGCCCGCTCGCGCCCGCGGCGCCATCGCGCGCACCTACTTCTATATGCGCGACCAGTATCATCTGCGCCTGTCGCGCCAGCAGACTCAGCTTTTCACCGTCTGGAACAAGCTCTATCCGGTCTCCAGCTGGGAGTGCGAACGCGACCAGCGCATCGCGCGCGCGCAGGGCAATCACAATCCTTATGTGCAGCAGGCTTGCCAGCGTTAAAATCACTGCCCTACACTAACGTCTTCTTGATATTGCCGCGCCCGGTGCGCGGCGCTTAGCTTGCAGGGCCCGTATGCGCATACCTCGCATTTATCATTCTGAACCTCTAACCAGCGGCAGCGAGATCGCGCTGGACGAAGACGCCTCTAACCACGTTGGACGCGTTCTGCGCATGACCAGCGGCCAGCGTCTGGAACTCTTTGATGGCACTAATCTGACTTTTGCGGCAGAGATCACTCTTGTCGATAAAAAGCGTGTAAAAGTAAGAGTCCTTGAAGGCCAGCCCGACGATCGGGAGTCGCCCCTGTTTCTGCATCTCGGCCAGGTAATGTCGCGCGGCGAGAAGATGGAGTTCACTATCCAGAAATCGATTGAGCTGGGCGTGAGCGTGATTACGCCTCTCTTTTCCGAACGCTGCGGCGTGAAGCTGGATGCCGAGCGGCTGGCGAAAAAGCGCCAGCAGTGGCAAAAGATCGCTATCGCCGCCTGCGAACAGTGCGGCCGCAATCGCGTGCCGGAAATCCGCCCGGCGATGACGCTGGAGGCC
>Ga0153961_1000523_pt1 | contig 9904 bp, 13 predicted proteins | sample TSFL045MetaG_FD_104748 | JGI IMG/M metagenome (GOLD analysis project Ga0153961, IMG submission 104748) | Attine ant fungus gardens microbial communities from Florida, USA - TSFL045 MetaG | ecosystem: Host-associated > Fungi > Mycelium > Unclassified | place: USA: Florida, Withalacochee...
AAACTCCGTGCCAGAATTAAGCCAACTGCTCTTTGTTCAGCGTTTGACAAAGAGAACTCGATAGAGTTCCCATTAGATTTTCTACACTACTTATACAACTACTACATGGTCTGTGCACTATTTCCCCATGCCTGTCATGTGACCATGACTATGTGACACTTGTGACGTGACACTTTCCCGCACTTCCCTTTGTGTAGTAAGTCCAAGATAAAAGAAAAGAAAAGAAAAGAAAAAGAAAAGAAATATAGATAATGACTTAGCCGTTTTGCCAAGTCATGACACAGGGCTGGTCATGAGTTGGGTGAGTTGTTATAATTGGGCTGTCGGGCCCACAAGGGTAGTGTTGATGGTGTGTTCTGAAGTGTTCTGGTGCTTGGTGAGCTCTTGGAGATGATGCTATAGGTAGCCCAGGATGTCAGCTATGCCTGGGGAATATTCATAGGCAGCAATATCTTTTCTTGGAACAGAGTGATCAGAGGGTCGGAGCTTATCAGCAGAGGGCAACCAAAGGGTGGCTATCCACTGAGAATTTCCAAGGCTCTGGTAATAAGATCTAATTCTGCTATAAGGGCGACCAGAGCAGAGTACTCCAGAAAAATCCTTAGTTAATGTTAGAAAACCACTCAGAGGCAATCACCCTTAAGCTAATAGATAGTCCCAGAAACTAGTTTGAGATTCAAGTGGAGGTATATCTACACACACTTGCTAGTATATATACTACACTAGATAGTCAGGCACACAGTACCATGGCAACCAACCTATAATCACAGAATGTCCTAGAATAACTAATAATAGGCATTGCACTGTATGACATAGACAGGAGAAGTCAAGAATGGTGGGAGTGCAATACATGATCTGTCACTGGGCCATTAATAGAACAGACCCTCAGAACTTACTAAGCATGACCTTAGATGTCCCCTTACAGTTAAATTATAGTTTATGAAATATGTTATAACTTATCTCCAGGAAATTCCTCAGAGAATTAGATAAGGCTCCTAGAGGGAATAATCTACATTATATATATTACAGTGTCCTTGTGTCCCTGCTTTTGGTAATAAGGGTCTGAACAATGAAAGTGCATTAGGAGGCAACAGAGTGTGCTTAGAACAATGGAGATAAGACCAAATATTACTACGTAATATTTGATCAGCTGCAGGGTCACTCCAGAATACTAATATGGGCTCCAGAGTCATGTGTGAGGGGTCCCCTTACACAATACAAGAAACAAAACTTAAAGAAAAAGAAAAAAAGAACATAATGAAAGAAAACCCAAAAATAACTGTGATCAGTAACAATAGTGACAGCAAAGCAGGAGTTGCCTTTATAATCAATGACAACGATATGAAAGAAGATACAGGAAAATGGAATCATACTATTATAATAAAAGGAAAAGTATCAACTATACAAATAAAAAGAAATGAACAAAAATACACAATAATGAATGTATACATGCCAAACGGACAAAAGAAAAAGATAAAAACTATAAATAAAATTAAAGAATACATTGAAAAAATAGAGAACCCAAACAATCTGTATTATGACTTAGCAAAACAGCTAAGTTATTATTTATATTTCTTTTCTTTTCTTTTTCTTTTGGACTTACTATATAAGAAAGGAGTATGGAAAAGTGTCACATGTTACAGGACTGACATCACAGTGTGATGTCACACAAATCAAGTCACATAACAACCATGGGAAAGTAGTACACAGACCATGTAGTAATTGTATAAGTAGTGTACAAGAAATATATGAGGACTCTATTGAGTTCTCTTTGTCAAGTACTGATAAAGGAGCAGTTGGCTTTATTCTAGCTCAGGAGTTAACTATTCTGACAACCTGATAATAGCAGGTGACTTCAACCTTGTGACAGATGCCCTAGACAGATTACCACCACACAAAGATAACAACTGAATAAGTAAAAGCTGGATTAACATAACAAATAAATATAAGCTAATAGATGGCTGGCAAAAATCAAACAAACAAGAAAGACAGTTCACATACACACAAGGAAATAGCCTAGCAAAAATAGACAGAATTTATACTACCAAAGAAATATATGACTCAATGATGGAATGGACAATAGAAGAAAACAACAGTATATCAGACCACCAAATAATAACCACCACAATACGAAATATAAATCTTTCATTTATTGGGAAAGGACTATGGAAATTAGATAAAAACATGATTAAATAGAACCCATTCAAAAACAGAATAAGAAAACTACTATTAGAAACCAAAGAAAAAATAACAGATATAGGAAACTATTATGACTTGGCAAAATGACTAAGTTATTATTTATATTTCTTTTCTTTTCTTTTCCTTTTCTTTTATCTTGGACTTACTACATAGAAGGAAGTGCAGGAAAATGTTACGTCACAAGTATCACATAGTCACAGTCACATAACAGGAAGTCACAGCATCATATCACATGATGTCACATGATAGGCATGGGAAAGAAGTACACAGACCATGTAGTAGTTGTATAAGTAGTGTAGAGAAATCTAACAGGAACTCTATTGAGTTCTTCTTGTCAAACGCTGATAAAGGAGCAGTTGGCTTAATTCTGGCTTTGGAGTTAGCTAGTCTGACATTAGAACTTGATTCCACATCTAGAGCACTGTTTGCCTTGGACTCTGCTCACTCTCAACTCTTATTTTATCAACTCTCAGTTGCTGATCACCACAATCAGTAACCATCTCCATACATAGCCAGGCCCTTGGCTTAAGGGGACTTTGCAGTCAGTTAGGGACTGCAGGTGGAAGTGTAGTACCAAGCTTGGGTATTACTACTGAGACCTGACCTCGCAATCAAGTGGTATTTAGTAGAATACTTATTCTTTTCTTAGTATAAACCTTATGCTGCACTCCATTGTGAGTTGGTACACACAGAGGAGTGACGGTTACCACTAGTGGGCTGTCTAGATTAGGGATCTCCCCTGTTGAAGTGATAGTCTAACCATACTATTAAGGTAGTAGTCAGTAGGGCAGTAGGTGTCTGGTTAGGTAAAGATCTTATGCCCCAACAGACGTAACTTTAGTAAGATCAATCATTATATCCATACCCATCTTGAGACGTTATCATTATGTCTCAAGAACAATACCAATCCCTGATAAGCAACTTGCTCAAAAAAAAGCATGCCCTTGCTAAATTAAGGGCAGAAATTGAGGGAAGAAGTGGAAAGTTGTGTTGACGATACAAAGGGTTCAGGCACCTGGCCCAAAATTGCAGGAATAAAAATGAGGAAAGAAAAGGGGCAATGACACCCCAAAATAAATTCAAAATCTTGAGTAGCAGTGTGATGCAGTGTAGAGTGGAAAAGAGAACAATAAGGAATGTAAGGATGGTAGCGGTAAAGTGTTTTAAGTGTGGAGAGGAAAGGCACAAGTGCAGGTGGTGTCCTCTATGGGAAAGGAAGGTGAAAAGGATGGTGCACCTGAAGGAGGGAAAATGTAAGGGCGACTGGGCACCAGACTCCAGGAGAATCCTCAGTTATATTACAGTCTGTGGTTATAATACAACTCACCTCCAGGAGAATCCTCAGAGATTAGGATAAGGCTTCTGGAGGGATGTTCTATACTATATACTGGGTTTGCATTCAGGGTTTCTGTGATCGGAGCTATACTAGTGTATTTAAGTATTACTTTAGTAATACTTGAACAGGCTTAGGCTGCTCTGGAGTGTCACTTTGCAGTTTAGGGGTGGAGATAGAGCTATCCTCTTACAGAAAAGTGCACCAAGGAGAGAGGAGGCCAGTGTGTTCCATTAGGAAAAAGGCGCAGGAAGAAGAAAAGAGGCTGAGGAGAGTAGAGGAAGGTGAAGCAGCATGCCCTATACAGGGAGAAGCACAGCAAGGAGAGAAGAGGAGCTCAATGGAAGAGCTAAGAAAAAAAGTGGAAGAGCATTGTGGAAAAGGTGTCCTGAGAGAGGCACAATTATTAGGGTTGGGGTGAATGACAGAAGAGATAGTAGTGTTGTACTTGACTTGCAAGTATGGAGAAAAGAGGTCTCATATAGAAGACAACTGGGGGCAAGGAGTGATCCCCTTTTGGAAGTGGAAAGAATTAAGTTGGTATGGATGCAAAGAGAAGACAGAGGGGAGGGTGGCCCAGCCCAAAGAGGCAAAAGCACAGCAAAGTGGCACACAGTCAGGAAAACTGGAAAGCGCAGCAAGAGAGGGGGGTAGTCGAAAGGATGTCAGAAGAACCTTCAAAATGTTAAGAGAAGTGTGGTTGAATATTGGAGTAGAGAAGATAGATACACATGAAGGTGTAATGATTAAAGTGCTCTTAGACAGTGGTACAACAGGGATGTTTATGGATAGACAGGCAACAACTAGGCATGGGTTCAAGCTACAAAAGTTGGAAAGACCAATAGCCATCAGGAATGTAGATGGCACAAATAGCAGCAGAGGGGCCATTATGTACCAAGTAGAGTGCAATGTGTTTTACAAAGGTCATGTGGAAAAAATGAGAATGGATATGTGCGATTTAGGAAAGACAGAAGTAATTCTGGAGATGCTATGGTTGGTAGCATATAATCTGGAAATAAACTGGGAAACTGGGGAAGTTAAGATGATGAGATGTCCACCCCTGTGTGGTAGGAAGAGTCAGAAGAAAGAGAAAGTCAAAAGAGTAGCAACTGAAGAAGAAGAGAAAATCGGCTGTTGGGTGATAGATGATAAAGAGGATTGGGGAAAGGAAGAAGAGATGGAAGAGGACTATAGGAAAATTGAAGAAATGGTCCCTAAGAAATTTTTAAAGTGGAGGAAAGTGTTCAGGAAGGTAGAGTCCGAGAGAATGCCAACCAGAAAGATTTGGGATTATGTGATAAATCTCAAGGAGACGTTTAAACCATGAAAAGGAAAGATCTACTCTCTGTCCAAGAATGAGAGAGAGGAGGTTCAAAACTTCATGGAGGATCAGCTGAGGAAAGGGTACATCAGACCCTCAAAATCCCCACAGACATCACCAGTATTTTTTGTTGGCAAGAAAGATGGAAGCAAGCAGATGGTGATGGACTACCACAACCTTAATAGCCAGATAGTGAAGAATAATTACCCGCTACCACTAATCACAGAGTTAATTGACAACATGGGTAGTAAAAGAGTATTCACAAAGATGGATCTAAGGTAGGGATTCAACAATGTGAGGATAAAAGAAGGAGATGAGTGGAAGGGAGTGTTTGTTAGGGCACTGGTTCACACACAAGGCGAATGACCCTTAAGCTAATGAGTAGATCCTGAAGCTAGAGTGATATTCAACTGAAGTATATCTACGACAGAAGACTAGTACTTATACTACTAGATCGTCAAGGCACCGTTCTCATGGTACCTGACAGATATTCTCACATAGTCTAATAATAGTTTTACAGGCTCACACAAGATGTCAATGGAGAGAAGGGAAGGAGAGGAGTGGGAATGCAATCAGAGAGATGGCAGCTCTTAGGTGGGAACCTACTCACATCACTAAGCATAGCCCTAGGGTAGTCCCCTTACAGTGTTTACAATGCACATAAGCTTATTTGAACCAACGGTCATGTTTTTTGGAATGACAAATTCACCAGCAACATTTCAAGCAATGATGAATGAAATACTGAGAGACCTGATTAACAAAGGAAAAGTGGCAGTGTTTGTGGATGATGTGTTGGTAGAAACAGAAACTAAGGAAGGACATGATAAAATTGTGGAGGAAATATTGAGGAGGTTAGAGGAGAATGACTTGTATATCAAGCTGGAGAAGTATGTATGGAAGGCAAGAAAGATAAGATTCCTAGAGATTGTTATAGGACCTGATGGAATAGAAATGGAGGCAGAAAAGGTAGATGGAGTACTTAATTGGCCACAGCCAAAAAATGTAAAAAACATCAGGAAATTCTTGGGCCTTGCAAATTACTACAGGAGGTTTATTAAATATTTTGCCCGAGTAGCTAGACTAATGAATGTGCTTACATGGAAGGATGAGAAGTGGCAATAGGAGGAAGTGCAACAGAAGGCATTTGATAAGCTAAAAAGGATCTTCACTAGTAAACCAGTACTAGCAGCCCTAGATTTAGACAAGGAATTTAGGGTGGAAGCTGATGCTTCAAACTATGTGACTGGAGAAGTACTATCAATGAAGTGCTCAGACGAAAAGTGGAGACTGGTTGCTTTCATTTCCAAATCTCTTAGTGATACAGAAAGAAATTATGAGATACATAATAAAGAAATGTTAGCAGTTGTTAGATGCCTAGAAGCATGGAGACACTTCCTAGAAGGAACGGTAGTTAAATTCAAGATCTGGACAGACCACAAAAATCTTGAATACTTCATGAAAGCGCAAAAGTTAAACAGGAGACAAGCAAGATGGGCTTTATACCTATCAAGGTTTGACTTCACACTGAAACATGTTCCAGAGAGTAAAATGGGAAAAGCAGACAGTTTGAGCAGGAGACCAGATTGGGAGATTGGAGTGGAAAAGGATAACGAGGATAAGACATTAGTGAAGCCAGAATAGTTAGAAGTAAGGAAGACAGAAGCAGTAGAAATCATAGTAGATAGAGTAGATCTACTAGAGGAAGTTAGAAAGTCCAAAGTGAAGAATGACGAAGTGGTAAAGGCAATAGAAGAAATGAAACGAGCAGGAGTAAAGATGCTGAGAGATGAAGAGTGGAGAGAAGTAGACAGCATCATGTATAAAGAGGAAAAAGTCTACGTGCTAAAAGATGAAAAGTTGAGGGCAGAAATCATTAGACTACACTATGATACGCCAATAGGAGGATATGGGGGGCAGTAGAAGATAGTAGAACTGGTAACTAGAAATTTCTGGTGGCTGGGAGTAACCAAGGAGGTAAAGAGATATGTGGAAGGGTATGATGCCTGCCAGAGAAACCTTGGACACATATATCAGCAGACTTCATTATGAAGTTGCCTTTAGCTCAGGGATATGACTTGATCTTAGTAGTAGTCGACAGATTGACGAAAATGGTATATTTTATACCTACTACAGAGAAAACGTTGGCAGAAGGACTGGCTAGGTTATTCAGGGATAATGTGTGGAAGTTGCATGGTTTACCCAAAAGTATCATATCAGATAAGGGACCACAATTTGCAGCAGGGTTAATGCAGGAGTTAAATGAGATATTGGGGATCAAGAGTAAATTGTCAACGGTATTCCACCCTCAAACAAATGGACAGACAGAGAGGGTTAATCAGGAACTAGAACAGTACTTGAGAATGTTTATTGACCATAGACAAGAACAGTGGCCAGAATGGTTGGGAACGGCAGAGTTCGCATATAATAACAAAGCACACTCGAGTACTCAAACATTGCCTTTCAAGGCAAATTACAGACAAGACCCCAGAATGGGGTTCAAGGGGAGGAAGAAAGGAAAATATACAGAAGCGGAAAAGTTTGTGGAGAAAATGAAGGAGATACAAGAAAAGGTGAAAGCGGCACTAAAGAAAGCACAGGAAGATATGAGGAAGTACGCTGACAGGAAGAGATCAGACATAAATGAATATAAAGTAGGAGACTTGGTCATGCTCAGTACTAAAGATCTGAAATATTAGATGATTGGAAGGAGGACAGAGAAGTTGACAGAGAAATTTGTCGGTCCTTACAAAATCAAGGAAATAATATCATTGAATACAGTCAAATTAGAACTACCTAGCACAGTAAGAATACACCCAGTAGTCAATGTTAGTAGAATATGTAGATATATAGGACAAGTAGAGGGGCAGAAGAAGGAGCAACCAGCCCCAGTAATAATTGAAGAGGAATAAGAATGGGAAGTGAAGAGAATCCTAAATAAGTGACAAGTAAGAGAGAAAGATAAGTACCTAGTATGCTGGAAAGGATTTACGGCAGAATCTGATACTTGGGAAGGAAGGGAGAATTTAGAGAATGCAAAAGAAGCAATCGAAGAATTCAAAAAAGAATATCGGCAAGACATGAAAGATGTGGTGCGGCAAGAGCAGGAAGAGGGAACGTCCTAACAGAGAGAATTGCCAGGAAGATTTATGGCAAGAAAATTATATGAATGGTCAGACAAACGATATGACCAAGAATACTAGGGAAGAATGGAGAAAAACTAGAGATAATGGAAGGGTAAGAAACCTGTGAGAAGAGAAACAATGAAGACAATTCTGGAAGAAGAAGAGATCGAGAAGGAAAAATCAGGAGTTAGAGAGTAGATAGAAGAAAATGACGATGAGATAGACAACATGATGGACCCATGTTACAAGTTGTAGGAAATTCCTTGGGATGAGGAAACTTAAGAGGGGAGTGGTGTCATGACTTGGCAAAATGGCTAAGTTATTATTTATATTTCTTTTCTTTTCTTTTCCTTTTTTTTTTATCTTGGACTTACTATATAGAAGGAAGTACGGGAAAGTGTCATGTCACAAGTGTCACACAGTCACAGTCACATAACAGGAAGTCACAGTGTCATATCACATGATGTCACATGATAAGTCATATGATAGGCATGGGAAAGAAGTACACAGATCATGTAGTAGTTGTATAAGTAGTGTAGAGAAATCTAACAGGAACTCTATTGAGTTCTCCTTGTCAAATGCTGATAAAGAAGCAGTTGGCTTAATTCTGGCTTTGGAGTTAGCTAGTCTGACAAAAACCAAGAAATATCAAAGATAGAAATATAAATAAAGACAAAAAAAGAAATCAAAAGAATTGAAAAAGAAGAATTAATCAACAGACAAAGAATGCTAACAAAAAAGAAAAACACTCTACAAAACAAAATCAGAAAAGAAGGAAGAAACAACAGCAATGACTCACATAAGTAGTCAAAAATGATTGAACTAATAAAAGAACTAAACAATGATAGTAAAGGAAGAATCAAAACTGCACAGATAGTAGCCAAAGCAAAATATATAAAGTAAAAACAAAAAAGCATGAAATACTTCTTGAACCTTAAAAGAGACAAAAAAGACCCATCTATAATAAAAGCTCTACAAAACAAAAATGGAAAAGTAATAACAGACACAAATGAAATATGCAAAATAGCTGCAGAATATCATCAATCACTACAAAAAGCACCAGAAAGACAAAATGAAGACAACCAAAACATAAACAAAACACTTAAAAACATAACCAAAAAATTAAAGGTAGAAGACCAAGATAAACTAAACCAACTAATAGATGAATATGAGATTAAAAAAGCCATAAGACAAAGCCAAAATGGCAAAGCTTCTAGATTCGATGGAATTCTATATGAGTTTTACAAAAAATAGATAAAATAGTATAAAGACTTCAAAGACAGAGAAGGATCAAAAAACCCCAAAAAACCAATCACAAATATAGCAAAGATACTAAAAGAAATATATAATGAAATAAAAGAGAAAAACTTAAAAGACCAAAACTTCATATTAGGAACAATGTTCCTTCTGTACAAGAAAAAAGAAAAGACAAAGATAGAAAACTACAGACCAATAACATTAACCAACACAGACTACAAAATCTTAACTAAGACAATAGCTACAAAACTAGAAAAACTTGCACACAAAATAATACACCTGAACCAAGCAGGGTTTATCCCTAAAAGAGGACTGTATAACTATCATGACTTGGCAAAACAGCTAAGTCATTATTTATATTTATATTTATATTTCTTTTCTTTTGGACTTACTATACAGGGAGGAGTATGGGAAAGTGTCATGTCACAAGTGTCACATAGTCATGGTCACATGACAGGAAGTCACAGTATTACATCACATGACATCACATGATAGGTCATATGATAAGTGTGGGAAAGTAGTGCACAGACCATGTAGTAGTTGTATAAGTAGTGTATAGAAAATAACAGGAACTCCATCAAGTTCTCTTTGTCAACTTGGATAAGGAGTGTATCTAAGTCATCTCAGGCTAAGTCACTACAAAGGTAAATATTTAGAAAGAACTCAATGGAG
>Ga0153961_1000525_pt1 | contig 9889 bp, 6 predicted proteins | sample TSFL045MetaG_FD_104748 | JGI IMG/M metagenome (GOLD analysis project Ga0153961, IMG submission 104748) | Attine ant fungus gardens microbial communities from Florida, USA - TSFL045 MetaG | ecosystem: Host-associated > Fungi > Mycelium > Unclassified | place: USA: Florida, Withalacochee | collected...
TTAAGCAAGATGCTCCTTCTTATGAAAAATGGATTTTACAGGAGGTAAAAATGTTATCGAAATTTAGTGTTAAGAAACCCCTTACAGTTTTGGTTGCTGTAATTTTGGTAATTGTGTTGGGTGTAGTTTCATTTATGAGTATGACGCCTAACCTGTTACCAAATATGGACTTTCCGTATATGATTGTTATGACAACGTATCCGGGTGCCAGTCCTGAGCTTGTAGAAACCACTGTAACAAAGCCCCTTGAGCAGTCTTTGACTGTGCTGGACGGTGTTAAGGAGATTAGCTCCACCTCCAGTGACAACTATTCTATGGTAACACTTGAGTTTGAAGATGGAACTAATATGGATAGTGCCAAGGTAGATGTCAGTAGTGCAATCGACGCCTTGGAGGGTGCGTGGGACGACACCGTAGGTACTCCGATATTAATGGAGATTAATCCGGATATGATGCCTGCCGCAGTGGTTGCTGTTGACGTAGAAGGTATGAATGTAGTGGAGCTTACCGACTATGTAAACAACGAACTGTTAAACCAATTAGAGGGAGTTGACGGTGTAGCGTCAATTTCTGCAATGGGTTCTGTAGAGAATGGTATAAATGTAGTTATTAACGAAAAAAAGCTGGAATCAGTAAACAATGAGATACAAAAGACCATTGACAACAAGTTTGATGAAACTAAGGATGAGCTTAACGACAATCTTGATAAGCTAAACGATGGTTTAGAACAAACTAAGGAAGGTCAAAAGCAGCTTGAAGACGGCAAGCAGCAGCTTGAAGCTCAAAGACAAAGTGCTAACGAGCAGCTTTTAAGTGCACAAAGTCAGCTTGACCAGAAAAAGGCGGAGCTTTTAGATGGAAAGATACAAATTTTAAATACACTTTCATCACTTACCACCCAACGTACTCAACTACAAACTACATATGAGCAGTTGGTTTCAATTCAAACTGTACTTTTAGATGTACAGAAAAACATACAGGATATGACATCTGCGGTAACGCAGCTGGAGGCATACCAAACTACGGTAAACAGTCTGAATTCAGTTCTTGACACCTTTTCACCTGATACCGAGGAGTATAAGCAAGCCGAGGCACAGCTGAAGGAAATTGATGAACAGCTATCAGCTATGGGAATAACATCAGTTAATTTAGCAGACAAGATTAAGGAATACAGTGATACTCTGGTACAGCTGCAAAGCTCAATGGATGCTATTACATCTTCACTTACAAGCCAAGGCTTCTCAAGCGAAACCCTACAGCAGGCTATTGATGAAGTAAAGTCCGGTATCGATAAAATTGACAGTGCCATTGCACAGCTTAATGATACCCTTACACAGCTGGATAGTGGATCAGTTACGCTTAATGCGGCTTTGGAAGAACTAAACAAACAAAAAGAAGAGGCAAGCTATCAAATTAATTCCGCTTATGTTGAGCTTCGTGTAAACGAGTCGACACTCACCAGTACTCAGGCACAGCTGGAGGCCAGTAAGCAGGAGCTGGAGTCAGCTATTGACACTATAGAGGAGCAGCAGGAGGCAGTCCAAGACAAGTCTGATGTTACTAAAATTATTACACTTGATATGGTTTCGGGTATATTGACTGCTCAGAACTTTTCAATGCCCGCGGGTTATATTACCACTGACAAAAATCAATATTTGGTGCGTGTAGGCGACAAACTAAGTGATGTAGACGAAATAGAAAATTTACTATTGTTTGACCTGAATATGGATGGTGTTGACCCTATATATCTTAAGGATGTAGCTGATGTATTTTTAAAGGATAACTCTGACGAGGTTTATGCCAAAATAAATGGCAATGACGGTGTAATGCTGTCCTTTACAAAGTCATCAGAGGCTGCTGTTGCTACAGTGTGTGATAACCTTGAGGAAAAGCTAAGTGAAATTAAAGCGGACAACGACAAATTTAACTACACAATCCTTATGGATCAAGGCGAGTACATTGATTTGGTAATTAACAATGTACTTCAGAATTTGGTAGTAGGTGCCATTTTTGCTATTATAATTTTGTTCTTGTTCTTAAGAGATATTAAGCCTACTTTAATTGTAGCCTGCTCAATTCCGCTTTCTGTAGTGTTTGCTATTGTGCTTATGTATTTCAGCGGCGTTACACTGAATATTATCTCATTGTCCGGTTTGGCGGTGGGTGTAGGTATGCTGGTAGATAACTCGGTAGTAGTTATTGAAAATGTGTACCGACTTCGCAGTATGGGAATGTCAGCAATAAAGGCTGCTATGAACGGTGCAAGACAGGTAGCGGGTGCTATTACAGCGTCTACCTTAACCACAGTGTGTGTGTTTGTGCCTATAGTATTTGTCGAGGGACTTACAAGGCAAATTTTCTCTGACCTTGCGTTAACTATTGCGTATTCATTGTTAGCAAGCCTAGTTGTGGCACTTACTCTTGTGCCTGCAATGGGTCAGTCGCTATTCAGAAACACAAAAGAGCGTAAGCACAGACTAATGGATGCTTTGCTGAAATATTACGAAAAGGCTATTCGCTTTACACTGTCACACAGAGCATTGGCATTGATTATAGCGGTAGTAATGCTTGTAGGCAGTACTGCATTGGCTATGTCCAGGGGCTTTAGCTTTATGCCAAGCTCAAGCAGTTCAGAGATAGAAGTGGATATCACCATGCCTAAGGATAATGAGCTTGAAGATACTATCAATACAGCTGAAAAAATTATTGACGTTGTAAATAAGTCCGATAAGTACGAAACTGTAGGCGCTATGGTAGGAAACTCTATGAGTATAATGGGCATTGGCGGCGGTACAGACACTGACAGTGCTATATTATATTTGGTTCTTAAGGATGAATATGCCAAGGACAGTTCGCAAATTGTGACTGATTTGCAGGATCAGGTGGATGAAATACTTAGTGACGATATAGCAGTTACGATAAGCGACGGCAATATGAGTTCAACATCCAGCATAATGGGCAGCGGTGTAGGTATTACAATTTATTGTGATGACCTTGATAAGCTGCAGAAAACCGCTAACGATATTGCAGACATTGTTGGTAACACTGAGGGTATAGTAGAGTCTGACAATGGAATAGCCGACACTACTACTGAGATACGAGTAACTGTAGACAAAGAAAAGGCTATGAAAAAATCATTGACGGTGGCACAGGTAATGCAGCAGGTTAGTGCTATAATTACCAGTGAAAATACAGCAACTTCCCTTACAACTGAAAACGGTTCATCAATGGATGTTGTTGTAATTGAACAAAAGAAAGAGGAAATTACACTTGAGGACTTACTCGACGAAAAATTAACCTATACTGACGCAGAGGGCAATGAAAAAACCGTTACCCTTGGTGAAATTTCCGACATTACAAAAGCAGAGGCAATGAATTCTATTGCAAGAGATAACCAGAAACGCTACCTGAAGGTTACGGGTGTAATTTCTGATAGCTATACTACTACAGATGTTTCAAACAGGGTGCAGTCCGCTGTAGAAAAGTACGAACATTCTTCTGATGTTACTATTGAGTTTGACGGTGAAAATGAAAGTACAATGGAAGCAGTATTTGAAATGTGCAAAATGCTTATATTGGGTGTTATATTCATTTACCTGATAATGGTTGCACAGTTCCAAAGCTTAAAGTCGCCATTTATTGTAATGTTCACCATACCACTTGCCTTTACAGGCGGATTTATTGGCTTGTTTATAACGGGCTTTGACGTTAGTGTAGTTTCACTAATTGGTTTTGTAATGCTTTGCGGTGTTGTTGTAAACAATGGTATAGTACTGGTTGACTACGTAAACCAGCTGAGAATGGATGGTATGGAAAAGAAAGAAGCTTTGGTAGAGGCGGGCAAAACAAGAATGCGTCCAATACTTATGACAGCTATTACAACAGTTATAGGTCTTTTCTCAATGGCTCTTGGTATAGGCGAGGGTACAGAAATGATGCAGCCTGTAGCAATAGTTTGTATAGGCGGTTTAATTTACGCAACTATTATGACATTGTTTATTGTGCCTGTAATGTATGATTTATTTAACAGAAAAGCAATGCGTATAGTAAGCAAAGATGACCTTGAAGAAATAGACGATTAATAACGATAGCAGTTTATCTGAAAACGCAGTATTACCATAAGTCAACATTGATTTGTTTAAAAGTGTATCGTTTAAAATTAGGCTTAAATGGCACATACTGTGTTTTCCTTTACTGATAAGTATACAGCATTATTCGGTTGGAGAAAGTTTGTCACAACACCTTGTGTGTTTCTGTAGTAACTTGTTATAATAATTTTTTTGTAATTATATGAGTTTTGCACAATCCTCTAAAAAAAATATTGCCACTTGACTTTAAGTAAGTGCAATGTTACCATTATCAGTAGATGATATCTGTGTAATATTTTTGCTTGCACAGTGGTATATTTACAGAGGTATTTTATGAGGATGGAGGAAAAATCATGACCTTTCAGGATGCGTTTAATGAAATTAAAAGTATTTTTATCCACTCAGACCTTCGAGACTATTATGGACATCTTGTAATGCAGGTTACAATGACCGGTGAAGGTGGAGGAACATTTTACATTGAATTTAAGGACGGTAGTCTGGCTGTAGAACCTTATGACTACAGGGATCACGACCTTTTATTTATTGCTGACACTAATGATTTTTTGCAGATTGCGAGGGGCGAAATGAATGTTGTAGCAGCTTACACAGTAGGCAAGGTTATAATTGAGGGCGACCTTAGCAAGGCATCAGAAATTCAACGTTTGGTGGGCTGGACGCACCGTTAATTCAAAATGCAAATAATACGTATAGATTCCCCCTACTCTGTTGGCAGGTTAGTCATGCAGAGTAGGGGTGTTTTTGGTAATACAGTTCTGAATTTTAACACTATACAAAAATTCGTTTACACCTGCCGGTATGTGTGGTATAATATAAGGCATAATTTATAGAACTAAGGTGAATATTTATGAATAAAATAGGATTTATAGGTGCCGGAAATATGGCTACGGCTATTATCAATGGTATGCTTAAAAATAATGTAACGCGGGCTGAAAATATATTTGTTTTTGACCTGGATGTAAATAAGCTGAATACTATGAAGGAAAAGGGGGTTAACGCCTGTGCTACGGCTGTAGAGGTTGTAGAGAACAGTCGCTTTGTAGTGCTTGCTGTTAAACCACAGAACTATGCTGAGGTTATTGAAGAAATAAAAAACGCTGTAACCGCTGAAACTGTAATGGTTTCGATTGCAGCAGGTATTTCTATTAGCTATGTGGTTTCTTCATTAATTGTTGACTGTGCCTGTGTGCGTGTAATGCCTAACACACCGCTGCTTTTAGGCTGTGGTGCAACAGCGTTGTGTCCGTCTGAAAATATTACTGAAAGGGACTTTGCAGTAGTTAAAAGTATGTTTGCAACGTCAGGGGTTGTGCAGGTTTTGCCTGAAAGTCAAATGAACACAATAATTGCAGTAAACGGCAGCAGCCCTGCTTATGTTTACCTATTTGCAAAGGCAATGTGCGATTATGCACAAGAGCAAGGAATTGACGCAAATGCTGCCATGGAGCTAATTTGTGCTACGCTAAAGGGCAGTGCAGAAATGCTTATGAGGTCGGGTGATACACCTGACGCATTAATTAAAAAGGTGTCATCTCCGGGCGGTACCACACTGGCGGCATTAGAGGTGCTTAACAACGGCAATTTTTATGAGAATATAAAAGCTGCTATGGATGCCTGTACAAGACGTGCTGAAGAGCTTGGAAAGTAGTTTTTTTAATAATTTGGATAATCTGTTTTACTTAGCCAATAGCAGAATAATTCTACCTTGCCGCTCATATAATTTTCTAAAAAGAATTTTATAGGAGCGTTATATGAAAGGCATTTTATTATCGGTAAGGAAAGGTAAGTCCGGATTTAATAAGAAGGAAATGACATATTTTTTACGGCGTTACGGTGTAGAAACACTGTTGGGCGCTTCGTTGTTAGCGGGTATGGTGTTTGGTGCGGTGTGTGCAGGAAATGCAGACAAGTCACTTATAGAGGGACTGGATTTTTTGTTTACATCAGATTTTCAGTCACGCTGTAACCAAACTGTGGTTTCAGCATTTGTGGCGTCATTTACTGCAAACTTTATTTTCTTTTTAGGTAATTTTCTTTTGGGGCTTTCAGTATGGGGCAGTGTAGGCGTACCGTTTTTAATTGCGTTTAAGGGCTTTGGTATGGGTATAACGGGCGGTTACCTGTATAAATGCTACACCTTTACAGGGGTGGGATTTTTTCTGCTTGTTATGCTTGTCGGCTGTGTTATTTCTACCCTTGCACTTATGTTCCAGGGTAGAACAGCAATGTCGTTTGCCAACAGCCTTTTTGCAAGGGTGCGTGGGGTATCGCCCAGTGCTGATGAAACTATTTATAAATACATAATTAATAACAGCTTTATGCTGATAGCGCTGTCAATAAGTGCTATGGCAGATGCTATTTTAAACAGCCTGTTTGCAGGTGTGTTTACCTTTTCTTAAATTAAAATATAAGGAATTACAAATAAATGGATAACAATAAAAGACTTGGATTTTTTAAGCTGTATTTTAAAAACTTTAAAGCTATGCTGATTACAAACCTTTTGTTTGCTGTGCCTCTAATAGTGGCGTCTGCATTGGTGTACGGCTTAGCTTGCCTTACCAAACAAACTGAAAATCTGTGGTTTATGGGCTTGATTATAGTTTTAATCTACCCCTTTTTCTCAGGTGTAACGCAGGTAACCAAGGATATAGTTAAAAATCAGGACAGCAAATTTAAGGTTTACCAAACCTATAAAAAGGGTTTAAAAAACAATTTTTGGTTATTTACACTTTATGGTGTGCTTTTATATGCGGCGACGATAATCTCTTACTATAGTATAGTGCTTTATTTTAATATGGCGTCACGCAGTTGGTTTTTTTATATACCATTGTTTATAACCGTGTTAATAGCACTGTTTATTCTGTTTATGGGGTTTGCTCTGCCGATTTTGACGGTTACTATAAATATTAAGCTGCGTTATTATTTTAAAAATGCAGCACTTATGGCAATAGGAGAATTGCCAATGAATTTTTATGTGGCAATTACAACAACGGCATTGCTTTCTGCCTGCCTTTCAATTTCGGTTTTTACCGGATATTTGGTGGCAGGGCTTATTGTGCTTGGTGCTGCGCTATTTTTAATTTTACCTACAGGTATTTCTTACTGTGCTGTTTATAGACTGTACCCCAAAATTGAAAAGGTGTTTGATATTGAAAAGCCACAAGAGAAAAAAGCTTTTTCCAAAATGCCTGTAGCAATACCTACTGATGACAATGGTGAGCCAATAAAAAGGTCAGATACAGCTGACGATGAAGATTATGTATTTGTAAATGGTAAGATGATAAAAAAGTCGCAGGTACCTGTAATGGAATATATAGACGAAAGTGACTAATAAAATCTAGCTTAAACAAAGTACGAACAGTATAAAAGCTGTTCGTATTTTTGAATGTAGGATAAGCTGTTATATAATTGGGGTGACAGAATGAAGATTGCGGATAAGAGAATAGACAACGGTAAAGCCTTTGATTGGGGGCTGACATCAGAGGGATACGCAAAATACAGAGATATTTATCCTGCTGATTTTTATAAAAGGATAATTGAGAAAAAGCTTTGTATTGCCGGGCAGAAAGTTTTAGACCTTGGTACCGGTACAGGAGTACTCCCAATAAATATGTACAAATATGGTGCTGATTGGGTTGGGGTAGATATAACTGAAAACCAGATTAACGAGGCTAAAAGATTAGCGAGTGAGCATAATATGAATATTACCTTTGTCACTTCAGCCGTAGAGGATATAGATTTTCCTGATAACACATTTGACGTTATTACTGCATGCCAGTGCTTTTGGTATTTTAACCATAAAATTGTCGCACCAAAGCTTGCCCAAGTACTTGGGGAAAACGGCAGACTTTTAATAATGCAAATGATGTGGCTGCCATTTGAGGACAAAATAGCTGCTGCAAGTGAACAGTTGGTTTTGAAATATTCCCCCGGTTGGAGTGGGGCAGGAGAAGTAAGGCGACCTGTGAATATACCGCAATGTATGTACGATTATTTTGATTTAGTGTCGCACAGTGAGGATGATGTTATGGTTCCGTTCACTAAAGAAAGCTGGCACGGAAGAATGAGGGCTTGTCGGGGTGTAGGGGCGTCACTTTCACCTGTGGAGCTTGCAAAATGGAATGTGGAGCACAAGAAGCTGCTGGATGAAATAGCAACAGACAGCTTTGAGGTTTTACATTATGCAGCAATAGCCGAACTAAAGGTGAAAAAGTAATACTAAACACTAAAAAAACGCATAAGATAATCGAATGTTTATTAGTGTTTAGTGCAAGGTAAAAGAGGATGATTATGACGCTACTGGAATACTTACAGAAATATACAAAGCAAAACGCCATACCAATGCATATGCCGGGGCATAAAAGAAAGGGTGAATTAGCGCCGTATTTGCAGCAGCTATGTGCAGGCTGTGACCTGACAGAAATTAATAATATGGATGACCTTTATGCACCTACGGGTATTTTGAAGGAATGTCAGCAACGTGCACAAGAGCTATGGCATAGCAGTAACAGTTATTTTCTGGTAAACGGCAGTACCTGTGGTATTTTAGCAGGTATCCGTGCCTGCACCGGGTGCGGCGACAGGATTTTAGTTGACAGAAATTGCCACAAAAGTGTGTATAACGCTATTGAGCTTTGCAAATTGAGCCCTGTTTACATACTGCCGCAAATGCTTGAGGATGTTCCTGTATATGCTGACATTGATACCAATGAGGTTAAAAAGACACTTGAAATTAATAATGATATTAAGCTGATTGTGCTTACCAGCCCTACATACGAGGGAGTTATAAGTGACATAAAGGCTATAGCAGACCTTGCCCATAGCTATGGTATACCTGTTTTGGTTGATGAGGCACACGGTGCGCATTTGAACCTGTCTGCGTACTTTACGGGTGGTGCCGTAGCGGCAGGTGCTGATGTGGTTGTGCAAAGCCTGCACAAAACTCTGCCAAGCCTTACACAAACCGCAGTTTTGCACCTGAATTCACAGCTTGTATCGCCAAAGAATATTCAGCGTCAGATTGCAGTTTTTCAAACCAGCAGTCCCTCATATTTATTAATGTCGTCTATTGACAGCTGTGTGGATTTACTTTCAAATAATCCCGGATTATTTGAAAATTGGTATAATAATTTAGAATATTTCAAGAAATTAATTAAGCCTTTGAAACATCTTTCGGTTCTTAATTATACCGGACGGTGTGCAAAACTGTACGGCTTTGACAAAAGCAAGATAGTAATATCTACAGCAGGCACAAGTATATCGGGCAAGAAGCTTATGGATATTTTACGTAGTGAATATAATATTGAGCTTGAAATGTGTTGCGGTGATTATGCCATTGCAATGACAGGCATAGCCGACAGTAAGAATGATTTTGCGCATTTGGCAAATGCACTGCTCAGCATAGACAAGGCGGTGTTAAAAAATAATAGGACAAGCGTTTTTACTGCTATAACAAAATTGCCACAGGAGCGTCTTAATATTGCTGCGGCAAGCAATGTGAGCAGAACCGAAGTACCCATAGCCGAAAGTGTTGGTAAGACCTGCGGTGAATATGTGTGGATATACCCACCCGGTGTACCAATAATTACACCGGGCGAGATTATAAATACCGAGACCGTAGATATAATTGAAAGTGCCGTAAAAAATAAAATGAATTTGCAAAAGACTGTAACCGAAAGCAGTTGCTGCATTGCAGTGATAAAAGAAAATTAGTATAATCTTTGGCAAATCCTTTAGTGAGTGCATTGCCGTTTTTCTAAAATAAAAGTGTCTATCCCGTCAAA